>Ga0123334_1002178_pt1 | contig 22967 bp, 17 predicted proteins | sample BiotimSIPDNA_FD_89706 | JGI IMG/M metagenome (GOLD analysis project Ga0123334, IMG submission 89706) | Anaerobic biogas reactor microbial communites from Washington, USA - Biogas_R1 time_0 SIP DNA | ecosystem: Engineered > Bioreactor > Anaerobic > Unclassified | place: Washington, USA... | reverse complement strand
TTGCGTTTTATATTGCATGTTGTAAAGATACGAAAACTTTACGACATAACGAAGCCCTGGCTTGAGAAAGTCGGGGCTTTGATATAAAAAAAGGATGTGCCTATTTTGACACACCCTCTTTTTACATCTTGCATGACTGAAGTTTTCTTCATGCTCCAACGAACAATTGTTCAATGGCGAATGAACAATGCTTCAATGGCAAACGAACAATGCTTCAAGTGCCAATGAACAATTGTTCGATGACCGATGAACCATGCGTGCGTTTTTGTTCTTATAGGTATTGAAATTGCCCAGAACTGTTTCGTCATCTCAATTAGTCGAACTTACGTTCGTTCATTCTTCTACTCCTATGGTCTTGCCTTTGATGGTCAGTTCAATGCCATTGGCTTTGATCTGAATGAGTTCTTGTTTGTAGAGGTCGCCCACAGCTTGCTTGAAGACTTTCTTGCTTACACCAAACATGGCGTAAATCTCTTCAGTAGGTGACTTGTCGTGATAAGGAGAGAAGCCTTTCTCTGAGAGTTTCAAATGTTCCAGAAGCCGTTTGGAGAAATCACCAATCAGCACACTTCTGTCTGCGGGAGTTTCATCCTCGTAAGAGTGAGGCCTCCTGCCTGTTGTCTTTTCACTGATGGCTTTCTGGAATTTCTTTATCTTGCTGGAACATACGATGCGATATGTTTTGTCGTCGATGTAGCAATACACTTGATAACGCTTTCCTCTTTCCATCCTCACTTTTTGCTCGCGGAATGGACAGAAGAGGTCTTTCATCAGCCCCCAGTTTAGGTAAGCGCCATATTCGTTGGTCCATGTGCATTCCAGATAGGCAAACTGTCCTACCTCAATGAGTGGATGCTCGGTTGTGGCGATGAGTCTTTCTTCCTGGTCAAGATAGAGGAATACGTCAAGCACATCTCCTACCTTTGCGCCTTCTGGCACGTATCGCTTTGGCAACAGGATGTCGCCTATATCTCCTCCCTCAAGGTATAGCCCGTGGTCTTTCTCGCGCACTACCTTCAGTTGGTTTCTCTTACCCAGTTGGAGTCTTACATTACTCTTCTTCTCCTGCTGTTCTGTTGTCTGATTCTGTTGTTGGTTCATTTTCTTCTTTTTTAATGGGTTCGTCATTGTTTGGTTGGTTCTCTCTATCAATCTGACCATCCTTGATGTGGATGGTTCGGTCGGTTATTTGGGACAGCGATTCATCGTGGGTCACAATCACAAAGGTCTGTCCAAACTTATCTCTCAAGTCGAAGAAGAGTTGGTGAAGCTCGGCTTTGTTCTTGGAGTCAAGCGAGCCTGAAGGCTCGTCTGCCAACACGATGGCTGGCTGATTGATGAGTGCTCTTGCCACAGCCACACGTTGCTTCTCGCCTCCTGACAGCTCGGAAGGCTTATGATTAGCTCTATCGCTGAGTCCTAGATAATCAAGCAGTTCCTTTGCTCTTGTTTCTGCTTGTTTCTTGTTTGTTCCTGCTATGAGGGCTGGGATGCATATGTTTTCCAGTGCCGTGAATTCAGGCAAGAGCTGATGGAATTGGAAGACAAAGCCAAGATGCTGATTGCGAAACTTTGCCATCTCTTTATCTTTCAGTTTGGTCACGTTCACGCCATCTATGACGACCGTTCCTGTGTTGGGGGTGTCAAGCGTGCCCATGATTTGCAGGAGTGTGGTCTTTCCTGCTCCCGATGGACCTACGATGCTGACCACCTCTCCCTTTTCTATGTGGAGATGAATGCCTTTAAGCACTTGTAGTGTGCCAAAGGACTTGGTGATGTTTTGGAGTGTAATCATTTGTTTCTTCTTTTAAGTGTTTCTATCCCATCTCGCCAATCCACTTGCTCAACCATCTTCCCACACGTGTGCTGGCTGTGGTTGCCTCATAGTGGTGAGGGTCTCTGAAGGTGTAGAGCTCATTGTTTTCCTCCTGCTGGTCGGGATAGATGAGCATGAGGCTGTTGTTGGCAAAGTCTGTTCGTAACTGCTGAGGCAGTTTGGCAAACGAGTTCTGGTAGGATATACTGCCTTTTCGGGCAGTTACCACAACGAGAAGTTGATAGCGAGTCAGTTCATGCCTGAGAGCAGGGAAATCATTCCAAGAGTAAAGAGTCTCGTAGTCGGCATTCACGGTCTTGTGTCTGTCGCTCATATAGCGGAGGATGAGATGGCCTGTCTTCTCGTTGGCGTAGAAATCCATCGGGCATCCTATGTCTTCTGCCATGCGGGCCATGCGGTTGATCCATCTGTAGAAACCCTTTTCGTATTCTGCCTTTTCTGGCACAGCCACCACAATCTTGCGGATGGTGTTGGTAGGAATGCGCATATCTACCATGATAAGTTGTCGCGACATGTTGTCAATGAGACCTTGTGCATAAGGACCAAAGATGGCTTCGTCGTTTTCGTTTCTTTTGCTGTGAAAGCCTATGAGCAACTCGCTTGCGTCATTTTCCCTTAAGGCATGGATGGTGGCTGTCACAAAGTTTACTGCCAATCGAGACTGTGCTTGTACGGGCACATCCGCTGCAGAGGCGAGGTCGCAAGCCATGTCCAGACAGGTTCTGCTGTGCTCTTGCGCCTTGTTGTCCATGTCGGCATCATTAACGATATTCAAGCATATGAGGCCACGATTCAGTCGTCGATTACGCATCATGAAGGCTGTTGTCATTAAGGTGTTGATGTTGCTGGGTTCATTCACTGGAATCATTATCTTTTCATCATCCAGTGCTGTGCTGTCTCGCCGTAGTTTTGTTCCAGAAGTCTCTCCTTCCATTTTTAACTTTTTGGCACCTTGATCGGTGGCAACAGAAGAGATGATGCAGGAGATGAGTATCATCATTACTACACCATCCAGCACAGCATTGCTCATGAGTGGCACGCCTGGCGAGACCTCCAACTTCACACCTACCATGACCATGGCCAAAGCCCCTGCTGCATGTGCTTCGGTCAAACCAAACATCATCACGCCTTCTGTACGTGTCATTCTGAACATCTTGCGGCTGACGAATGCTGCCAGATATTTAGAGAGTGTGCCTGCCACAACCATCACCATAACAACAATGGCGGCTTTCCCTTCGTGGAACAAAGGCTCTACATTCACCAACATGCCTACACCTATCAGGAAGTAAGGGATGAAGAGGGCGTTTCCTATAAACTCAATACGGTTCATCAGAGGTGAGGTGTTGGGCACAAAGCGATTGAGTACCAGTCCTGCCAGAAATGCACCAAAGATGCCTTCCAATCCGCAAAGCTCTGCAGAGGCTGCTGCAAGGAATACTATTGCCAAGGTAAAGGTGAATTGCAAAACTGGTTCACTGTTTTTGCGGAAGAATACACGAATGAGTTTGGGCAAGAGGAAGAACATTCCTAATATGTACACTACAAACTTCAGAGCAAATATAGCCCAAATCCAGAAGTCTGTTTCTCCTCTCATCATACCAGCAATGCCTGCCAGAAACAGCAATGCAAGAATCAGGGCGGTCATGGTGGCGGCAATGGAAATGACCACGGCAGGTGATTTGCTCAAGCCATATCGTCTTACGATAGGATAGGCAACCAATGTGTGGGAAGACAAGATGCAAGCCAGCAGTAGAGATGCAGGAATGCTGTAGTCGAGAAAGAAGTGTCCTGCCACAAAACCAAAGGCAAACGGAATGATAGTGGTGATGAAGCCAAAGAGGATTCCTTTTGTGCGATTCTGTTTCAGGTTTTGCAAGTCCATCTCCAAACCTGCCAGAAACATGATGAAATAGATACCCACCTTGCCGAACAGTTCAAATGAAGCGTCTCTTGCCAGAAGGTTAAATCCGTTTTCACCTATCAGCACGCCTGCCAAAATCATTCCAACAAGATGAGGAATGCGTAGTTTGCTGAAAATCATAGGAGCAAACAGAATCACACAGAGCACGAGGAAGAAAATCCAAGTAGGGTTGGTGATGGGGAGATGCAAGTATGCGGTGATTTCGTCCAAAATGATAGATGGGTTATCTAAAAAGGGTGCTTTTGAGTCTTGTTAGGCTCTTATTTTATGCAAAGATACGCTTTTTCTGACATTCTCCTTTCTTTTTTCTATTGAAAAGTTGTAATTTTGCAGTAAAATTCAAGCTTAAGACAAATAAACTCCTAAAATATATAAGGTAATAAGATGAAAGTAGCAATTGTCGGCGCCAGTGGCGCTGTAGGACAGGAATTCCTTCGTGTTCTTGATGAGAGAAATTTCCCAGTAGATGAACTCGTGCTTTTTGGCTCTGCTCGTAGTGCGGGAACTAAGTACACCTTCCGTGGAAAGGAATATGAAGTGAAGCTTCTTCAGCATGGCGATGACTTCAAGGGTGTGGACATTGCTTTCACATCAGCAGGTGCAGGCATATCAAAAGAGTATGCGGAGGACATCACAAAGTATGGTGCTGTCATGATTGACAACTCAAGTGCTTTCCGTATGGATGAAAATGTTCCCTTGGTTGTGCCAGAGTGCAATGCCGAGGATGCTTTGAATCGTCCAAAAGGTATTATTGCCAATCCTAACTGTACTACTATCATGATGGTAGTGGCACTCAAGCCTATCGAGCAGTTGAGCCACATCACTCGTATTCATGTGGCGAGTTATCAGAGTGCGTCAGGTGCTGGTGCTGCTGCAATGGCTGAACTTCAGCAGCAGTATAAAGATCTTGTGGATGGTAAAGAGCCTACTGTGGAAAAGTTTGCTTATCAGTTGGCTTACAATGTCATTCCCCAGATTGATGTGTTCCAGGACAACGGCTACACCAAAGAGGAGATGAAGATGTTTAATGAGACTCGTAAGATCATGCACTCAGATGCAAAATGCTCTGCTATGTGTGTGCGTATCTCTTCTCTCCGTTCTCACTCAGAGGCTGTGTGGGTTGAGACAGAGAAACCTATTGAGGTGGCAGATGCTCAGGCTGCTCTTGCTGCGGCTCAGGGTGTTACGCTCGTTGATGATCCTAAGAATCAGAAATACCCAATGCCACTCTTTACTGCCGGCAAGGATGATATATATGTAGGTCGTGTGCGCAAGGATCTTGCTAATGAGAACGGTCTCACTTTCTGGCTCTCAGGTGATCAGATCAAGAAGGGTGCAGCCCTCAATGCGGTTCAGATTGCTGAATACCTCATTAAGGTAGGCAATGTGAAGTAATAGAAAAGATGATACTTATTGTATCAACTATTATATAAAGGAAAGCGGGTAAGTTCTTCTGAACTTACCCGCTTTCCTTTATTAGCAATTTAATACCAGGCGGTGTTTGTATCCACCCTATATTTATAAACACGCGCTAACTTCACATCAAAGATGAGTGTTGAGTAGCCTGGAATCTTAGCAGAGGTGTATTCCGTATCGCCATAGCCCAGTTTGTAGGGAATCACCAGTTTCCAGTGGTCACCCTCTACCATGTGCATTGTGGCCGTAGCAAAGCCAGTCACGTTTTGCTTTACAGCCATGAGGGTAGGCACATCCACCTTCTCGTTGAAGGCATAGGTGCTGTAGCTTTTTCCGAAAATGTAGCCTTGAGAATAAGAGGATGAGGGAATGAGACGACCCATATAGTGCACACGAATAGAATCGTTGTACTGTGGATGGTAAGTGCCTGTGCCATTCTCCAACTTCTGAATGTAGATGTACTGATTGTTGTTGAAGTCTGCTCTTGGCTCCTTAGAGACAAGGGTGAAGGCCAACACCTTGGTCCAGCCGTCCTTGCCAGCGTCTGCCAGTTGGGCGATGGAATCTACATAATGCTGATTTTGGGCTTGCCAATTGTCAAACTCGTTTACCTCGTCATTTTCACTGCATGCGCATAAGATGAAGAGGCTGGCAAGTAGCGGAAATATGCTGAAATACTTTCTCATTGTCATAAATGAAGTTTGAGGCTTTGTTGCCACTTTTGTGAACAGGAGAACTTTACTTCAAGTTCTTGAGGAGGCTGGTGATAGTCACCTGATCCTCAATGATACTGCGGAGATCGCTGATATTCACACGCTCCTGCTTCATGGTGTCGCGATAGCGGAGTGTGACTGTGTTGTCTTCAAGAGTTTGGTTATCTACAGTCACGCAGAAAGGAGTGCCGATAGCGTCCTGACGACGATAACGCTTGCCTATCTGGTCCTTCTCCTCATACTTGCAATTGAAGTGGAACTTGAGGTCATCAATAATCTCGTGAGCTTTCTCTGGTAGACCATCCTTCTTGGTGAGAGGGAACACTGCCAACTTGATAGGAGCTAAAGCTGCAGGCAAACGGAGCACTGTGCGAGTGTCGCCACCTTCCAGTTTCTCCTCGCAGTAGCTGTGGCACATCACGGAAAGGAACATGCGGTCTACGCCAATAGAGGTCTCAATCACGTATGGAGTGTATGAAGTGTTGTCTTCTGGGTCGAAATACTCAATTTTCTTACCTGAGAACTTGGCGTGCTGGCTCAAGTCGAAGTTGGTGCGAGAGTGGATGCCTTCCACTTCCTTGAAGCCAAATGGCATCTTGAACTCAATATCTGTTGCTGCATTAGCATAGTGGGCCAGTTTGTCATGGTCGTGAAAACGGTAGTTCTCACTGCCGAAGCCCAACATCTGATGCCAAGCCATACGGCGATTCTTCCATTCTGCAAACCACTGTAGTTCAGTGCCTGGCTTCACGAAGAACTGCATTTCCATCTGTTCAAACTCACGCATGCGGAAGATGAACTGGCGTGCCACAATCTCATTGCGGAAAGCCTTTCCAATCTGTGCAATGCCGAAAGGCACTTTCATGCGACCTGTCTTCTGCACGTTGAGGTAGTTCACAAAGATGCCCTGTGCAGTCTCGGGACGCAGATAAATGGTAGATGCACCTTCGGCCGAAGCACCCATCTCTGTCTTGAACATCAGGTTGAACTGACGCACGTCTGTCCAGTTTCTTGTGCCAGAGATAGGGCATACAATGCCCTCGTCGAGGATGATCTGCTTCATGCCGTCAAGGTCAATGCCTCCCTCAGCATTCATCACCTCCTGATAACGCTGGTGGAGAGCGTCGCGCTTCTGTTGCTCCTCCAACACGCGTGGAGAAGTGGTGCGGTATTGTGCTTCGTCAAAAGAGTCGCCAAAACGCTTCTTGGCCTTAGCCACCTCTTTCTCAATCTTTTCGTCATATTTGGCAATCTGGTCCTCAATGAGCACATCCGCACGATAGCGCTTATTAGAGTCGCGGTTGTCAATCAGCGGATCGTTAAAAGCATCCACGTGGCCTGAAGCCTTCCAGATGGTTGGGTGCATGAAGATGCCAGAGTCGATACCTACGATGTTCTCGTGGAGCAACACCATATACTGCCACCAGTACTGCTTGATGTTGTTTTTCAGTTCCACACCATTTTGGCCGTAGTCATACACTGCGCCCAGTCCATCGTAAATTTCTGATGAAGGAAATACAAATCCGTATTCCTTACAGTGGCTTACCACCTTCTTGAAAATGTCTTCTTGTTGTGCCATTATATCATTGTTTATTATTAGTCTAATTCCTAATTTAGTGCAAAGTTACGATTTTATTGTCAAAGAGCATTGTCTTTGTCTTTCTTTTTCATTAACTTTGCCTTCAAATCAAGTTAAAAGTATAGAAAATGACGCAACAAGAATATATAGAAGAGGCAGTCAGACTGCTTAAACAACTGATTGCCACCCCAAGTGTGAGTTGCGAAGAACAGGCGGCTGCTGATGTGTTGGAGAATTTTCTCAACCAGTGCGGACTCTTTCCTCGCCGTCAGGGCAACAACCTCTGGTGTGTGAGCCCTCACTTCAACCCTTCGCTCCCCACTGTTCTGCTCAATGCGCATATTGACACAGTCAAGCCAGTGGCAGGATGGCAACACGACCCTTTCATTCCCACTCAAGAGGGAGACCGGCTTTATGGTCTGGGCGCAAACGACTGTGGAGGAGGCTTGGTCACTCTTTTGCAAGTGTTCCGCATCCTCACCGATATGACCCAACCCTCATCTCTGCTGGAGAAAGTCAATCTCATCTATCTTGCCTCGTGCGAAGAAGAGGTGAGCGGAAAGGCAGGCATAGAATCAGTTCTTCCCCTCCTGCCTCCCATCGCCTTTGCCATTGTGGGCGAACCTACAGGCATGCAGCCTGCCATTGCCGAGAAAGGACTGATGGTGATTGATGCTGTGGCGAAAGGCAAATCGGGTCATGCCGCACGCAATGAGGGAGATAATGCCATCTATCATGCCATCAAGGATATACAGTGGCTCTCCGAATGGCAGTTCCCTAAGCAGACAGACCTTCTCGGTCCAGTCAAAAACACAGTGACCATTGTCAATGCAGGCACTCAACACAATGTCATTCCCGACCAATGTACGTTCACCATTGATGTGCGTTCTAATGAATGTTATACCAATGAGGAGATCTTTGCCTTCTTCCAAGAGCATCTCACTTCTGAGCTGAAGGCTCGCTCCTTCCGTCTCTCCTCTTCTCGCATTCCTGAAGATCATCCATTTGTGCAGGCTTGTCTGCGTGCAGGACTCACTCCTTTCGGTTCGCCAACACTTTCCGACCAGGCCCTCATGCGCTTTCCATCGCTCAAACTCGGTCCTGGTCAGTCTTCTCGTTCGCACACAGCCGATGAGTTCATCTGCATCAGCGAACTGGAGAACTCCCTCCCCCTGTATCTTTCCATCCTTCGAGATGCCTTCGAGATGCCTTCGAGATGAGTTCGAGAAAATTATTGGGAAAACAGACCTCGCCTTCTCCAACCTTTCTTCAGCCTTCTCCCTTTGTTCTTCAGGAGGCATGATTGTTACTTTCTACTAATATTACGTGCACAACTTAGATGGATAGGATGAACTTGTCCCAGTCTTTAGCACCTCCTTGTCCGTCAAAGACTTTCTGTTGCATCCTCAATCGGCTCTGCGAAACAGCACTGTTGCCCAATGCCAGAAGTTTGGCAATGTTGGAAGGCGAAATGCCCATCTTGATGAGCATACAAATCTGGTATTCAATGTCAGAAGGGCTGTAGATAGAGTAGAGTCTGTCCTTGAAACTGGGGAAATAATCCTTCAAACGGGTTTCTATAAGTTGCCAATCCGCCTCCTTGAGCACCTTTTGCTGACGGATGCGCATGTCCAGCATCTCATTGATATCTTTGTCGTAGAAAGGCTTTCTTTCTGGCATTGCCTGAGAAGGCATGGAGAGTGATGCCTGCACTTTTTCTATTTTCTTCTTGAGCAATGCCTTCTGTTTGCGAATGCGGTAAAAACTGATGGAAGGAATGGCGGCAGAGAGGATGGCAAGGAAGATGGCTGTCCACATGTTCCTTTTCTCTCTGGCGTTCTCTTCTTCCAGTTTGTCGTTTAGGTTTTTAAGCACTTGGCTCTTGATCTGTGTGTTGATCTTCTGCAAGCGTTCCCTGATTCCTATTTTGGAAATGTCTTGATGGGTGGAGTCTTTCATCAACTCCCTGATGGTCTGCATCTGCTTGATGGCTTGACGCATGCCCTCTGCGTCATGAGCCTTTTTGCTGTAGAAGTAGGCCAGTTGCTTTTGACCAATGGCTTCTTCCAATAGGTCATTGCGAAGATAGATGTCTCCCACTTGTGTGTAGATGAGGCTTCGGAGTTGTGGAGAGAGGTGTGTGCTGTCTTCAAGGAGTGCTCTTTGAAAACAGACAAAGGCTTTCTCTCCATTGCTTAACTGGAGATTGATGCGCCCCATATAGTAGTATGTCTCGAAAAGATGCCCGTTAGGATCGCTCTTTTCAAATTGTTCTGCGACCAAACAGATGAGAGAATCAGATGTGGGTATATGCTTCGCCTTGTCTTCAGCCTTGATGGAGAGAAGAGAGAAGTAAGCCTTGTTGTCCTCATTCGCATCTTTCATCTCTTCTCTATTCTGCTGGATGAGGGCAAGCGCACTGTCTGCATCTGTCTCAATCAGGCTGTCTATTAGAGAAAGTATATGCTCATGCTGACCAGTCCTGGTGCAACAGGTGGTCAGCATGAGCATAAGAAGGAGTGTGTATGTAAGTGTCTTCATGAGCGTATCGCTTGGTTAAAACAAGACGTCTCATGACGCATTAGCGTTCTATTGTCTGCTCTCGGTCTGGACCTACACTGACAATCGTGATAGGTGTCTCCAGTTCTTTTTCGAGGAATGCGATGTAGTCTGAGAAGGCTTGAGGGAACTCCGATTCGCTTGTTACCTTGGTGAGGTCGGTCTTCCATCCTGGCATCTCTGTATAGACAGGTTCGATGAGACCGTCGCTGATGTCGTATGGGAAGTAGTCAATCACGCTTCCATCGTTCAACTTATATGCTGTGCATGCCTTGATAGTCTCGAAGTCGTCAAGCACATCGCTCTTCATCATAATGAGTTTAGTCACACCGCTGACCATGATGGCATACTTCAAAGCTACGAGGTCAATCCAGCCACAACGACGCTCACGACCTGTGACTGCTCCGTATTCATGGCCAATGTCACGAATCTTGTCGCCTGTCTCGTCGAAAAGTTCTGTAGGGAAAGGACCTGCACCTACACGTGTGCAGTATGCCTTGATGATGCCAAATACATCGCCAATCTTGTTTGGTCCAACGCCAAGGCCTATGCAAGCACCAGCGCAGATAGTGTTGGAAGAAGTGACAAAGGGATAAGAACCGAAGTCGATGTCGAGCATTGTGCCTTGAGCACCTTCGCAAAGCACAGATTTTCCCTGCTTGAGGAGGTTGTTGATCTCATGTTCTGAATCTACCAACTGGAACTGCTTGATGTACTCAATTCCTTCCATCCACTTCTTCTCTACTTCTGTGATGTCATAGTCAGTGTAGTTGAGATCCTTGAGCATCGCTTCGTGGCGTGACTTGTGGGCAGCATATTTTTCTTCAAAGTTGCAGAGGATGTCGCCCACACGCAAACCATTTCGGCTGGTCTTGTCAGTGTAGGTAGGACCGATTCCCTTACCTGTAGTGCCCACTTTGTCCTTTCCTTTGGCAGCCTCATAGGCAGCATCGAGCAAACGGTGAGTTGGCATGATGAGGTGTGCCTTCTTAGAGATGTGGAGACGGCTTTTGAGGTCGTGTCCCGACTTCTCAAGACCTTTCGCCTCTTCCATGAAGAGGTCTGGGGCTAAAACAACACCATTACCAATAATGTTTACTTTGTTACCCTGGAAAATACCCGATGGAATGGAACGAAGCACATACTTCTGTCCCTCAAACTCGAGTGTGTGTCCAGCATTAGGACCTCCTTGGAAACGAGCAACTACATCATAGCGTGGCGTGAGCACATCTACAACTTTTCCTTTACCTTCGTCTCCCCATTGAAGACCTAAGAGTACGTCAACTTTCATTTTAATATTTTGTTTTTAGAGTTAATTTACTTGAACCATTCCGCAGCCTCTGACAACTCTTCTCCTATGCGGGCAAAGCGCTTTTCCTCCCGTGTCATGTTGGCAAGTTTCTCTCTCTCCATCTTCTTCTTCAGGCGTGCCAACTTGGCTTGGCAGATATTGCAAATGCCATAAATATAAGTGCTGCAACGTAATTTCTTGAATCGTGGTGTCCTGACCTTAGAGGCAGCCTGCTCGATGGAATCGTCCTGCACATCCCAAATCTTGTTGCATCCAGTGCAGATGTAGTGGTGGTGAACTGGACGATTGTAGGCGCATTCATAGAGGGTTGCGCCATTCATGTAGTGTTCAAAGAGAAGGTTGCATTTGACAAGCAATGAGAGAGTGCTGTACATCGTGGCTCGGCTGACATGAAAAGAGAAAGGCATCATGGCGAGAATTTCGTCGGCGCTGTGATGGCCTTTCATCTGCATGACCACTTCCAGAATAGTGTATCGCTCAGGTGTCCTGCGCATTCCACCTTGAACCGTCATGTAGCGGTCGAGAATCTCGCATGGACTTTCTTTACTGGAATTACCGTTGCTCTTTGTCTCTCTCATGTTGATTCAACATCATACAAGGCACAAATTTACTGCTTTTCTTCGTACATCACAAATAATCCGCTACTTTTTTAACCTTTCGTGCACATTCAGTACTTAAAGAGGCATATATCTGGAGTGCCCTCATTGCATATTTATTGTCTAAAGACGCCCCCGCCTGGTCGAGAAACTCATTGGCGGCATCTTCGCCCAGTTCATACTGTCTCATCAGGTGGCAGAGAGTGAGGTATCCGCAATTTTGGAGCATAGGCTGGCTGCAGGCTATCCATTCAAAAGCCTTGGTGCTGGCATAGGGCAGTCGCTTGGCAAGATAAAGGCAGAACATGGTGGCTATCTCTTCAGTGCGTATGCCTTCTGCCCAGATGTCGCAGAGCTCTTCCACAAATGCTCCTGTTGGCATGAGCATGCAGGCGAGAATTTTACACTCTCTTGTGCTCTCATTCCATAGTGCTTGCGAGAGGGCTCTGAGCATCTCTTCGTTGATAGGCTCATTGCCCTCTTCCTTCAGCATGTTTTGCTTGATTTCATCGGCAATCATGGAGATTCTGGGCAGTTCTATGCCCCAATTCACGCGGTAGTCTTCCGTTTGTCGTGCATGGGCTGACGCCACTCCATTCATGTTGGCTCTCAACTCCTTTTTGATGTCTTTGATGATGTCTTCTACCATTACTCGTTGATCAAAGGAAGGGTTGAGTAGTCCTTGCTGTAGCGAAGCATCTGCTCGGCATAACCCTCTGTGTAACTGATTTTCACATTGGTGATGTTGCCCTTGGCATCTCGCTTGGCAGTATAGACAGGATTGATAAAGCCCTTATATGGCGCAATGTTGAGCTTGGCATAGCGGTCGAGAATCTCCTTGTGAAGTTCTGGGTCGATTTTCACACCATAGGTTTCCACCAGAGTCTGTGCACCCTTGAAGTCGCCTGTAGATTTAATGCGCTGAACCTCTGCCAGCAATTCACCAAAGAGGCCACGCAGTTTCTGGTAGTCATTGATTTTCACATAGGTCTTGCCGTCACGCTTCTCAAGTTCAATCACATTGTCCTTCTTCCCGTGCTCGTAAGCCCATCGTGCAATCAAGGCACGGTTGCGCATATGCGCCTCTTCAATATTGTTGCCGAGATTGATGCGTACAATCTGGGTGAGCAGACCATTCTGCATCTGACCGTAATAGTTGGCTTTGTAGGCCTCAGCATCAGGCATCAATCCTAACTCCACGAGTTTGGGGTCTGCCAGATAGTAAAGAGCAAAGAGGTCTGCACGAGCCTCCTCGATCGTGCTTCCATAGGCCTTGAGGCTATCGCCATCCACACCTTCCAGCAATTTTCCGCTTCCGTGACCCAAACATTCATGCAGGTCGGTGTGAAGATCATCGGTCAAATCGCCATATTTCTCCAGTAACTTGATTTCTTCAGGTCCGTAAGCGAACTCCTGCATCATGCCGTTCCCCTTGGCTGCCTTGTTGTAGGCATCGGTGAGATTGCCGATGGTGACAGACTTGGAGCCGTGTTCTGCACGAACCCAATCGCTGTTGGGCAGGTTGATGCCAATTGCAGTAGAAGGGTAGAGGTCTCCTGCAAGGATCGCCGCCTTGATGACCTTGGCTGTGATACCCTTCACTTTCTCTTTCTTGAATTCAGGAGCCACAGGGCTGTTATCCTCAAACCACTGCGCATTTGCGCTGAGTGTTTCTGTGCGCTTAGTTGCTTCGAGGTCCTTGAAATTGACAAGGCTTTCCCATGAGCATTTCAGTCCGAGGGGATCGCCATAGCACTCGATGAAACCGTTGATGAAGTCGATGAGAGGCTCGGTGTTTTCCACCCATGCGATGGAATATTGGTCGAAAGTGTCCAGGTTGCCAGTCTCATAGTAGGAAATGAGAAGGTCAATGACTTTCTGCTGTTGCTCGTCTTCCGCAAAGGGGCGTGCCAACTTCAGGTTCTCCACAATCTTCCGGATGGCTGTTCCATACATGCCATTGGCGGTCCACTTTTTCTCGATGATTTCGCCATTTTCATTCTTCACCAGACGTGAGTTCATGCCATACATGACAGGACGAAGTGGATTGCCCTCTGCTTTCTGTTTGGCATAGAACTTCTCCGCTTCTGCCTGAGAGACATTCTCGTAGTAGTTGCTGGCGCTGGTCTTCACAAGGTCTTCTCCATCAGCCAGATTGACACGCTTCTGCATGATGGCTGGATTGAAGATGACCTCTGCTATTTCGTCCGAACAGACCGCCACATCCTGAAACCATTTGCGGCTGAACTGTGGCACAAACTTTTCACTTCCGTAGTGATGGTGAATGCCATTGCTGAACCACATACGCTTCAGGTATTCCTCAAAAGCCTTGAAGTTTTGGCTCTTGCGGTCACCCTTGTAGTTTATGTAGAGGTCTTCCATCATCTTGCGGATGCGTAGATTATACTTTCCATTCTGGTCGAAGAGGATGTCTCGACCATAGAGAGCCGCCTCTTGCAGATAGTAGATGAAAGTCTTCTGCTTCAGGGAGAGTTGGTCAAATCCATCTACACGATAGCGAAGCATCTGCAGGTCGGCAAAACGCTCGTCGTTGTATTCGAATTTACGTGCAGACTTGTTGGACGCTCCATCTGGTGTGATGAGTTGATGGGCATTGGTACTGCCTGCCCCAGCGGTGAGAAGTGCTGAAATCATCATTGTCTTTAATGCTTTTTTCATTATATATATTGTGTTGATTATTCGTTTTCTACATGGATGCTCCATGCTTGCCCACGCCCCCTATGCTGTTTCGGGCGGAGTGTCTGGTTCTTCTCCTTGGTTTCTATACAGGCTGGGAGTTGTGCCTGCCGCCTTGTTGAAGGCATTGTAGAAGGATTGCCTGTTGCCAAACCCTACAGAAAAACCGATGTCATCCACGGTGTAGGGATCATATCGCTTGTCTCTGAGCATACGCATGGCATCTTGAATGCGGTATTCGTGCACGAGGTTTGAGTAAGACTTGTCATATGCCGATCTGACGAGTCGTGATAGTTGAAAGACCGATATGCCCAGCATCTCCGAAAGTTCCTTGGCTGAAAATTCGGGGTCTCTGTATCGCTTTTCCCTGATGAGGATTTGGTCTATCTTTTCTTTGTATTGTTCTTGGTGTTTCATTGCAAATGCAAAGGTAGTGTTTTTCCTATGTTTAACGAAAGGAAGTGAAAAGAAAAGTGTATATAAAATTGCAAAAGAGTATTCTTCTGCCCTAATTGCTCTCTTTGCTCATGTGGAAAAAATCTCTTTGAAAGCAACATGGAATTTCCTTTCTTTTCGCCCCGAGGGCGTATCGAAGGCGTATCGAAGTCATATCGAACACCTTCCAAATATGTTCGGAGGGATTGGGAGGGGTATTTCCTCGTATAATTCATGCTCAAATTACTTCAGACACATTTGAAGTGAAGAAGGGTCGGGCGGTTTTGGCAGGCTTTGTCGTTGGGCGACTCTTCCAAGGAAGTGAAAGATGTTGTCCTTGCTTCTTGAAATCCTTATATCTTGTTTATTTTCAATTATTTATGCATATGGGAGGACTCAATGTCTGTGAGGGTAAAAACGCACGCATGGTTCATGGGGCATCGCACCATTGTTCATCGGCACTTGCACCATTGTTTGTTGGCCATTGAACAATGGTTCGTTGAAGCATGCAGAATGCTTCGATCATGCAAGGTGTCAAATGGAGAGGGAGTCCTGACATTTCATTCGCCCATGCATCCGCTTTTATCCACTCTCCCTGATGATGGATGAGAGGGGTGGTAAATTCGCTGGATTTGTGTGTCTTTATTTAAGCGGACATGAGTTTGATGGAGTCATGTTTGTTTTTAGGTTTATTCGTTTGACGAAGATTGAAAAGTGCCCTTCTGAGGGCAAATGGCATGAAAAGATGGCATAATTATATAAAAACCGTAAAAATGTTTTATTTTTTCATTGTTAATTGCAAAAAAAATATAATTTCGCAAGTTGATAAATAGAAAACAGATTTGGCTTGATGAAAAACTGATGACTTGATTAGGATGAAAACATGTCCCGAAAGATGTCATGCAGATCGAGAAATCATGTAGAGGGGAATATGTGAGAGAAAATAATTGGAAGATGAAGAGGAAAGAGAGTTCCCGTATTTACAACACAAAATAAACGATAATAGATATATTAATGATAAATCAAAATTCAATTCAATTTTTTAATCGAAGCATGAAGAAAAGATTATTTTCTTTCCTTGCTTTCTGCCTGATGGCGGTGGGCATGGCGTTCGCTCAGCAAAAGGTGACAGGTTCTGTCATTGATGTAGAGACGGGCGAACCAGTAATTGGCGCTTCTGTCGTCGTGAAGGATGCCGGTGGTATCGGTGCTGCAACTGATATGAACGGTAATTTTACGATTCAGAATGTTCCAAACTCAGCAAAGCTTCTCACAGTTTCATATCTCGGTATGGCAACAAAGGAAGTGGCAATTAAACCTACATTGAAAATTTATTTGGAGTCAGCCAACAAGATGCTGAAAGAGCAGATTGTGGTGGCATTCGGTACTGCTACCAGAGAGTCCTTCACGGGTTCTGCCAAGGTGGTTGGCGCAGATTTGATTGCCGAGACACAGAAGAGCAATGTGCTCGATGCCTTGAGCAACAAGGTGGCTGGTGTGAAAATGATTAATACGACAGGTCAGCCAGGTCAGTCCACTCCAAAAATCCGCATTCGTGGTATTGGTTCTATCAATGCAGAGAACGACCCTCTGATTATTTTGGATGGCTCTCCTTATGATGGAGATCTGAACACGCTCAATCCTGCGGACATTGAGAGTATGTCTGTGCTGAAGGATGCTGCAAGCAATGCACTGTATGGTGCACGTGGTGCTAATGGTGTGATTATGATTACAACCAAGAGGGCTGTGCCCAATGAGGCTGCCAGAATTTTGGTAGATGCCAAATGGGGAAGCAACAGCAAGGCTATTGCAGACTATGAGACCATGACGGCTCCAGGTGAGTATTACGAGGCTTACTATCAGGCTTTGCGCAACTACAGTCTCCTTCGTTCGGGCAACTCTGCTATAGACTCGCACCTCTTTGCCTTGAACAACTTGACCAGTGGCAGTCGTGGTTTGGGCTATAATATATATAATGTACCCGCGGGAGAAACTCTGATTGGTACCAATGGCAAGCTCAATCCTCACGCCACTCTCGGTCGTGTGGCTGGCGACTACATGCTGTATCCTGACAACTATATGGATGCTTCTTATCGCCATGGCTTGCGCCAGGAGTACAATGTGACCGTTACTCAGGGTTCGGACAAGGGCAATATCTATGCCAGCTTTGGCTACTTGAACAATCAGGGTATTGTGCCAAACACAGACTTTGAGCGTGTGTCCACTCGCTTGAAGGCTGAGTCTCAGCTGAAGCCTTGGTTGAAGTTGGGCGTGAATGCCCACTATGCCCACTTTGGTGCTAACTCTATGGGCGAAGATGGTGAAGAAACCTCTTCTGGTAATATATTGGTTTTTGCCACACAGATTGCACCAATCTATCCTCTCTATATTCGTGATGCCAACGGCAATGTGATGTTGGATGCCAATGGCAAAACGATGTATGACTATGGCAAGCCAGGTAAGCCTGGCTCTATGGGATATAGTCGTCCTTTCCTCGCTGATGCAAATCCTTTGAGTAGTTCCATGCTGAACAAGAATGGTTACAACGGAAACGCTTTCAATGGTACTGCTTTTGTAGAGGTGAAATTCTTCAAGGACTTGAAGTTCATTGCAACAAATTCGGTGGATTTTGACGAGTCTCGTTCTACAGATTATACCAATCCCTACTACGGTCAGTATGCCAACTCTAATGGTATTGTGGCAAAGACTCACACACGTAATTACTCTACCAACTTCAACCAAGTGCTGAATTATCACCACAGGTTTGAGAGTGGTCATGATATTGAAGTGAAGTTGGGACATGAGGCTTACAAGAGAAGAAAGTCATACCTTTCAGCCGACCGTTCTAACATGTTGTCGCCTGCAAACCTTGAGTTGAATGGTGCTATCACTGAGGGAGGTTCTTACTCATATGAGCGCGACTACAATACAGAAGGTTGGTTGGGTCAGGCTCTTTATAACTATAGCCAGCGCTATTTTGGTAGCGCTTCTTATCGTCGCGATGCATCTTCTCGTTTTGCCAGAGAAAACCGTTGGGGCGACTTCTGGTCCTTGGGTGCTGCATGGCTCATTAACAAGGAGGAGTTCTTCAAGGCAGACTGGGTGGACATGCTGAAGTTCAAGATTTCTTATGGTTCACAGGGTAATGACGGAATTGGTAACTACCGCTACACAAGTACTTTCGATATTGTGAATGCAGATGGCAAGGTGGCAGCAACACCGAAGGAAACAGGTAAGCGTAACATGACTTGGGAAACTAACGGAAACTTTAATGTCGGTTTTGACTTCGGACTCTTTGGCGACCGCTTGAATGGTACGGTTGAATACTTTTACCGCAAAACGACGGACATGCTCTTCTCGGTTAGTATGCCAACATCTTCAGGATACGTTTCTTACTATGACAATATAGGTGATATGCGCAATGCAGGTATAGAAGTCTCTCTTGATGGTGACATTATCCGTAAGAAGGATTGGACTTGGAGTGCAGATTTGAACTTCTCACATTATTCTAATAAGATTATCTATCTGCCAGAAGAGCGCAAGACTTTGACGGTTGATGGTGTGAGAGGCTACAACACAGGCAACTATTTTGTGGGTGAGGGAATTTCTCTCCACACATTCTATTTGGAACAGTATGCCGGTGTGTATAGCGAGAATAATTATGCTGGTGATACTTATAATCCTTCTCTTGCTGGCAAGTCGATGTGGTGGCGCAATGTTTATGCTGATGATGATGTGGAAAAGAAGCATGCGATTGGTCGTGAGAAGACCACAGACTATTCAGAAGCAGACCGAGCTCTCTGCGGAGATGCGCTGCCAGACCTCGAAGGTGGTTTTGGCACAAGCCTTCGTTGGAAGGATATAGACTTCTCCATTAACTTTGGTTTCCAGTTGGGCGGTCAAGTGCTTGACAGTGACTACGCAAGACTGATGTCTAATCCAACGGCAGATTCTCGCGGAACAAACTTCCATAAGGACGTGTTGAACGCATGGAGTCCTGAGAATGCTGATTCCAACATTCCAGCACTTGTGTTTGGTGACCAAAACAATGCTTCATTGAGTGATCGCTTCCTTACGAACGCTTCTTATTTGAGCATCAACAATATCAATCTGGGTTGGACTTTGCCAAAAACTTGGACGAGAAAGGCTGGACTTGATAAGTTGCGTTTGTATGTAAGTGCTGACAATGTTGCACTCTTCTCTAAGCGCAAGGGTCTTGACCCACGTCAGACGCTTGCTGGCGATAAAGCAACAGCAACTTATTATTCAGCAATCCGTACCATCTCTGGTGGTATTCAGGTTGCGTTCTAATAAAAAAGAAAGGATCAATGAAAATGAAATTAGCATATAATTCACTTGTGGCAGTTGCTCTTGCCGCTACATCCTTCTTCACTGTGGGATGTATTGACGAAACTTCGCCAAATGACATTGCTACTGCTGAGCAGCTCTCCTCTAATGCCAAGGCTACCGAGGCGCTGTTGTGGGCAATGCCTGCATATTTGTCCACTTATGATATGTTGGACAGAAAGGCTCATTATGATTATGGCATGGGCACAATGATGCACATTCGTGACGTGATGGGCGAGGAGTATGTGGTGACTGCACATTCATACGACTGGTATTCTCAGTGGGAAAACAACCAGCAATTGGGACGTGATTATATAGTTACGTCTCTGACATGGAGAACGTATTATAAGTCTATTCTGACCACTAACTTGCTGATCAAGGCAGTGAATCCTGAGACTGCATCGCCAGAACAGATGCAGTATCTCGCTGCGGGTAAGGCATATCGTGCAGGTCTCTATTTGGATTTGGCAAGAATGTATGAGTTTTTGCCTAATGACGGCACGGAGCAGATCAATGCTGATGGCAAGGATGTGTTTGGATTGACTGTTCCTTTTGTGCTTGAGAACACAACAGAGGAAGAGGAGCGTCGTAATCCCCGTGCTACCCATACTCAGGCTTTCAATTATATCGTAAAAGACTTGAAGGAGGCTGCAGCCATCTATAAAGAGAATGGCAGTATGAAGGATAAGCAATTGCCCAGTTCTTCTGTCGTGTGCGGTCTTTTGGCTCGTGCATATATGTGGCATGGATCTTTCTTGAAGGAGTTTGGCGAAAAGTATGATACGCTTTCTGCTAATAAATGCTTCAAGACTGCTGCTGAATACGCTTATGAGGCTCAAGGGGGTGGTAAGGTGCTCACCGAGGCTCAGTGGACCGATACAAAGACAGGGTTCAACACTATCAATGACTCATGGCTTTGGGCGTTCACCACTTCTAAGGAAAACCAAGCAGTGAAAACAGCCATCTGTAACTGGATTTCTTGGGTTTCAAATGAAACGACTTTTGGATATGCAGGTGCTGGTCCTATCGTTAAGGTTAATCCAGCATTCTATGACCGCATCCCAACATCTGACTTCCGCAAACTGTCGTGGAAGGCACCAGAAAACAGCACTCTCTATAAGAAAATGTCTTATTGTGATGAGAAGGTTTTCAATGGACTGCCAGACTATGCTTCTTTGAAGATACGTCCTGGACAGGGTGATGTTTCCGAGGCTTCTGTGGCTTGTGCCGTATCTGTGCCTCTTATGCGTGTGGAGGAAATGTACTTCATTGAGATGGAGGCTTATGCTCAGATGGGGCAGGATCAGAAGGCTGTGGATTTGCTGACTTCTTTCATGACGAAGTATCGTGATGAGAAGTATAGTTTCAAAGGCGGTGACATTATTGATGAAATCTTCTTCCAGAAGCGAGTTGAGTTCTTCGGTGAAGGACAAAACTATTTTGACTACAAGCGTCTGAACAAAGGTGTGACTCGTGGCTTTGAGGGAACAACTTTCGGTCCAGATGCTCAGATGAACACGACGACTCGCCCAGCATGGATGAACTTTGTGATTGAGATTGGCGAAATCAACAATAATGACTCTATCCGTTCTTTCAACAACCCTAATCCTTCAGATTGTTACGAGAGGACACGTTTTTAATTAAGAAATAAAAAAGAAGATAATATGAAAGCATTAAATAAATTTGTATTAGGCCTCTGCTCTGTCGCTCTCTTGGTGGCTTGCTCTTCAAGTGACGACTATTCAGCAGGTCAATGGAATGCGGCGGACGGTTATGCTAAAGTGGCTTTTGCAAAGACTTCTGTCAAGGAAGAATTGGATCCTTCTGATCCTTGCAAGGCTAATTTTACTCTCACTCGTGAAAATACAGAGGGTGAGCTGACTGTTCCTGTCAAGATTCTTTCAAATACAGATGATGTATTTGTAGTTTCTCCTGCCACTTTTGCTGATGGAGAAAAGGAGGCGGAAATGAGTGTAACCTTCAACAACGCAAAGGTGGGTAATCCATACACACTTGAAGTGGTGATAGAAGGTGATCAATACGTGTCTTTCTACTCTTCAGATGTGAAGATGTCTTATACGGTTACTCGTGTGAAATGGAATCGTGTGGGATACTACATTGACAAGACTACAGGCGAGAAGGTAGAGGGAATGGCGATGTACACTGACGACTTGGTCAATTCTTTTGGTTGGTCAACAGGCACGCCAAGTTACCCTGTTCCTCTTGAAGAGCGTGATGATAAACCTGGTGTTTTCCGTTTGATAAATGCTTATGGTGAGTATTACCCATGGAATGAAGATGGGGATTACAATCCAGATGTGAATGGTTATATAGTCATTGATGCGACTGATCCTGCTAATGTGTATATTCCAGAGGTAGCGGAACTTCCTACTGATTGGGGTTATGGAAAATTCCTCGTTTGGAGCATGGCTGGCTATGAGATGAGCAGAAATGGCTTGGCAATTGATGAGGTGTCAGAATATATGGGTAAATATGAGAATGGCAAGATTACATTCCCCGCAGGTGCTCTTCTCTTCGGATGTGGTAGCGGATACGATGCCGCCAACAATGCTGGCGCTTTCTGCCTCGTGATAGACCCGTCCAAGGATCTCTATAAGGCTGACATCTCCAAGGACTTCAAGTGGGATTTGTTTGGTGAGGACAAGGAACTCAAGTCTGAACTTTTCGACACCAGTTCTACCATTAATATATATAAGGGTACTTGTACCACAACAACAGATGACTGTGACAAGAGATTTGCCGAGGAGTATGGTACGCTTTATCGTGTGGAAGCTCCTTATGCAAAAGGACATGACCTCTACTTCTGTGTGAACAAGAAAGGACAGGTCGTTGTGCCCGCAGGATATGGAAAGCAGCCTATCGGAGTTAAGGCTCTTGATAAGGATGTGTATGCTTCCATCACCCCAGAGTCTTCTTTTGAGGAGAAGGTGATTACTTTGATTATCAACTTCACAGACGAGAATGGCACGATGGATTATGGCACGAAGAATGAGGTGATTTCACTTCGAGGCGTTGCAAAGTGATGAAAGGCTGTGACCTGATTCTGTCGCATTGAGGGGAAAGTCAAAGAGTGTATAAGAGTGGAAGAAGAACACTCAAGTGAGGGGCTTCCATCTCTCTATATTGTATCTCTGATGTAGTATATAATATATAATGTGAGATATAATATATGAGTAACCTCTAAACTTTAATCTCCTCTTGTGCACATGTACGTTCGCACGTATAGATTTAACGGGAAAAGGCTGATTCCTCTATCAGGAATCGGCCTTTTCCCGTTTCTTTTCTCTTTTCTTTTCCTGAAAACAGCAGGTATATATCTTGTGACCAGCAACCATATGGTATTCGACCAGCAACCATATGGTATTTAGTCACGAACCATATGGTATAGCGAGGGGGTAAATAACGTGAGTCCAATGAAATCAGGAGAACATCTGATTTCTGCAGGTGTCTCTCGGAGATCCTCATTCCTGCCCCTTCTTTTTGTCCTCAGTAAAGACCAGTCCGCATCCTCTGTGAAGACCGCCCTGCGTCACC
>Ga0123334_1002176_pt1 | contig 22970 bp, 26 predicted proteins | sample BiotimSIPDNA_FD_89706 | JGI IMG/M metagenome (GOLD analysis project Ga0123334, IMG submission 89706) | Anaerobic biogas reactor microbial communites from Washington, USA - Biogas_R1 time_0 SIP DNA | ecosystem: Engineered > Bioreactor > Anaerobic > Unclassified | place: Washington, USA... | reverse complement strand
TTTTATAATGAAAGCAACGATGGGAGGATCTTATGAAAAAAGCAAGGATGGTTCTATTGTCGGTCTTACTGTGCTGCCTTGCCGTTGCCGGCTGCTCGAAGCCCGGCACCGTCGACGCGATGAAACCGAGCGTTTCGGTCAGCTTTGCCTATGGCGGGGGCTTGCGCTACCCGCCCTCCTGCGCAATCTGGGTCGAGGACGAGGACGGCAACACCGCCACGCTGTACGCGACAAAGAAGGCGGTCAGGGAGTGGGGCCCGGAGCGTGCGAATCTGCTGCCGGTCTGGTTCGGCGTCAAGGAGGACGGCATTGACGCGGTTGCAGGTGCGACGCCTTCCTCGCAGGCGTTCATTCAGGTGAATCTTCCCGAAAGCTTTGCGGACAAAAAGCTGACGCTGCTGATCGAAGCCAATGCGTCGTTTGATTATAATGATTACTTTCAGGAAGGCCTTGAGCCCGGAAACGATGGCTACAGTGATGTAAACGGCCAGCCTTCGGTTGTGTGGGCTGCAGTGCTCGACCCGGCGGCAATTCGCGGCGAGGTTGTACCTGCGCTATTGGGCGCGGGCGAGGTAATGGGAAGCGATCATGAAATCCATACTGATTTGAGCAACATAACGACGGCAAAGGAACTGCTCAAGGATATGGTTGTGAAGTTTGACTTTGTGAATTAATCCAGGCGGCGAACCCGTCAAAGCATGCCCGATATCAATGTCGCAAAGAACATGAAGAACATGAACATGACCAGCAGGAACACCGAAATCAGTATCGGCAGCCACTTGAGCGCCCACGGCGCGCGGTCGGGCTGCCGCGCGACCTGCACAGCCGGCCGGCTCACCTTGCGGAACAGGAACAGCATTAAAAAACACAGGCCCGCGGCTATGGTCGCAAACGGTATCGCGACCAGCAGCGACGCAGCGTAAACGCCCGTATCGGATAGATCGGGCAATGTCTGCTGCGAAAAGAAGCCGGATGTATTTGTGATATAAAACAGTACGACCGATGTCAGATTGAATGTGAGGTGCATGACGATGCCGGGCCACAGCGACGACGAACGGTATGCAAGGTACGCAAGCAGCGCGCCCGCCAAAAACGTGTAGGGAAGGTTCTCGACCGTGCCGTGCATCAGCATGAACAGCGCCGAGGAAATCAATATCGCGCCTGTGAGCTTCTTTTCGGTCCGAAGCGACTGGAACAGCAGCCCGCGAAACATCAGCTCTTCAACAAAGGCCGGTATCACAGCGACGGATACCGCCATTACCGCGAACCCGGCCGCGCCCTCCATGAGGGGTAGTTCGGGAACGAGCGGCTGATAGCCGGTCAGCCGCAGCAAAAGCTGCCAGAGCGTCTGCACAAAGCTGGAAACATAATATGCGCAAACGCCGATAATGACCGCCAGCACAATCTGTTCAACCGAAACAGGCCCGCCGAACACGCGCACGCGCGGTTTTTGGAAAAGCAGGAAAATCAGCGCCGGAGCCCCGAACAACAGCAATTCAAAGACCGATATGAAGATGTAGTATCCCATGCCTTCGGTAAGGATCCGGGGGATGATAAATGCTGCGCCTACCTGCACGGCAATATACAGCGCGACAGTGATCAGAAGTACAATGCCGGTTTTGAATATGCTGGCTCTGTTCATCACATGCTCCCTTTCAGACGATTACTCATAATATATCACAATTTTCCGGCTTAAGTACACATTCACAGTATATTTAAACCGGTGCGGAGATTTGTCCGAACGGGGCTTTGCCTAAAAGTCGATATCGGAGAACTCCATTTGTATCCGGGTATTGACATCCATGCCGTTCGTGTCGGTTTTCTGCCTGCTGATGTCGACTGTGAGCACCGGCAGTTCAACATAAAAGCATGTGCCGACGCCCGGCTTGCTTTCAAACCATATGCGCCCGCTCAGCATTTCCACCAGCGACTTGGAAAGCGCAAGGCCGATGCCGCAGCCCTCGCTGGAGCGCGTAAGCGATGTGTTGACCTGCCGGAACCGGTCGAATATGATGTCCTTTTTATCCTCCGGTATCCCCACGCCGCTGTCCCTGACCGATATGACGATTTTATCTGCGAATGTATAACAGTTGATTCTGATAAAACCGCCCGCTTCCGTATGCTTGATGGAGTTGGAGATCAGATTCAGCACGATTCTTTCGATGAACTGCGGGTCGGAGGGCATGACCATGCTCCTTGCCGTTGAGATAAAGCAAAGGTTGAGGCCCTTGCTTTGCGTCAGGTGGCGCATGGATGAAACAAGGCTCTGCAGCGTGCGTACGATATCGACGCTGCTCCAGTTGGGCGACATGAAACCCGCGTCGATTTTCGTGATATCCAGCAGATTTCCGACCAGCCTGCCGAGGCGGTATGCGTTCTGCTTCAATACCGCCACCTGCTTGTCGATCTTTTCCTGGTCCATGATATTGTGCTTTCGGTACATCTCCATGATTTCGACCGCAAGCAATATGATCGAAATCGGCGTCTTGAATTCGTGCGACAGGTTGATGAAAAAATTGGTGATCAGCTTGTTCTTCTGTTCAAGCTCGTCGGCCATGAGCTGAAGTTCCTGCTCATAGGCCTTCCGGTATGTGATGTCCATCGATGTTCCGTAGATTTTCCAGGGGCGCTTATGGTCGTTAAACAGTATTTTTCCCTGATCCAGGATCCACATGGTCCTGCCGTCCTTCGTTTTCAGGCTGTACTCGATTTTGAATTTGGATTTACCGGCGGCACAGGCTTCGTTGGTCTGGTAGATGATGTTTACGATCATGAGCCACTTGGTGCTGTCATCGTCGGCGCCGCCGATGCGCTCAAGCCATTGCGATGAGTATTTGAGCTCGCCGGTCTCAAAGTCATAGATCCATGTGCCGATGGTCGAGCTGTCGATGATTTCAAGGTAATCCCTCTCCTTGGCCCGGAGCATTTCGGATTCCCTCTGGAGCTCTCGGTTGCGGCTCTCTTCCTCGGCGATTTTGCGTATATTCGTGTTGTCGAATGAAAACACCGTGACGGCAGACAGGCTGCCGTTGATGTAGTTCGGGAAAAAACGGTTTCTCATCCAGCGGCCGTCGTACTGATCCTCGAACTCGGCGGATTTGCCGGTTTCATAAACCTGGCGTATGCGGGCAAGCCACTGCGCATGCCGTTCGCCGTATTTTTCCGCAGGGAAAACTTCGCGCAGGCTCCGGCCGACCAGATGCTCCTTCTGCCGTTCGAGCCTGCCGGCAAAAGCCTGGTTGACATTGAGTATCGTGCCGCTTTGGTCGAACATGGCGATGCCGTCGCTTGTCGCATCGAGCATCAGCTTGTTGCTTTCCTCGCTCAACGCAAGCGTCAGTTCATGTGCCTTGCGCTCCTGCATTTCGGCAATGGCCCGGGATACGGCCGACGGCAGGCGTTCCGGTCTGTCTATGGATACATAATCGGCCGCGCCGTTTTTGATAAGATCGACGGCGGTGTCCTCGCCGATGGTTCCGGACAGGCATATAAACGGCGTGCCCGGGCAAAGCTGCCTGCAAGCCTTCAGCGCGGCTATTGCGGTATAGCCCGGCAGCGTATCCTCGGCAAGTATGACGTCGTAGCTTTTTTCTTTGATCAGTTTCAGGAAGGATTTTTTCGTTTTTGTACTGTCAAGCAGTACCTTGGAGCCAATACCGTCGGCCAGCCTTTGACGAACCAGATTTATCGTGCCGTCATGACAGGCCAGTATGAGCACGCTCAAATTTTCCAAGTTCATGAATACCTGTTGTCCGGGTGTGCTTTCAGTTTCCCGGAATCCTCCACTTACTTAATCCGCTTTTCCAAGGACAGAAACCATGTGTTTCGGCGGACGGCATTGCTTTGTCCCGCCGATGATTGCAGCGCAGCTTCAGCTGCCCATGCATTCCCTGATTTTCATCAGGACTGTTTTTGTATTGAGCGGTTTGATAAAGTAATAATCCGCACCCAGCTGTATTGCCCGGTCGATTGTTTCCCGGTCGCCGAGAGCCGATATTACAAAAGTATGGGGCTTATGCGCCAGACTGCGCATCTTGCGCAGCACCTCGAGTCCGTCAGCCCCGGGCATGACGATGTCAAGAAGCAGTATATCCGGATGAGCACTTTCAATAAGCTCCATTGTCTGAAGGCCGTCCTTTGCGATTCCGACAATTTTCATGTCGGGACTCATGGACAGGGATTCTTCCAATAAGCCGGTGAAGCTTTCATTGTTATCAGCGATTAAAATGCTTATCTGGGACATGACTCATCCAATGATTCTTATTCGGGCAAGGATGGAGCAAATTATACCATAATTAAACAATTAATACAATCAGACCATATGGCAAATATGAAACCGGCCGGCGCCATCAGGCACCGGCCGGTATAAAGGAAAAGAAAATTTATACCGAGGCGTCGAAGATGCGCAAAGCGCCCTTGAAATTGCTTTCCGCCTTCGAATAGCTGGATATGCTGTTTTGCATGGCCAGTGTACTTTGTACATACTGTGCCTTTTGCGTATTGCCCTCCAGCACGAGGTTGTACAGGTTCTTAAGCCCGGTCTCGCCGAGCGATACTGCGGCTTGGCTGTTAGCGATGCTTTCAAGCGCGCTGTATGCTTCGACGCCGGCGAGCGTCTGCTGCGTGCGCGCATAGCTTTCGGCGTTTGTTATGGCTGCAAAGGACACGCCGCCGGTTTGCGCCGGCGAAAACAGCGACAGCTTGCTCAGTTCCAGATTGGCTTTGGCATAGTCGTAGAGATCGTTGACCCTGTCGTATGCGGCGGCCTGGTCGCTGACCGGAGCCTTTTCCGGCTCCTTTGCCGCGGCTGACTTTGCAACACTGTAGTAGCCGCCGGAATGGACAGCACTGTCGGAGCCGCTCTCTTTTACGCTGCTCCGGTAGTTGGCGGCACTGTAGTACGAGGCTGATTGACTCGAGATGGTTAATGACATACATACACTCCGGGTATGGTCTATGCTTCTTATATCAGTCTTTTTTTTGGACTTGAAACAGATACTCTATAAAATTTTTCACGAAAGTGAAGGTTCGCGGATATCATACCTTTCCGTTTCCGCTTCCTCCCTTGTTTACAAAGGGCTTTTTTACAGGAATGCTGTCTATCTTTGAATTATTTTATGTTTTATTAAAAATATGTGATAGTTAGTATTGACAACTATCACATAGTATATTACAATACTGACGTGGTGATAGTTAAGAAGACAAACTATCACGCAGGAGGACGAAAGTGGAGATCGCCAGGGAGAACATGGTATCCTCATTAAGGAAGATGCGCAGGGCGCAGGAATACAGCCTGTACATCGGAGAGAATGAAAAATACATCATCGGCGACTCGCCTTCCGACGACTCCGGCTCTGCTGACAAGGCAACAGGGTACAGCTACCCCGACCTGCTGATGGATGCATTGGCTCTTGCGGAATCCTTTCCCCCGGTAAGCTACATGTACTGGGATGAGGCTGACAAGGACCGCGGCGATACCGAGGCGCTGGAGTTCTACAACAGGTACGGCCACATGCACTTCGAGAACATGGACTTTAAGACAAGCGGACCGGCCTACACGCCCTGCCTCGACATGCCGGATGATTTCTTCCATCCGCTGGGCGGCAGCGACGACGAACTGCACTACAGGCACATGGTCGGCGAACCGGTATGGATGTTCTACGATGCGGTGTGGTATATCGGGCGGCTGGCAAACTTCTGGCACCGATTCAAGGCGGTCAAACCCGAACTCGATGCGGCGTATACGCCGTCGAGGCTCGACAACATTCAGCGCCTGCTGAACCGCTTCAACTTTGCCGGGTATGCCAGCGAAATCGATGAGGCCGACCTGAAAAAGGGCATGGACATTGGAACCAGGGCTGGCAGGCAGTACACCTGGCCGACATGGGGCGAAATGACGCGGTACTTCGGCAACAGCCTTCAGACATCGGTGAGCTTCGGGCTCGATGCGCAGGGCAATCCGCAGATCGTGTACAATGCGGCAAGCCTGTTTGAAATACTTTGCCTGTTCGTGATGTTTGACATCGATTGCGACAAAGGCCGGCGGTTCAGGTTCTGCAAGAACTGCCACGAGCTGTTCTTCACGGACAATCCGCACGCCGAGTACTGCTCGACCGAGTGCCGGGGCAGGTACAATACCCAGATGTGGAGGCTCAGAAAGGCCGAAAAAGAGGCATAGCACCGCAGAATAAATGTCAACAATCAGGGCGTACGCCCTGTGCGTTATAAAATTGATTGGCTTAAACCTTAAGCTAAAAGGAGGTAAACTATGTTTGGAGGACTTGAATCATTGGTGATGCTGGCTCTTGTGAAAAACGAGAATACAGTCAATGGTAACAAGCGCGTGGAAGTTTGCAGGAACTGTGGAAAGACATTCGTAACGGATGACGATTCCGCCGAATTCTGTTCCTACGACTGCCAGAGGAAATCCGCGTAACTTTGGACGATTGAAGGACCTGAAAGGCTTAAAGGAGGTAAAATGATGTTTAACGGACCTTTAGGATTATCAACACCCAACACGGAGTCCCTGTATATGCTGGCAATGCTTAACGGCATGAAAAACGACAAGGACAGACGTAACGATGAATGCAGGAAATCTGCATAATCAAATCTATAATATCGTACAAAAGGTCCGCTCATAACGAGCGGATTTTCTTATTTTATGCCCCGCGCCCTCGGGGCATTTGCAGCGTGCCGCAGCAGCCGGAAGTGCGTACAGGATTGTGTCCCTGTGAGGATTGCCGCGCGATACTTAAAAGCTACACATTCGGATTCAGGTATCTGCCCCTGTCATTCGTCGCGTCCTTATAATTGATCGCCCTTTCGGGACAGACATTGATGCAGCCCATGCAGAATTCGCATTGATGCTGCCATGCCGGCCTGCCTCCCTGCATTATTATATTGCCGACGCTGCAATAGCTTTCGCACTTCCCGCAGGAGGTGCAGGCATCCGAAACGTTAAAATCCATATCCTTGCTGCTGACATATTGTATAAAGGATCTGTTGAGCCCGTCCGCCGTCAGCCTGAACATGGCGCTGCCCAGGTTTTCAAAGCGCTGCGGCGCTCCGGCAGCGACCGCTCCGGCGATTTGCGCCGCTTTTTCGCGCTCCTTTAGGAACAGATCTTCCTGCAGATCCCAGCTGAACGGCTCGTACTGCACGACATAGTTGTCGGGCATCGGCACCGAAAAGCCCGCGGAAAGCCGCCGCCCGGTCTTTTGAATATATTTCTTCACCTGCTTGAACACCGCGCCGGTTTCCCCGCCGCAGCATGCCGCAAAGTAGATGTACGGGCTGCCGGTGATTTGGAGCTTGTCCAGAAAGCCGTGCGCGATTTTCGGCAGTCCGCCCCAATAGACCGGGAACACAAAACCGATGCTCTCGGCTTCGACCGGCGCGGACAGCTCGAATTCGGCGATGTTGACCGCCAGACAATCCTCCAGATGCGCGGATATATCCTGTGCGACCTGCCTGCTGTTGCCTGTTCCTGTGAAATAAAATATGATATGTTTCATAAAAAATCCCCTGCACGGCTTTATTGTTGTATTTATATTTTACTAAATTATTACGAAATGATAAATACTTGCAGGCGAAAAATAATATACAATATCAGGTTTTGTCGGAAAAGTGAATACGCTTCCGGGGTGCACGGAACGGTCTTTGACCGTTCCGAACCTAAAAGCTGTTTTGAATGGAATGGTCAAGACCCTTCCCTTCAGTATGGTTCAATGATATGGGTGCGCCGTTACGGGATGCCTGGTCAAGCAGTGGGACAGACTTGCAGCCATAATAAAGGCGAGGGCTGTTTGCGCGACAGTTCAGCCGGCCTTGCGGTCTTCGCCGCCCAATCCCTGCACAAGCGCGCGGTCGACGCTGAAGAAGTACGCGTTCTCTCCGATGACATCGGTCACGCCCGCCCGGTCGAACGAGTTGCGTATACTGTCGTTTAAACCGCAGACGATTACATGCGCGTTCCGCGCCCGGCATTCGCGTGCAATTTCGAGCATGACCTCGGCGCCGGTCGTGTCGGCTGCCGATACGCCGCGCATCGAGAATATCAGCGTTGCGGAATCTTCGAGCTCCTCGTGTACGCGGTCGGCCAACTTCTGTGCATTGGCGAAAAACAGCGGGCCGTTGATGTAGATCACTGTCGTGCCTTCCCTGCCCTGCTCCACATCGCTGTCGCCGAAGTGCAGCAGATCGTTGCGCACCTTGGATGATGTGATCACGAGGTTGGAGGATTTCAGCACGAACAGGAACGCCGCGAATACGACGCCGATGATGATCGCGATGGTCAAATCAAATATAACGGTCGCGGCCATTGTTATCAGGAACTTCGATATCGCGCCCTTCATGCGCTTTTTGAAAATATTCCGTATGGCCGGCCATTCGTTCATGCGCCACGCCGTCACGAGCAGCACGCCCGCCAGCGCCGCATAGGGTATGCGCGCCATGACGCCGCCCAACAGGAACATCGAGGCCAGCAGCCCGAGCGCATGGATGATGCCGGTCAGGCGCGTCCTTGCGCCTGATTTGATCGCAACGCTGGTGCGCGCGATCGCCGCGGTCGCCGGGACGCCTCCGAAAAACGGTATGATGATGTTGCCGACGCCCTGCGCCAGCAGCTCCTGGTCCGCGTCGAAGCTCTCGTCGTCCTTCATGCGCGAAGCGCTCGCGCCGCACAGAAGGCTCTCGATCATGCCGAGCGCAGCGACGGTCAGCGCGGCAGGAACGAGTTTGGGCAGCGTCTGAAAGTCGATGGCCGAAAAATCGAGCCTTGCCTGCGGCAGCAGTGTCCTCGGTATCTCGCCGATGGCCGCGGCGTCAAGCTTCAATAGCGAACTTGCCAGTGTTGCAAGCACCACGCCGACCAGCGACGACGGCACCCGGGCGTTCCATTTCCTGGGCCATAACACCATGACCGCTATGACGATCGCGCCGATCAGAACGGCATGCCAGTTCGGGGAGAAGCCGAGCTCGCGATAGGACAAAAGCCTTGCGATCGCGCTCTCGCCCTCGGAGACCGTGCCGAAGAAATTGTCGATCTGCCCGAGCGCGATGATCAGCGCGATGCCCGATGTAAAGCCCGTGATGACCGGGCGCGGTATGATGCTGATGAGCCTGCCGAGCTTGAGCACGCCGCAGGCCAGCAGTATCACGCCGGACAGCAGCCCGACCACAAACACGCCCTGCAGCGAGTACTGCGAGACCAGCGTGATCAGCACCGCCGTCATTGCGCCGGTGGGGCCGGAGATCTGGTAGGAAGCGCCCGAAAGCGCGCTGATCGCAAGCCCTGCGATGATGGCGGTGATCAGCCCGGCTGCGGCGTCGGCCCCGCAGCTGACGCCGAAGGCGAGCGCAAGCGGCAGCGCGACGGCGGTTACCGTGAGTCCGGCCATCAGATCCATTGAAAAGCTTTTGGCGTTGTAGCCGCTGAACTCGGTTTTTATTCTGTCAATATATCGTTTCAACAAGTGAGTGTCCGTCCCTGTCAATTCGTTCCACACGAAACCAGATTTTACTCCGATTTCGGTTGGTTGTCCATAGCATTTTTCAGCGCAATAAAGAGTAAAAAAAGCTCCCCGTGATCCGGGGAGCCCCTGCTGTTACGGTTATCGTACTGCGCCGGAGATTCGGCTAATACCCGAGCTCTTCAAGCAGCTTGACCGATTCCCGGACTTTCTGCTCGCATATGGTCTTGAATAAATTGTCTTCCCTGGCCTTCTGGCTGCCCTCGGGCGTCGATATGTCGCAGCCCAGTATGCCGCGGCATGTCACTTCGCCGTACTTTTCCCGGAACGCATTCATAAACTCGAGCGTCTTTTCATTGCAAAGCTTTTTTGCGTCCAGATCCTCCGGGCCTTTTTGGCCGTATTTCAGTCCGATGACCATCACCGCGCCCGAAACCGCGCCGCACACTTCCGCTTTGCGCAAGCCCGCGCCGAATCCGCTTGCGATCCGAAACGCCGTTTTTGTATCGAGCCCGTACTTTTCGCAGAATGCGCCGAACACCGATTGCGCGCAGTTTAAATTGTTTGCAAAATATGATGCTGCCTGATCCGCTCTTGTCATTGATCGATCCTCCCGCTCCCGCCGATTATTTTATGCCGCCTTCCATTATGAGGCAGTCCGAGGTCATATTGCAATGCCGGTCTCTTTATTCATCGTACAGCGCTTCGTCCGCCCGCCCGTCCATCCATGCATCCAGGCTCACCACCATCGGATATTTGTCCTCGTGCACGATGGTCAGGCCGTTCAGAATACCGATATGCGCATACATGTGCCGGAACTGGCCCAATATCAGCTGAAGCCTCGTAAAGCGGCAGCCGCCGGGCTTTTCCGCAAGCATGGCGTCGTCCAGCGAATCCAGGTAGCGCAAGATCTTGTCGTTCACCTGCCCGTAATAGGCCCATAATTCATCGTCGGACAGTACTTTTACGCAGGGCAGATCCACCTTGTCGAGATTGTGCACATGGATTTCGGGCTCGGTAAAATGATCGGGATTGATAAACCACCGGTCGCATGAATGCAGCGTGTGGTATACATAGCGCCAGGCCGGGGCGCCGCATATAATAGGATCTCTTTTGTATGTTTTCATGCAGATGCTCATGTTGCGGAACATCAGCGCCGTCTGATCCCGTATGATGCGTACCAACTCATTTGCCATTTTTCGCCTCCAGCCGGTCGTTATTTTCTCAAAGCCAGATGATACCCCTGCCGGGCCGCGGCGCCGTCGAGCAGGCCATGCAGTATTTTTGCCCTCTCCTTGGCGGACTTGCCCTCCGACAGCGCTTTTGCCTTATCGAGCGCCTCCTCAAGCTCTTCGGGGTTCATGACGGTCGCGGCAATGCAGTAGTAGCTTTTGGGCCTGCCGTCGTTGAACATGGCAAGCATTTCCCTGAGCAGGCCCGCCCGGATCGACTGCTGCTCGGATAATTTCTCCACACCGTTCTGCCCGATATAGGCGATATCGCTCTCCAATGCCTGATAGCACTTGAAGCTGTCCCGTTGCATACCCGCCTGCCGGTGCTTCTGCCACTTTGTGCATGTTTCGCTTTCCGGGCACTGCCAGCAAAATTCAACGCCCTTATTCCTGACCGCGCAGGTAATGAACGGGCAGCCGACCGCCATCCTTGCCCGGCTCTTGCAGCCCTCGCACCTGCTTTGTGCGTCGGTGTTGTACATCGGGCAAAGCCGGCAGGAAAGTCCGCAAACGCCGATGTCAACATACTCTATATTCATGGCATTTCACCCCTGTATAGGCAATAGATATAAATTCATCATTGTTTATGATATTGCATGTCATTTAATAATTTCATGCCTCATAATATTACAAATATTCCATATCATTATATCATATCAATACAATTTTATTAAAAATATTAAAAAGCATATGCATTTTATGTACAGCCGTATTAACATTTACGGATATATTGATAATCAAATAATATCTATGTATAATAAATCATCAGCCGGTTGAAACATATAAACGCTGACATTTGTGGTTCTGATTCATTGCTATTGTATAATCTATAATTATCAAACAGGAGCCGGTTATGGACAGAAGATTGGATAAGCCCGAAAAAAGATCCCGTTGGTCTTGGTATTTTTATGACTTCGGAAACTCGGCCTACGCGTCGGTCGTACTGCTCGCCGTATATTCGGCATTTTTTAAAAACGCCGTGGTCGGCGGGGCCGAGGGCACGCGCCTGTGGGGAGTCTCGGTAGGCATCGCCGCGATCATTGTCGCGGTTATCTCGCCGATACTCGGCACCATTGCGGATTTCACCAAATCCAAGAAGAAGCTGCTTCTTGTGTTCACCGGAATCTCAATCGTATTCACGGCCATGCTGTTTTTTGTCGGCAAGGGCGATGTTTTCACAGGCATGCTTTTCTTCATACTGGCCGAGATCGGCTACCGCGGCGCTCAGGTATTCTATGACGCGCTGCTGACCGATGTCTCGACGCCCGAATCGATAGGCTTCGTGTCCGGCAAGGGCTGGGCCGTAGGCATGATAGGCGGTATTATCGCACTGCTCATTGTGCTGCTCCCCATACAGTTGGTCGGCAACAGTATGATACCGTATGCATTTCTGATCACGGCGGCATTCTACCTGCTCTCTGCCGTGCCGACCTTCCTGTGGGTCAAGGAGCGGCACGAATCCGATCCGATGCCGGAGGGCGAAAAAACGGTGGTGTTCGCTTTTAAGAAGCTTGCGCAGACCTTCCGCTCGATCAAGAGCTATAAAGAGTTCATCAAGTATATGATCGCATTCCTGATTTACAACGACGGCATTATGATGCTGATGGACTTTGCGGCAATCATTGGGGCGACGCTCTTTGGAATGGAGCAGACGCAGCTGATACTGTTTGTCATTGTCATTCAGATTGCCGGAACATTCGGAGCGCTGCTGTTCGGGCGTATATCGGATAAAAAGAGCAGCAAGGAGGCCATACTCCTTTCGCTGATCGTGCTTATTGCTTCCCTGACAGAGCTGTTCTTTGTCAAGCAGCTGATATGGTTCTTTGTCATCGGCTTCATCGCGGGCTTTTCGCTGTCGGGCGCTCAGGCGGTCAGCCGCACGATGGTCAGCCAGCTTGCGCCGGCCACCAAGACAACCGAATTTTACGGCTTTTTGTCCGTTGCCGGGCGTACATCGACCTTCGTAGGCCCCCTGGTATTCGGAACGATTTCTTACCGTATGTCCAACTGGTATTTAAACCACGGGCATGAGGCGCTGCAGGCCGAGCAGACGGGGCTACTGTGGGCGATCGGTTCGATTCTGCTGTTCCTTATACTGGGAGCGCTGATATTGCTGCTGGTCAGGCGCAAGGCGGCATTGAAGCAGGAGTAAATAACTTCGATGGTATTTTTAAAGGACGTGTTATGCGTCCTTTTTTCATGCCGGTTATCATTATTTATGGTAGTATAAAAGCGAGGATTCAAATGAGTAAGGCTATCTTATTTATCACCGGCATGTCGGGAACAGGCAAGTCGACTGTTTTGGAGAAATTATCAGGCAGGGGCTATAAAACGATCGACACCGATTATGACCGATTATCGATTCAATCGTATAATCATGATATGCAGGAGCATGAATGGGTTTGGGATGAGTTTAAGATGAAACGGATCCTGGAGGAACATGCCGCCGGAGTATTGTTCATCTCAGGAACGGTTTCGAACCAGGGGAAGTTCTATCCCTATTTTGATGAAATCATATGTTTATCGGCCCCTGCGGACATTTTAATGGAACGGGTCCGGAATAGAACCACAAATGATTATGGCAAGACTGATGCCGACAGAAAAGAAATCATGGATAATCTCGAACGGTTCGGAGCAATCATCGAAGCAGGCGCCGGCAGAAGGATTGACGCCACGCGCGATATTGACAGTATCGCGGATGAAATTGAATCGCTGGCCCGGGATCTGCTGAAGTAACGGTGTCCGTGAAGACCCGTCGGCGCTTTCCGGCCCGTCGCTGTTAAATCATAGTGATCGTAAGGTTCCGGATATTGTTTATTACTTAAAGATACCTGTTTAAATAATACGACATCAGGCTTCCGGGGTCGTGGAAACCGAATTTCTCATACACGGGCCTGCCCATGTCGGTCGCCTCGAGCAATACCTTTTCGCAGCCTAAGCGTCTGGCCTCGCCCAATATCAGTTCAAGCAGTTTTGTCGCAATGCCCTGCCTGCGGTACTCCCGGAATGTATACATGTTCAGCAGATAGCCGAGCTTTCCTTCCGGACAGCTCATATTCGGCGGTATCGTAAACATCGCAAGGCCGCTGGTCGCAATGATTTGACCGGCGTCCAGCGCAAGGTATGCCAGAAAGCTGCCGTCCTCAAGTGCGCTTTTTATGTAGGCCAAGTTGTTTTCGGCAAGCCTTTGCATGGTTTCTGCGGGCATTGCGCCGTTTGCCTCGCACAGGAATTCAACGCGCAGACGCGCCAAATTATCTGCGTCCCCGGCTGTCGCTTTTTTATATGTAATCATAATGACCGCCCGGCTGTTTTACTGCAATACAAAAACTCCCGAATGAAAGCATGCGGGAGTTTCATATCAATCGTTATTTTTCAGCAGACCATTCGTCAAAGCCCCTTAGCACGGCGTCCTTTGTCCGCCTGCAAATATCCGGCAGCATGCCGCCCCAGGCCTCCTCGGCTTCCTGATAGCCCTTCAAAAACGCCTGCCGCATTTCCTCGGCCTTTTCGGGGTCTCCTCCCGACAACGACCGGGCGAAGTCGAGGATTCTACGGGAGGTCTGTTCGACGCCCCAGAAGCCGTCCTCGGCGATATCCCGCTGCGCCTGCGCGCCGGTCTTCGGGTCGACCGTCAGCCCCTCAAAGAAGCTTTTCAGATTGCCCTGGTACTTGGCGATGATCTGGTCGATGGAAAGCCCCGCGCTCTCGTCGTGCCTCGCGCTCTGCATCGAAAACAGGTACTGCACGGTGCTGCGAAGCGTTCTGACCCTGGCTTCGACCTGCATGCGTATGCCGTCGATCGCCGCCTGGTCGCGTACATATCCGGGACGCGCCGACTTTTCGTATACATCCAGGTTTTCGGAATCGGCGGCCGCCGAATCGCCTGTTCGCGCGGCTTTCGGTCTGCTTTCGACGGGCGTTACCGGTTTGACGGATGATATGGGATTGATGGACATAAATATACCTTCTTACTATATTATATTTCCATAACATATATCGGTATATTTGCCCGGTATATTTAGCAAAGGGCGGAAAATTTGATTTATAATTTACTTTTTTGATAAAGTACAGCTATCGGGCATCCTGCTTTCCCACAATGGTTACGGTAAACCGGCACCGCCCAGCGCCTGATAAAATCGTCTACACCATATCGGCCTTCACATTGCCCTGCCCGTAAACCGCTTCCCAATTGTATTGGAGGCTTGCGCGCGAGCATTCGCAGAAAGCCGGGTCGGTGATATAGCCCCGCATGACCAGATCGCATGCGCAGTGCATGTATTCTACGGCGTACTTGCGGCCTTTTTCGATGATTTCGATCCCGATCCCGGGAAACGATTTCTTCAGCTGTGCGATGAACTCATCCTCGCTGTCACAGTTGTTCTTGGCATCCAGATAAAAGGACTCCAAACAGGCCCTGCCGCACTGCCCGAGTATTTGAGCTCTGCGTTCTTCATCGAGATTGGTCAGCGCTGTTTGAAAGCCACCGAACCAGTGTTACAGGAAATGATCCATGGCTGCCCCTATCTTTTTAATCGGAGTTTTGCTCGATTAACATCTGCCCCGGTCAAGCAGCAGCCCGGTCATCGAGCAGCCCATGCTATAACCTTTCGCACTTCTTCTTTAGTTTCCTGCAGTCGTTCAGATGCCCGACCTGGTGCCGCGTGACCGGCATCAACAAAAGCCCGGCGACATTCTTCCTGCCCCAGAAATCGAGCAGCCATATCGAATCCGGGCGCTCTGTCACGCCGCCTTCGGCAAGTATGCGTGAAACATCTCCCGTGTTGACCTTACGCTTGATATCGGCGGGAGTCAAAGCCCCGATGATACACTTTGTCCTCTCCCCTACCGCATTCCTGTAGGCCTTGAGGGTCTCCATTGACAGACCATTGCTGAAATCCATGATTTCGTCGTCGGTCATCGCGTTGCCCGTGTCCGTGACGGAGGTGTTGAGCCGCGCGAGCCAGCCCTTATCCAGCACCTGCGCGGTGTGCGCGATCAGTAGATTTGCCGTCAGATCCTCAATGCGGGTCGCATGCCATATGTTCCACGCGCATGTCACATCCTTGATGGTCGGCATCGTACGGAATGCCTTTTCGTCAAGATCTTCCCATACTTCGTCCATCAGCGTTTCGCTCCGGCCGCCGTACACTTCCCGGCTGTGTATGATGGCGTGCAGTTCCGACAGCAAGGCGACCGCTTCATCAAAGCACTCATTTTTCAACAGGATCTCTTTCAGATGCGCCTGTTTCGGATTCCAGTCCGCTCCGATGTTGAACATAGAAGTGCGTCCGTCCGATCATGGTTGTTATTTTCGGTTCATAAACTGTTTGACAGCCATATGCGGGTTTCTATGCGGGTTTCTATCGTTCGTTCCAGCCGCAAGACAGGTCCCCGATATCGCCGGATATCATGTTATTTCTTTTTCTTCCTGCTGATAAATATCGCCGCGGCAATAACGCCCGCGATCACGACGGCCGCGCCGATGATCCATCCCCAGGGAACGCCCGATGTTACGTATATCACGGTCGGCCCGTCGGCCCCGCCTATGATCCCCATGCTGTCAAACCTCCCTGGCTAAAATGCATTCCACAGGAATACGAATATGAAAACGCAGCCCCATGCGTTGCCGGTGTAATCCCTGGCGACCAGCATGCCGTAGATGATGACCATGATGGCGAGCATTTCAATAACGCCTTCCAGCGTAACGCCGATTGCGCCGTGGATCAATATGCATATGACCGCGCAGATGATCGCGCCCCAGTTGAGCCACCTGCTTTTTGACGGATATCGCTCGTTGATCTTATCGCTTATGACAACATAATTGAAGCCCTCGAAGAATCCCCACGCAGTTGCCGTAATCAGCATGCCGGCGGCATTGACCGGGAAACCTGATGAGAGCACTTCGCGCGTCGTCCAGACCGACTGGAACGGAAGATAGCCGGAGGCTTGCCCTGTTGCCAGCGTAAATATGATATAGGGCACGTAGCTCAGCGTGCAAAGCGCGATGGACAAAAGGGTTCCCTTGGCCCGAAGCCCGTGGGTGCGGAACGGCTCCTTCCTCAGAATCGATACGATTGTGATGCCGAGGCCCGCAAGCCCGAACTGGAACGCGGCGGCGACAAAAAGACGCAGCAGTATATGGATGCCCTTGTTGTTGATGAAGCTGTCGATCGTACCCTGGAAAGGCATGTATCCCGCAAGAACCAGCACGGTTGTCAATATGATGATCCATAGATCGGCATCGAGCCTTTTTTGTGCGGCTGTTGGTTTATCCTTATGCATTTTACACGAATCCCCCCGATTTTCCATGTATTACTATCATCATAGCATAATCGCGTACGGGTTTGAAGTATTCCGGAAAAATCCGCTTCAAAGCTTTGACATGGGGATGTTTTTACTGCTACAATTCCGGTAAGAGCATACCGAAATATCAACAGACAGGTGACGACGATGATCATACAAAACCCGATTATAAAGGGCTTCAACCCCGATCCCTCGATCTGCAGGGTCGGAGACGACTATTACATTGCAACCTCGACATTCCAATGGTTCCCCGGCGTGCAGATCCACCACTCGCGCGATCTGAAGAACTGGGAACTGATTGCCAGGCCGCTGAACCGTGTTTCGCAGCTGAACATGCTCGGCGTGCCCGACTCGGGCGGCGTCTGGGCGCCGTGCCTTACCTATGACAACGGAATTTTTTATCTGATTTATACCAATGTTTTATCCTACGGGTATTTCAGGGATCACATGAACTACCTGGTCACGGCAAGGGACATATGCGGGGACTGGTCGGAGCCCATTTATTTGAATTCAAGCGGATTCGACCCGTCGCTGTTTCATGATGACGACGGCAGGAAATGGCTCGTGAACATGAAGCTCGGCAACCGGATCGGCGAAAATACATTCGAGGGCATATTATTGCAGGAATACAACCCGGATCTGAAACGGCTGGTCGGGCCCATAAAGAACATATTCAAGGGAACGGAACTAGAGCTGACCGAAGGCCCGCACCTGTATAAGCGCAACGGGTATTATTATCTGATGACGGCCGAGGGCGGCACGAGCTATGAGCACGCAGTGACGCTTGCGCGCGCTGAAAACATCGACGGCCCGTACGAACTGCACCCCGAAAACCCGATCCTGACGGCTTACGGCACCGACCACGGCACCGCGCTGCAGAAGGCCGGTCATGCCAGCATCGTGCAGGGCAACGGCGATGACTGGTTCATGGTGCATCTGTGCGGCAGGCCCGTTGCCGGCACCGGCCGGTGCATACTGGGCCGCGAGACGGCGATCCAAAGGGTTGAATGGCGCGACGACGGCTGGCCGTACCTGGCCGGCGGCGGCAGAACACCCGCGACGCAGATCGAGGTGGATGACAGCTATGCGGGCAGCGGAAGCGCGACCCGGAAGCTTGCCTACAGCATGCACGATGATTTTGACAATGACCGGCTGGATTTTCATTTCCAAACGCTCCGGGCTCCGATCGGGCGCGACATGTCGCTGAAGGAGCGCCCCGGGTATCTGCGCCTGTACGGCGGGTATTCGCTGAGCGCACAGTTTCAGCAGAGTCTGGTCGCAAGAAGGCAGCAGGCGTTTTCCTATACAGCCGTGACTTGCGTCGAATTCGAGCCGGAAACCTGCCAGCAGCTTGCGGGGCTCATATGCTACTACGACACCCAGAACTATTATTATCTGCGCGTCAGCTATGACGAGGAGCTCGGCGGCAAGTGCCTCGGCGTGATCGCCAATTTCGACGGGGACACGTCGGCATCGATGCAGCAAAAGGATAATATACCGATCAACAGCGCCGCCCGGGTCTTCATGAAGGTCATTGTCGAGGGACGTGATTTAAACTTTTTCTACTCGCTGGATAAATACAGCTGGCTGCCCATCGGAGATACCTACGATGCGAGCACGCTGTCGGATGACGCGCGGTCGCCCCTGTGGGGATTCACGGGCGCGTTCGTCGGCATCTGCTGCCAGGATCTTTCGGGCCTGCGCAAATACGCGGACTTTGATTATTTCTCCTATATCGAAAACGAGTAAGGGCTGCACTGCTGCAACGCCGGATCATTAAAGCCAAGATCCAGTGCAATTTCGGTTATTGTTTTATGCGGAGCAAAAAGAAGGCAGCCCGCCGCTCTTTCGAGTTTTTGCCGCACGCTGTATCCGTACAGCGTTTCATTCATAATGCTCCCGAATATCCTGTGGAAATGGTATTTCGAAAAGCCCGAGGCTGCATAAGTCTTTCTCGCGGACGGGGACATTTTGATGAAATTCTCATAAGCTGCGGTTTGGGGCCTGAGCATGTCTGTAAATTCGTCAAGCCGGCTGTCCGTAAGCGCTTCTTTTTTCGGCGCATCCCAGCAGCCGTTGCGCTTTGCCTCTTCTATTTTTGCTCTGCCGTATCCGGTCATTAAGCCGCTCGACTCGAGCTTTGCAGCAAGGCATTTGTTATTTTCCGACCAGTTGCTTTTGCTGCTGCGCTGTTTGAAGTATTTCATATATGCGTTTTCATCGACGCTTCTCATTTGTCCGTCGATCCAGCCGAAACACAGGGCTTCCTCAAGCGCTTCATTGGCTTTGATGGATTCTGCGGCATTATTCTTGTAGAACAATATCCAGACTCCGCCATCCGAAAGCGCATTGGCAGTCAGCCACTCCCTGAATTCCCGGCGGTTTTTAAAGGCTAAGCTGTTCATGGATTTCTCCGCTGTTTTGTTTTTGCGACGGCTGCCGGATGTTTTTTACCGACAGTACGATCAGGCTTTTGACCGCGTCAAACAGGAATCTGCGCGTATCGGCGTCCAGATTTCCGGCCAGGGTTATGATGCGGCTGATATCCTTGAGACCCAGCTCCTTAAAATCATAGATGGTCGCGGCGTTGGTTGCCTTGATGATCTGATAAAGCGCGTCGACAAAGCGCTCGCGCTCGGCATCGGAGAGCTCCGAAAGCCAGTTGTGCAGCGCCCTGTCCAGGAATTTGGCGCTGCCCGAAACCTTGTCGAGGCGGCTGAAGCCGTCGCCGTCGATTTCCCAGGAAAACGGGTCGTGCTGCATGATGCCCAGCCGGTTGCTCCTGACCACCGTATAATCCTCCTGGTTCTCCAAAAGCATGCCGATGATGGCCGACTGCGGCACGGTTTTGTGTATGCATTCGCTGATTTTGGCGTACCTGTCGCTCGACAGCATGTTTTCCCTGAAACCCGGCCCGTCGTGATTATACACGGCTTTGATCCTGCGCTGTACGGCGCTCCTGCACATGACGGCGGAGTAGACGGCCAGATTGCCTCCCTTTGAGTGGCCGCCTATGATCAAATTGCGGGGCAGCCTGCGCGCGACCAGGTCCACATACTGCACGGCGCGCGCCTGCGCCGGCACCCGGTTCAGAAACGCCATGTTGAAGTCTTCCTTCCAGCCCACGAATGTCGCATCGGTACCGCGGAACGCGATATATGCCGTTTTTCGGTTCAGTATATAGCTGACCGCCGCGAATTGCTTTTCAATTTCCACATCGAGCTCATTGACATAGTAATTCATTCCGACGTCGCGGAAGCGCGGGCTGCCGGACAGCGCGATGAGCAGCCTCTTGTTCTCCCCGGCAGAGCCCACATGGTTGAGCATTTCCGGAAGATGCTCGGTCCTGTACGTGTCCTTGATGCGTACGGCAGGCTTTAAGCTCATGGTTCCGGGCACGATGCCGTCAAACATCAGATAGGATAGCTGCGAAAGCACCAGGCTGTCGACGGCGCAGAATTCCTTTTCGGAAAAACCGCGCAGCTCCTGCTCGACATAGTCAATAATGTTTCTAATGGCAATCCCCTCCCGCACTTTGGCATTAATTGAATCAATCATATTGTACAGGAAAGTAAAGGGTATGGATAGTAAATGATGTATGATATTGTCTAAACCCCGGGTGGGGCTTGAACGGAACACCTTTTGGATACATCACAAAAAAAGACTTGAACTGCGGAGCAGTCCAAGTCCTATGGTGTCTTAACCTGCGCTGTCTACAGACGGTTATTTCTTTAAGACCTCCAGCAAAATGGTATAGCCGGCAGTGTTGGTCTGATCCTCCATGATCATAAGCGACAGATTGGAATATTGATCCGAGGAGCCCATATACATGACGCCGGAATCGATGTCAATCTCCGTTTCCATACGGTCTATGACGGATGAGTAGAAATCCAGGATATCCTCATATTCCATGTTTGTAGAGAACATGATGCGTATGTTCCTGCCGTCCTGGCTTTCATAGACATTTACGATATTTGCGTCCGCAGTCAACGGGAGCACGTCCGCCGGGAAGGAAGCCGGCAGCGGCAAATTCTGCCCGATATTGCCCATAATTCCGCCGAGAGCCGACGATGCCGCATCGTCGGACGGCTGCTGCGCCGAGTCCTTGCTTTTCTTCAAATCCTCAATTCTGGCCAGCCCCGCAAGATACTGATCGTCGCTCTGCAGCGGTTCTCCGGTCAAAAGCCCCTCGAAGCTGTAGCTGATGTTGAAAACCGGTATGCTCACCTGGACCTTGCCGGAATTCACGGTGATTTTCATTGTGATCGGCGCTGTACCGTACGCCGAGTCATTGTATCCCGCGTTGATGGTTTCCCCGGTAATGTTGGGGTTGATGATGCCGCCCCCCGTCATCTCCGGTGATATCAGCGCCATGGATTCATATTCGACCAGCGGCACCAGGGGCGGTTCGTTTTCGCCGATATTGTACCGGGAGTACTGCTCCTTGTCATAGGGCTGCATTTCAATGCTCAGATTGTTCGCAAACGCCTCGATGTCAAACCCGCCGGTGACATCCATAAAAGCATTGGATAAATTGGATGCGTCAAGGCTCGTCGCGATATAAGCGGCGCCTTCATAGGTGCCGTACACATCCGTACCGCCGGCCTTCTGCGCGATCAGCACCAGTGTATAATTGACCGTCAGCCCGTCCTTGGTCACGGGAATGGTTTGATCGACCTGCAGCAGCCAGTTGCATTCGACCGGAGCTTCGACCGGCTTTTCCTCCGGAGTGCCTGACGGCACGGGGCCTTCGGGCGAGCAGCCCGACGCCAGCATTGCCGCCGCGATGGCCGTCAATGCCAAAATTATTGTGAATATCCTTTTCATGATACAGAGATCTCCTTATCCCCTTATTCCTGTTTTCCTTCGGATTATGTTCAAAGCATAATATTTCATGTAAGACATGTCAAGCATGCTCTAATCTTAATGCCCGGACAGCCTGTCGTTTTTCCGGCAACCCGGGGCAGGCTACAGCCCCGCGCGCGGATCGATCCGCCGTCAGGCCCGATAAGTGCGATGCGTAAAATGCCTACAGCATCTTTCTGTATACGCTGTAGCCGTCCAGCTGCTTATGCGGCAGAAAGCCGTGCTTTTCATACATGGCCGGATGCCCGTGATAGTGCCGGTAGCAGTCGAGCTCGCCCGCCGCCGGGTATGCCTCCAGCGCTCTGTAGCCTTGCGATGAAGCATCCTGCACGACACGGTCAAGCAGCGCCGAGGCGACGCCCCTGCGGCGGAATTCGGGAGCTATGATGAAACAGGTGACAGACATCACGGGCAGTTCTCCGCCGTCGCTCCAGATATCACGGTTTTCGCATAGCCGGATATAGTTCTTTTTGTCGGATGCATTGCACCAACCGACCACCTTTCCGTCGGCATATGCCAGGTATCCGTTGAGCTTTCGGTTGTTGATCAGTTCGACGGCGATGTTGCGCATCGAACCGCGCGTCGGTTCTCCGCCGGATCCGGCGTCGAGCTGCTCCTGCACTTCCTTGCCGATGTGGAAAAATGTGCAATAGCACCACGACCACTCCGGGTGGTCGGAAAATGCGACATGATCGAAAAAGTACAGGTAATCTTCGAGCAGGCCGGGTTCGAGCGGGCGAATGACGATATCCATATACAGCTTCCTCTCTTATCATAAGGTTAAAGAACCATTCGGTATTGCATCCATATTATCATAAAATCATGCTTTTGAAATCATTGTTGAATCTGGTGCCGGATTGAGCGCAAATCCTTCCGGGAAAACTGATGATATCATGATATCATCATACATCATATAGCGGGGCTGCTTCATTCGTTTTGACTCTTGTTTCGCAGCAGCGACACGATCAGGGCCAGCAAAGGTATTACGATTGTAAAGGGCACTGAAAATAAAATGGCATAGTTTTTAATCCACTTGGCGTGAGCGGCCGGCGACTCGAACACAACCAGGGCAAACGCGACGGCAATGCTGCCGATG
>Ga0123334_1002175_pt1 | contig 22970 bp, 19 predicted proteins | sample BiotimSIPDNA_FD_89706 | JGI IMG/M metagenome (GOLD analysis project Ga0123334, IMG submission 89706) | Anaerobic biogas reactor microbial communites from Washington, USA - Biogas_R1 time_0 SIP DNA | ecosystem: Engineered > Bioreactor > Anaerobic > Unclassified | place: Washington, USA... | reverse complement strand
GGCGCTTGCCAGTGGAAAACCACTCATCCCTGTCAATCACCTTGAAGGTCATATTTACGCCGCCTGGCTCCACAAAGACGGTAGCAAACCCGGTCCAGAACCCAAATTCCCTCTAATTGCCCTGCTCGTTTCCGGTGGACATACGGAGCTCGTGCTGATGAGCGACCATTTGCAATACCAGAGCCTTGGTTCCACGCTTGACGACGCGGCTGGCGAAGCGTTTGATAAAGTCGCGCGATTGCTTAAGCTCGGCTACCCCGGTGGACCTTCCATCCAGCTGGCTGCTGTGGATGGCAACCCAAACGCTTATGAATTCCCGATTGCCAAACTTGATCAACCCTGGGATTTCTCCTTTAGCGGGCTTAAAACCGCCGTGATGCGCCAGGTTGACGCTTATAAGGATTTTGCTACCGATGTTCCCGTGGCGGATATTGCCGCCAGTTTTCAGGCAACCGTCGTCGAAACGCTCTTCAGCAAGACCATGGCTGCTGCTGAAGCGCACCAAGCCAAAGAAATCATCGTTGCCGGTGGGGTGAGCGCCAACAGAGCCCTGCGCGATGCTTTCCGCGGGCAGAACAAATTTAAAGTGCACATCCCGCATGTCAGTCTCTGCACCGATAACGCCGCGATGATTGCCGCGGCAGCTTACAGACATTTGGTAGCCGGTGAAAGTTACAACCTTGATTTTGACGTCCTGCCCAACTGGCCACTTTCTACAAACGCTTGAAAAGCAAACCGCATTGTCCGAGAATAGAAGCATCAGAAATTCAAAAAATGGAGGACACATGCACGCAAAAATAAGCTGGAAAGAGAATATGCACTTTAGGGGAAGTGCTGAAAGTGGTTACATCGTTGACCTGGATGCCCCCGCCGCAGAAGGTGAAGCCAGTAAGGGCTTTACCCCCATGCAGTTGATTGCGATGGGCGTTGCCGGTTGTACAAGCATGGATGTTATTAGTATTCTTGAAAAACGACGTTTGGATGTTCGGGATTTTAATGTGCAGGTTGAAGTTGAGCGCCGCGATGAAATTCCGCGTGTTTTCACCCATTTGCATTTTATTTACACCGTAAGCGGCAAAAACATTCAACGAAAGGATGTCGAATTCGCTGTAAAGCTTTCGGAAGAGAAATACTGCCAGGGCATCGCCATGATGCGCGCCAGCGGTGCTGCCATCAGCAACGAAATTGTGATTAACGAAATTTAAAATTAGAAGAACGAAATTCTAACCCACGAATCCCCCAAATATTCGGTTCAGTTTCTTGAGAATGACCAGATAAGCCCAAATAACTGGTCATTCTTTGGTATACTCAAAGCGATTCATCCTTAACCAAAATTTGTCGAAAGGATCGCGACTAAATGAATGAAAAACTAAAAGAGACCCTCCTTTCTATCCTGCCCATTACCATTATGGTGCTTTTGATTCACTTTAGCACGTTTGCCTCACTTGATAAGGTCTTGCTTACGCGCTTTATCATTGGCGCAGTGATGATGATGATCGGTCTGCCCATCTTCCTGCAAGGTGTTGATATGAGCATCGAACGTATGGGCGAGCAGATGAGTGGCGCTTTGGTCAAATCAAACAAGATGATTATCGTGCTCATCGGTGGTTTTATCCTCGGCTTTTTGGTCAACGCTGCTGAACCGGATATCCACATTTTCTCGCGCCAGTTCGCCGCGCTCACCGCGCCTGATCGCAGCCACTGGATTTTCGTGCTGATTATGTCAACTGGTTTTGGACTGGCTGCCTCCGCGGGTCTTTTGCGTATTATTCGCAACATCAAAATGCGATACTTCATGGCGATTTTCTTCGGTCTGCTGTTTATTCTTACCTTTTTTACCGGGGAGGAGTTCATCGGTGTGGCTTTCGACACCTATGGCGCCACAACGGGCGCTATCGCCACACCCTTTCTTTTGGCACTTGCCATTGGTGTGTCTTCCAAAACGCGACGCAGCACTGATGAAGCCGCTGAATCATTCGGCATTTTGGGTATCGGCTCTGCTGGCGCGGTGCTTGCCATTTTGGTTCAAGGCATCTTGCTTAAAGATAGCAACGTCGCTGCTGTAACTGACGTCGCTGAAATCAGTTCCAGAACGCTTTCACATGGCACCTTCTTTTTACAGACGATGCTCGAAACTATTCAAGAAGTAGCCTTAGGGCTTTCACCCATTTTGCTGAGTTATGTTATAGTCGCCATTCTATGGATAAAACCTAAAAAACGGGATATCAGAAGAATTAGCGTCGGCGCCATCGTAACCTTCCTGGGTTTAGTCATCTTTTTGACCGGTGTTTATTTTGGCTTCCTCGAAGCCAGTCATGAGGTTGGCACGCAACTCGCTTTGCGAGGTGAGATGTGGCTGCCGCTAACGGTCGGTGCCCTTTTTGGATTGGTATCCGTCTTTGCCGAACCTTCTGTCGCTATCTTAAACACCCAAATTGAAGAAGAAACCACCGGTTCCATCCGCGGAAAAACCGTTTTGTGGACCCTTGCAGTCGGCGTTGCCCTGGCAGTCACCATCTCAATTTTACGCATCCTTATCCCGGAATTTCGTATCTTCCACGCATTACTGCCTGTCCTGGGCGGCATCATCATCCTGTGTTTCTTCGTACCCGATATCTTCATTGGTATCTCAGTTGACGCTGGAGGTGTGGCTTCGGGCACGATGGCTGCCGCCTTTATCCTGCCCTACGCCCAGGGAATCGCTAAAAACACAGTCGGTGCCGATCCATTAATTGATGGATTTGGCGTGATTACCTTCATCGCAATGATACCTATTCTCAGCATGCTGGTTCTGGGCTTTATTTACCGCGTTAAAGCGCGCAAAGCCGAGCAGGAGCAGACAGATTAGTCTAACTACTAAGGTGAGTTAACATGAACAAAGAACAAAAACCAATGACAACAAAAAAACCTGCCGATATACTCTTAGCCAGCGTGGTCACACGCGGAAAAGGCAGTCAGCTAATGAATTTACTAAAACACGAAGGCGCCTCATACGCTGTTTGTACCTTTGCTGAAGGCACCATTCCCAGCCATATCCTCAATATGCTTGGTATTGCCAAAACCAAAAAAGAGCTTGTTTTTGCTTTCATCGACCAGAGTATCGAAGCGCAGTGTTACCAGATCCTTGCCAAAGAAATGAAACTTGATCACCCCGGGCATGGCGTGGCTTTCTCAATTCCTCTGTGTAGCCATCCGAATCATCAGGATGAAACCGATCTGGCAGCCACCTTTATCATCGTGGATGAAGGAAAAGGCGAAGATGTCCTGGACGTGTTGGACGAGCTTGGACTGCGTGGCGGCACACTCATCAACGCCTTTGGTGGCGCATCAATGACCGATATTCTGTTCGACATGCCCATTCAGCCAGAAAAAGAAGTTATTTTCATGGTCGCCCCCAAAGAACCACTTATAGACATGCTTGGCGTTTTGGATGATAAACTTGACCTCAGCCAACCCCACCAGGGCATCGCGGTTACTTTTGCGATTTCACGCGCAATTGGACTTTACAGCGAAGGAAAGAAAGGTAAGTAATATGGAAAAACGAATGTTAATGATTAGTGTCCCACTTGGCAAAGCGGAACGTGTTGTCCAGCTTGCCAATCAGGCAGGTGCCCGTGGAGCAACCATTTTACACACCCGCGAAGCCCTGCCAGAGCCCAAATCTTTTCAACTGGAACCACAACGCGATCTCGTCCTGATCGTGACCCGTGTTGAACGCCAAAAAGATATTGAAGAAAGCATACGCGGTGGTTTTGAACAAGCCATAAAAATTTATTGCGTTCCTGTTTTAGACTCTGTGGGAATGGCACATCATGGCTTGCAGATAAACGATTAATTAACACATCGAAACTGGCACACCATTAATAACATGAAATGCCGATATGGACGTGTCAGTTTTTTGATTTCCCATAAAACTGGTAAAATAATCTCAATGCGACACATGCAGCGGTTTTACAGACTTATTCTCAGCCTGTCTCTTCTTGTTTTTTTGGGCGGTTGTTCTAAAAAGGCCATTGAAACAGGCCAATTACCCACGCCACGAGTTAAATCAGGCGATTTACCATTCATCGACACACCAACCCCGAATGAAACCAGCCAGACTGATATCATCGAAACCATGCCACCACAAAGTGAATTACCAGAGCCACCAGAACACAGAACGCACTACAAACTGGATCTGATTTTGGATTACTACTCAAAATATGGTACCGTCAGCGAGAATGTCACCTACACCAATCGCAGCGGGCAAGCTATGGATGAAATCCTCCTGCTCGTGCCTCCCCGCGATTTTGAAGATGCTTATGGCCTGCAATCGCTCACTGGTGAGCGCGTTCAAAGCCACCGTGATGAAGGTGTGCGCACCTGGGTCAAGTTAGATCCCCCCTTGCAAAACCTTGAAAGCACCACCATCACCATCCTCTTTCGACTGCGTTTTCCCGCGCATCAAGGCATTTTTGGCCACACCAACCGCCAGCTCAATATCGCGGATTGGTATCCTTTTATCCCACCTTACGACCCTGAAAGCGGTTGGCTTGCCTACAACCGCGTGACCGACGCGGAAAATATCATCGTTGGCGAATATTTGGTTCAGGAAATTGCCGATTTTGATGTCAGCCTGAAGCTCATCAACCAGCCCGAACTGATTGAAGTCGCTGCCAGCGCGCCTGGCGAAAACAGGGATGGCACCTTTTATTACACACTGCCACTGGCGCGCGCCTTTGCTTTTTCGGTCAGCGACAGCTATTTTGAGTATGAAATTGAACATAACGGCACGCGCATCCGCACGTACATGTTCATGAACAATCAGGACAAAGGGCCAGCGCTCTGCGAAATTGCCCGAAAATCGCTTGAACTCTTTGAAGAGCTCTTTTACCCCTATCCACGCGAAATGATTTCGATTGTCGCAGGGGACTTCCTGCACAACATGGAAATGGACGGTATGTTCATGCTAAGCCACAAAGTGATTGACTTCTACGTTGAAGGCGAACGCAACAATATGACCATCCTCACACCCCACGAGCTTTCACACCAGTGGTTCTACAGCCTGATTGGAAACAACACCGTCAATGAACCCTGGTTGGACGAAGCCATGGCTACTTACATGGAAATGCTCTTTTTTGAGCGTTATTATCCGGAGTCGGTCGATTGGTGGTGGCGCAACCGGGTTTTTGAATACGACCACAGTGGCTACGTCAATTCTGACATCCACATTGAAGGTGGTTATGTCAAGTACCGTGCCGCGATTTACCTCAATGGCGCCAGATTCTTGAATGATTTGCGATTAACAGTTGGCGATGAAGCTTTTTTTGCCGCGCTTAAAGAGTATGCCTACACGAACACCTGGAAAATCGCGACAGCTGAAGACTTCTTCAAAGCGATGTCCGCCCACAGCAACGCGAATCTCAGCGGACTTATGAAACAATACTTCCATGACTGATCCAAAAACAAGTTGTCAATAATGCGATATAATGACATCCGTTAGTTTAAGCTTACAATGTTGGATTTTACACTCCAACACCCTTTAGGAGTAAACATGACTGATACAGACAATAAAAATGAAGCGAATTTTTCAAGCTCAGACCTTAACAGTAAAGAGCCTTTAAACAAACAAAAAAGCAACAAAAAACCTTTTTACAAAGAACCCGCCATCATTGCAGCTATCGCTTTGCTCATTCTGGCAGGCATCCTTTTAGCCATTTGGCTGATTAAGCCCAAAGAAAAAGAAGTCGTTGACTTAAGCACTGAAACCCCAACCCACAATCCTCAATCCACGCCTTTTGTCAAAAAAGATACTGCCGTGCCAACAGCCACACAGGTGATTGAGGAACCCACTGAGACGGTTGTCGTCACGCCAGAACCCCGCACTGAGGTCATAACACATGTTATCCAGAAAGGCGAAACATTGACCGAAATTGCAGATAAATACAGCATTTGGCCCGATACCATCATCTGGGCTAACCGCTATGAACTGGGAACAAACGTGCTTGATTACACAGCTGGTGATTCGATTTTTATTCTGCCCGTGAATGGCGCTTACCATACATGGTTCGCGGGTGAAGGGCTGAACGGTGTCGCGAAATACTATAACGTTACCCCTGATGACATCATCGACTATCCCGGCAACCATCTCAACCGCGAAACGCTTGGTTCGCTTTCCAACCCCAACATCAAGCCAGGCACACGCCTGGTCATTCCAGGTGGCACCTTGCCAGACTATTTCGCGAACGACTCCTTGCTCTATTACGCCGCGGTTCAAAAACTGCACTCCTTGCCCAAGGGCGATGCCGAAAGTTATCCCGAACCACGCGCGGAAATCATTTCCTATGAAGTTCAAGCCAAGGATTCAATCTTCAGCATCGCGGAGAAATTTGACCTCGAACCTGAAACCATTCTATGGGCGAATCGATACATCATAGGCGACACACCAGACGGCATCTACCCCGGACAATCCCTTATCATTCTGCCTGAAGATGGCGTTTATCATGCCTGGTCTTATGGTGAAGGCCTGAACGCGGTCTCGCGAACCTACGGTGTTAAGCCGGAAGATATCTTCGCCGAACCCATGAATGACATTTCTGAAGAAGAAGTCGGCGATCTGAGCTTGCCTAAAATCGCTACCGGTAAGTTCCTATACATACCCGGTGGAAAGGGCATGACACCCAGTTGGGTTTCTTATGTCGAATCAGAAGATAACCCCAACGTAAAACGTGCCAATGTCTCCTACCTCGGAGCTTTCTCATGTGGCAGCTCATTAACCATGATTGGCTCAGGAGCCTGGCAACTGCCCACAACAACATCCAATATTTCCGGTTATGAATATAATCCCCCTGTGCACAATGGTCTGGACTATGCCGGCACCACCGGCAACCCTATATATGCTGCGGATAGTGGCGTGATTATCTACGCCGGTTGGTCTGACCGGGGTTATGGCAATACGATCGTTGTTGACCACATGAACGGTTACATCAGCCTCTATGCCCACCTGATGGATGGCGGCATTAACGTCGGTTGTGGCCAGGTAGTTTATGGAGGTTCAACCATTGGTTATATGGGAAGCACAGGCAATTCAAGCGGTGCGCACCTGCATTTTGAAATCCGCTATGAAGGCTCACCCGTTAATCCCCATGGTTTTGGGCTTTAGTATACGAATGCGATAACCTCGAACTAAGTTTAGGTGTTCTTTATAGAGGAGATGTGTTCAAAACATCTCCTTTTTCATTCATATGAACCAAGCTTTAATAAATTCCTGCCTGTACCTTAAAGGCAGCTAATGGTGCGTAGCAGCCATGTCATACACTCTATTCAATTTCCAAATCAAATGAGAATATGATTTCTACTTGTCCGCCGGAATCATGCTCTCCGCATCCGAGAGGACACTCGCCCGCACCACAAGATCGCCCAACTTCAGCCAACCCTCATATGCTCTTTCGCTTTCAACCGGTATCCATCCGGAAAGGTTGAAGGGCAAAACCTCAGACGCTGCCGGAATCCACTGTCCATTGTATTTGCGCGCCAGGTGGACATGCGTACCCGTTGACCTGCCACCTTCACACGAAGGATGTCCCACCCGGTCGCCCAATTTGAGCACATCGCCTTCTTTCACACGCCCTTCTTCAGCGATATGCAAATACAAGACAACCCAGCCTGTGCGTTCATCGCCATCGCCATCCAAATCAAGCATGACAATTCCCGGTCCGGTGCGTGCCACCACGCCATCCGCCACCGCCAGCGCAAACTGTTCCGTCTTCACACAGCCCTGGGTTGCCAATGGAGGCGCGAAATCGAGCGCGGACCAAGGCTTGCCAGTGCCCCAACCAGAGTGCGGGCCACCAGTATATGCCCAGACTGTATTCTTTTGAAAAGGCAGTCGCATTTCGGGCTGGGTCAGGCTTCCCGGGATTACCGTTAAATCTCGCGCCCATGGGTCGCCAAACATGCCCATAAAAGTTCGCGCGAAACCATCTGGTCCAATCGCGCGTTTATACAATTCGCCCTCGTAAATTTCATTAAAATAGAGCTGCAAAGCTACCGTGGCAGAGTTTTGCCATGGGTCAACATTTTCCATCGTGCCATCTTTATAATGCACTGCGCTGAGCTCCATGTTGAAATAGCGGTAAAAATAATCGTTCAGCAAATTAGCGACATAGGATATTTGCAAGCTCACCCCTCTGTGCTGGTTTTGGAAACCCAGAAAGGCTTCTTCGCTTTCCTTATCCCGCTGGGGATGGCTCAAAGCTCCGGTCTGATACTCAACCAGCGCCAGTAAAAGCTTTGGGTTGAGGCTGTAACTCATCGCGTAATAGTCAATCATTTCAGCCGCGCTCATTGACTGATCATCCACAGCGCCACGATAATGCTTGAACCAGCCCGGCGTCGACTTAAGAAAAGCTTTCGTGTTAAAGCCAATCGCATCGGGCCCATTGACGAAAACAGCGTCCGGAATAATTTGATAACTTGTTCCCCAAAAAGGCTTGTAATAGATGGGCATTTTCATTGGAAAACCCGGCGGCAAGGTGGTAATATCCTTTGGGATATCCGGATTGTGAAAAAGAATTTCACGGCGTGAACTGCCAAAGCGCCAGGCAAGCGACTCCAAACTGTCACCGCTTTGCGCGATATAGTCAACCAAAGTTCCCGGCTCATAAACCGGACGCTGGTCGTAAGGTGTGGCACTGGGCAAAACCTCAAGTGTTTCCTCAGACACCTGCGAAACGATATATTGCGGCCTTTCACCCTGACAAGACAGGACAGTCAAAGCAAACAGGATGAGCAAGCTTGCAATGATAAGAATGTTACGAAAAATCTTCATAGCTTTACCCAAAACGGGCACTTAAGGACTATACCATATTTTTAAAAAGCCTTTTTTAGCGTGAAATCTGAGAACTTTCCGCGCCAAACATATTTGCTTTTACGATTTCGTCACCTTTGACTAACCAGCCTCCCAGCGAAATGGGGTCCATCACCGCGCGCCAGCCACTCATCACAAAGGGCATAGGGCCATCAGCCGGCACCCACTCGCCGTTATATTTTCTGGCGATATGCAAATGACTGCCTGTTGACTTTCCGCCTTCGCAACTGGGATGTCCGAGATTATCCCCTGCGTTCAGCCAACTTCCCACCTGCACACGATCCGCAGAGCTAATATGCAGATATACAATGACCCAGCCGGTTTGCTCGTTGCCATCGCCATCCATATCCACAACCACCGTGCCATTTTCAGAACGCAACACGTTCCCAGGTCCTACAGAAGTCACCCAGCTATAGCTTCGTTCACAGCCCGGTGCCGCTTTGGGAGGCGAAAAATCAAGCGCGGCACGCACATCAGCCGCTCCCCAAGCCGCGTGAGGGCCTACCGTCATCGTCCAGACGACGCCTTCAGCAAAAGGCAAAATCAAGTCGGGTTGCACAACGTCAGCGCTAATTAAGGGTTCATACTGAGCGGCAATACGCCAGGGGTCATCAAACATACGCTGATAGGTACTAGCGAAGTTATCAACACCATAAATTTGCTCAAACCACTCCTCAAGCGTGCTTTGACTGGCGTAAAAATGCATCAGTGCCACGCTGCCGGCATTAAGCTCTGCCGCCAAACGTAAAGTCTGACCATCTTTGAAGGTCAAAACCACGGTACGCCCTTCACGCCAACCGTAATAGCCTGTGCCTAAAATGCCCGCCGCTTGCTCAAGCTGATTGTAAAGCCCAGGTCGATCGATGCTCATAATGCCAAGCGGAAAGGCTTTTTGGTTGGGTGTTTCAGGCTGACCATAGACCCAATGACTCTCGAACTCAATCATCGCCAATAACAAACGAGGATGGATCGAAAATTCCAAAGCGACTTTTTCGATGATTTGCGCCCCGGTCAGCGACCCTTCAGCGTAAACCAGTTCGGAATATTGTGATAAAAAACCGCCCGCTTGATTCACAAAAGCTTCCACATCAAACCCAACCGCGGATGGTGAATTGACAATTTCACTATCCGGAAAAACTTTCTGGCTCGGACTGGTTTCAGCTAATCGGTCGGGAATAAACAAAACATGCCCTTCAGGGATGAGCTGATTCGGCAAAAACGTCCCGTTGGTTTTTATGTCGTTTATTTCGACACCAAAGCGAACTGCCAGCACGCCCAAGCTATCACCACTTTGCGCGTAATAGGTAATTGGCGCGTCATCAGCATAAGCATTCAACTCCGCCTCGGTTGGCAACGCGGTTGGATTGGTTTCTTCGACACCTTCTTCAGGGGATACATCCTGTGTTTCTACAGGCGTATCCGTTTCGGTTACTTCAGCTGTTGGATCTTCTTCAAGCTCATTCGTTTGATTTATGCTGGCTAATGGGTTTTCACCAGTGTTCAGGCTGTAACTTTTCAGCAAATTGGCTTCTGGTAAATCTTCAAGAACAGCTGCCTGGGGTGAACGGTTACGACCAACCTGGACGATAAAAGTGCCTAAAACAAGAAAGGTTATTGCTGACCATACCAGAAAAACCCGTTGGCGTGTCAGTCGTTTTTGTTCTTTTTTTTCTGTTTTTTGGCTATCTCCAGATCTCATTGACATGGGAACGGCCATTGTAAGCTTCAACTCTTTTTCCATTTTTTTCCAGGTATCCGTTGTATGCAATGCCAGTGCTATAAGCAATCCACCCTTCTAAATTGAAAGGAATCTCACCGTAGGCGTCAACCCAAAGCCCGTTGTAGCGTCTGGCAATGTGAAAGTGCGTTCCGGTGCTGTAACCGCCTTCACAAGAGGCAACACCGATTACATCTCCTGTTGCAACTTGTGTACCAACTTCAACTCTACCCTCCGACCCGACATGGATATAGTGCACTGTCCAGCCCGTTTGTTCTGAACCATCCCCATCCAAATCGACAACGACAAAACCAACATCCGACCGAACCACCAGACCATCTGCAACCGCTAAAATAGGCGCGTAACTGCTGAAACAGCCGATATCCTCTTCACCACCTGGTGGCGCGAAATCCAAAGCTGCCCAGGGGCTGCCAACACCCCAGCCATAATGTGGCCCACTTGTTAAAGACCAGATGTCTCCATAAGAGAAAGGCAGGATAAATTCGGGCTGGCTGAGTCCTTCAGGCAAACTTACGTTGGCAGAAAAGGCAAACGGATCACCAAAAAGCTTTTTATACGTGGCATAAAGACCGTTTTCAGAAACAGCCTCAGTGAATTGAAAATCGTACAAATAACGCGCGTAAAGGTTTTGGATTCCCGCGGTGCCTGGGTTTATTGTCGGCGCGATGCGGTACACTTTTTCATCCAGCAAACTCCAGGTGCTCAAGTAACCCTTTGGCCAGGCGGTATACCCCCCCATAAGGCGATCAGCCGCCCAATCGAGATATTCCCATAAGCCATCCAGCTTATAATCCTTATAGCCAATGGGATAAAGTTTGGTCTCTTCGCTCACGGTTTCCTGGGTAAGCCAGCCACCGTGGTACTCCAGAATCGCCAGAAGTAAGCGCGGGTTCACAGCGTTTTCATCTGCCACCATCTGCACAACTTCCGCCCCACTATAAACACGCCCATCCCAAAAAGTCTCACTGAAACGACTCAAAGCACCGTTGAATTGATTCACAACATCAATCGTGTCAAAATCTTTTAATGATTCGCCATAAACCAGTTCTGAATCCGGGATGATTTTGAAATCTGATCCAAAAGGGTTGCGGCTATCAGGTGGAATAATGATTTGCTGTTCGGGCTGTAACACGCTCAAATCCACACCTTTATTCGCGCGAATGATTTGATTAACAGATACGCGGTATCTAACCGCTATCGCGCCCAGGTAATCCCCTTCTTTCACTGTATAAGTGATATTCTCAGCTCGCTCTTCAGTTTCGATAACGGGCGCATTGGGAGTTGGTGTAAGCTGTTGTGGCGCGAGTGTAAGGGTGACATGAGGCACCGCGCTTTCTGCCGGAATTTGCTCTGACCCTAACTCTGGGGTACTTATCAATATCCCATAAGACTGCGGTGTGGCCGCTTTCCAGGGTTCAAACGAGCGCGACACCTGCACACAAGCGTTCAACAAAAAAACGGACAATAGAACCACGATGATTATCTTAAAAAACGATTTTGATAGAACCATAAGTCTTTACTCAATTAGTAGAGGTATGCATTTTTTGTGCCAGTCACTTCTGACAAAAAAGGTTTCATTATAGAAAAACCGCCCTCGCTTGACTAAATTTCTTTTCCTGTTCACATTTAAACTAAATTTTCTCTATATACATACTAAAAAATAGATTATTTTTTGTAACTTTATGTTGTATAATACAATTAATTACTTAACTTGTTATGCAACTTATGTTGCTATTCAAACAACGTTTTCAAGTTTCCGCCCCGGATACAATCCGGATCTGTATACATAGTTCAACTGAAGGAGTCAATGATGAAGATTAAACCATCTATTTTTTGCGCATTTGTTTTTATCTTACTGTTCAGCAGTATCAACGCTGATGCCGCGAATATGACAGCATCAGCCTTACCAGCAAACGAACCCTGGACTAAAGAGTATGTAGATAAGTATCAAGGTGCTGGAGTCGGAACCGATGTATCCATCGCTCACCATCCCATAACAGGAACTGCATACATAAGCTATCATGATGCTAAAAACGGCGACCTTTGGATGGCATATGAGGTCACTCCTGGCACAGGGGATTGCCCCAATAACGATGACTGGAAATGTGTCTTGGTCGATGATTCAGCCGATAACGTCGGTAAATACAGCTCAATTGACGTGACGTATGTAGAGCGTAGTTTCCCAGCCCTTTCTTACACCAAGATCGGTATCGCCTATTACAACGCGACCAAGCGTTCTCTAAAATATGCAGAATGTATAAAGACCTACGTTAGCCCTCCAACCTGGACAAAATATGCGGTAGATGCTCCAGGGTTTAGCACGGAATCACGGGGTGCCTACATTTCCATGAAATTCAACAATAATAATGATCCTGTAATTGGTTACCACGCTCAAAACACAGCAAATAGTATATATGGCGCTGTTAAATTAGCCCACTATGTGGAATCAGGTGGTACTGGTTGCAATGGAGGAAGTCCAACCTGGTCTTGCGAAATAGTTGATAGAATCATCGATGACCCGAATAACACGTCCCATGGTTCTTTTGTGTCAATCGATTTCCAAAATGGTAATGGCCCGTTATACATTGCCTTTTACAATTCCAAAAAAAGTTCCCTTGATTACGCTTATTTTCACGGGATGGGAGGAGGCAATTGTTCCAACAATAATTGGAATTGTATAACGGTTGATCAAGGATTAGGCAGAGGCAAGTACATTTCCATAAATTATCAGGACAAAATGAGATTTGCCTATTATGACCAATCTACAGGTTACATTCGCTATGCGGAATATGTTGGTAGCGGTGGCAACTGTACAAGTTCGGCTTTCAATTGTTATGCGGTTGACAGGGTCGGAATACCAATAGTACATTATGGGCTTTCCATGGATGTGGACAAACAGGGTTATCCAATTATCGCTTACATGGATGTTTCTGATGATTTAGCTCCAGCTGGGTTAAAAATAGCACGCCCTGCTCTGGCATATGGCGAAGAAATTGGCAATTGTGGAGATGTGCCACCAGGCTACCTATTCCATTACTGGACATGTAAACCCATCGATAACGGTGATGCTTATTCCGATGAAGCCTCGTTCGTCGCGGTTAGTGTCAGCCCAAGGGGTTTGGCAACAATAGCATATTCTGAAGAAAATTATTACGATGATGAGTTCTATCTCAAGGTCGCCAAACAGCGCTACACCATTTATTTTCCTGTAATTGATCGTAAGTGACGTCAAACTTTTTGATAATGGCCGGGACTGGTTTAATCCCGGCCATGTATTTCACTAACAGAATAGGTCTTTCAAAAACAATATTTAATGCTTAAGCCCGTTTATGACCTAACTTTTTTGCGAATAACCAAGAACACCCGAAAAACGTGGGGTTTAATTTGATTCCAAACAAATCTGATTCCAAAACATTGACTATTTTTGGAATTGCGCTAAAATAAACGTCCATGCCGAAGTGGCGGAATTGGCAGACGCGCTACGTTCAGGGCGTAGTGGGCACAGTGCTCGTGAGGGTTCAAGTCCCTCCTTCGGCATCATCGCCATAAAAGTTACAGCCGGTGAGCTGTAACTTTTTAATTACTTTTAACCCACACTTATCTTATTCTGCAAAGATACTAAGATGGTACAATTGTTGCAGTAAAACAGATGATGGAAAAAATTAAAGAAGCGTTCTCTAAAATCAACTGGACCGATAAACGTCTCATCGCGATTGTGGTCGTGGTTTTGCTCATTGTCCTGATGATGGGTTTTAACAACCGTCTCATCAACATGAACCGCCTGATCCGCGAGGAAAACATCTTGCAGACCCGCATAGCCGGGCTTGAAGGCACAAAAATCGCGGTCGAAGAACAAGTTGCCTATGCCACCTCGGAAGTTGCCCTTGAAGAATGGGCGCGCGAAAGCAACCACCTCATTGAACCCGGCGACCAGGCCATTGTGCTTATTCCTTCGGACGGTCAGCTAAGCACCCCTGTCCCCCCATCTGCTGTTGAGGAAGAAAAAACAAGTTTGAGCCATTTCGAGACCTGGATGCTACTTCTCTTTGGTGAGGACTAATCCATTGAGTCTAAAACCCACGCCATCCCAACCAGACCATAACGCCGATAAGAAACGTTTTGTTTTACCTGCTGAAATATCGCTTCTATTGGGTTTGCTCTTTATCACTTTTAGCATCATCTTCATCCGAACCAGCCATTTTGGTGTGGCTGTCCTAACCTCGGTGCCTTTCGTCATCTCCCTAAAGTTCGACGCCTTAACTGCCGGCACATGGTCAACCATCATAATGATCGTATTACTGATCATCCTCATCGTTCTGACCAAAAAGAGCATCAAATCCGCAATCATGTCGCTCTTGCTTTCCTTTGCCTTCGGAGGGCTCATTGACCTCGCCAGCATACTTCTTAAAGGGCTGCCAACCGCGATGGGCTGGCGCGTTTTATACTATGTGATCGGCTTCTTAACCATTCCGCTTGGTATCACCTTCTTTGTGAAATCAGGCTACCCAATGCTGCCTTTTGATAGTTTTGTACGCGACCTAAGCAGCTATTATGGATGGAAATTCAGCATCACCAAAACTATCTTTGACATCATCTTCGTTAGCTTTTCTGTGCTTTTTTCGATCTTCGCCCTGGGTGGGCTAAAAGAAGTCGGTATAGGTACTGTTATAAGCGCGCTATTTACCGGTTATATCATCAGGCTTTACAGCCAATGGCTCGATAAGGTCATGGTTGTAAAGCCCTGGTTCCCAAAACTCCATGCTTTCTTTAGCAATACCGAACCTGAATCCACCGCAATTAAATAAAATTCATTGACGGTAAATCTCTGCCTATGGTAATATAATAGACAGAATAAAGCCCTTGGCTATTTTTTTAATAAAGGAGAAAAAGAGATTAGCAGTAAAATAGAACATCGCATTAATGAACGCATCCGCAGCGAACAAGTTCGCTTGGTGGATGAAAATGGAGAAAACGCCGGAATCGTAGACATCGCCTATGCCCTGCATCGCGCCGAAGATGTTGGACTGGATTTAGTCGAAATCGCCCCCAACGCCAACCCGCCTGTCGTCAAAATTATCAACTACAGCAAGTTCCTTTATGACAAAGAGAAAAAGGAACGCGAAGCCCGCAAATCCCAGACCAAGGTAGAAATAAAAGAAATCCGCTTGCGTCCCAAAACCGGTGATCATCATCGCGGTTTCAAGGTAAAAGACGCGCGTCGCTGGCTGAAAGACGGCATGAAAGTGCGTGTTACCGTCCGCTTCAGAGGTCGCGAAATCACCTATCCGGAATTGGCACTGGAAGACTTGCGCGAAATCGCTGAGGAACTTGCTGACGTCGCAGAAGTTGAACAAGCCCCCAACATGGAAGGGCGTTCAATGTTCATGATGTTAGCGCCAAAGAAAAACTAAGTTTTTCAAACCCAGGCCTATTGACTTTATAGGATTTCTGGTATAATCCAAGTTTGGTATTTAAGCAGCGGCTGAGTACGTTATCAGCCGTTGAAATTTTCTTAGAGGAGTTTAATCGTGGCCCGCAAAGCAAGTAGTGGAAAATACAAACTGAAAACTCATAAGGCAACGTCTAAACGCTTTAAAATGACAGGTTCCGGAAAAGTCGTCCGCACCAAGATCGGTAAAGGTCACTTGCGCCGACACACTTCCCAACGAACCAAGTATTTGCTCGCCGAAACGCTTGAGGTTACTTCCAGCGGATTGGTTAAGCACATCAAGCGCTTAGCACCCTATATGAGCAAAAGGGACTAATTTAGCCCTGTCGAACCGTTTTTTTAGTGGCTGCTGGGTGTTTATAACAAGATCTGATTAATCTGACGCCCAGGGGACCGCAAAGGAGATAAAATATGGCAAGAGTAAAAGCTGGACCATACCGAGCAAGACGACATCGTCGCTTGGTTGCCCGAAACAGAGGGTACGAAGGTACCCGCAGTAAACTTTTTAGACGTGCCAACGAGACCTTCATGAAGGCTCAATGGTATGCCTATAACGACCGCCGCAATCGCAAACGCGACCTGCGCCGGCTTTGGATTTCGCGTATCAACGCTGCTGCCCGTATCAACGGCACCACCTACAGCAAGCTGATCGCAGCCTTACGCAATAGCGACATCATCCTCAACCGCAAGGTTCTGGCTGACCTCGCTGTGCGCGACCCACAGGCTTTTGCCGCTGTGGTCGAAAGCGCGCTTGCGTAAAAATCCGAAAAAATACCGTCTAAGAAAAGCCAAAACCCCGAGTGTATCGGGGTTTTTTTCTTTAAGTTCTGAATAACAACTAAATAGTCTCAAACAGCAGGCGCTCTTGAACCGCGTCCATTAAGGCGAAAAGTCGCTCAGACTCACTAACAGTCAGGAGGGTCTTTAATTCTTCCCTGGGCAGATTATAAGGTTCCAAATAAGCTTTGAGATACTTTCTGAAGGGCATAACAGCATTTTCAGGGTTTACTTCGAGCATCTGTCGCAGTTGATAGCGCGCCAGATAGAACACTTCCTCCATAGGGACCTCTTCACGGTCGCGCCATGAAAAAATCCATGGGTTTGCCTTAGCCGCGCGACCGATCATCACCGCGTCACAACCGGTTTCCTCTAACATACGCCTGGCATCAGCAACGTTGCGCACCTCCCCATTGCCGATCACGGGTACCGGCATGGCTTCTTTCAGAGTGGCAATATGCTCCCAATACACCGTTTTACCAAAACCCATCTTTTTGGTGCGGGCATGCATTACCACCGCTTGCGCGCCACGCTCCACCGCGATAGAGGCGATCTCCATGTAGTTCATCGAATGGTCATCCCAGCCCAGACGGATTTTTACCGTCACAGGAATACTGACCGCTTTGCAAACCTGCTCAAAAATCTGCTTGACGAGCTCCGGACTTTTCATCAGCGCGCAACCTGCCCCTCTGCCCGAAACCGTCCGCGCTGGGCAGCCCAGGTTGACATCGATCATGTCTGGATTGAAACGTTCCTGGATATACGCCGCGTTCTCCGCCATACGTCCGGGGTCATTATCCAAAATCTGCGCCACAAAGGGGCGTTCATCTTCGTGATAAAAAAGACGTTTGCGCTGATAAACCTTGGAATACATAAAATCGAGCGTGTTGATAAACTCAGAAACCGAATAGGCTGAACCGAGATGGCGGGTGATGCGCCGAAAAGTGGCATCAGAAAGCCCATCCATTGGCGCTAATATTAAGCGCCCATAGATGGGGATATTGCCGATATAAAAAACCGGACTTTGATCAGCTTCGGACATTTAAGCTTTCAATCCAAAGTAGACAGTTACAATTTCTTTAGGCTTAGCCTCGAAGCTCACCGAGCCATCCGCGTTGAGGGGCAAATCTTCAATAAAAGCTTCGTCCAGGCGCACCCTGGCAGCGCGTTTCGCCAGCATATGGCTGCGCATTTGCACCTGAATGGCTTCTTCACTTTGGTTGTATCCACGCACAATATAGCCTTGTTTGTCTTCCGCTTCCTTGATGGCGGTAATGTGAAAATCTGGATGATTTACGTCAATCATGCAAGCTTCCGATGATAAGTCGCCAGGATGCATCGTTGTCGCGATAGCATGCGCCGGGCTTTGGAAAGCGTAAGCCAATGGACGCGCCGCGGAGTTGTTTCCGTCATGGGGGATGACTCGAAGATTAAAATCAAAGTCATTACCGAGTGATTGCGCGGCACGGGTCGCGAATTCCGGGCCGGCATGCCCAAGACGGTTAAACAAGTCCGATCGCGAAAGTTCGCCAACCGCGCGTAACAAAGTTACCGAAACACAGGAGGAATCCGAGTCTTCATATCGTTTTACCGAAACTTCCGGCAAGCCTTGGTTGGCAATCATCAAACCCTGATTACACCCAATCACATCCACAAAAGCACCCTGAGGATGCTCAGGACGGGGATGTTCACTCCAGCTCTCATCAAATTCAGGCAAATCAATCGGGCGTTCAACGATGTCGAAATGTCCATCGTAAAGCACCTTTTCGACAGGAAAATCTACGTCAAATTGCATCGAAAGGCGGTGATCACACGCGTTGTTCTCAAGAAACAGGGATATATCCACACAAGGCTGGTTTGGATCAAGGCTAATCAGCATCATGCCATGGTTGATGACCGTTTCTTCGGAGCGATCCATTGTTTCATCGTCCAAGCCATCCGGTAAAACCATTTCAAACAAAACAGCAATCGCGTTGTCGAAGGCTCGCGGAATAAAAGCAACGTCTTTGACCTCAATCAGATAAAGCGAATCGTCTGGTGTAGGTGTGAAGTTGTACTCATCGCCTCGGTCACCAACCGATACCAGAATGCCCTGATTTTCATAAACCGCCCCATTGCGCTTATCCAATATACTGAAACTGCCATCAGATTTATCGAATGCGATTTTAAGCCATTCGTTCTCCAGCTCCGCAACCTTATCATCTTCGATTTCTTCGTAATCAAAATCGTCGTCTTCTTCACATTCATCGGAGTCGTCAAAACACAGCCAATAGGTTTTATAACCAAAAGCTGGCACATCTTTAGCATAAAAAACCAGGTCGCCATTAAACCCGTTAAATAGAATGACTTTCACCAGTGTATCCGGGCTAAGTTTACTAAGTTTCTTAACCACTTTTTTCATCTGAGTGTCCAAAAGTTTTTCATCGGGAAGGATGACATCAGACACAGTGGCGTAAATAAACCACATATCTTCTTCCCCATCAAATTCAAGATCAAGTTCAAGTAATTTCTTGCCGTTATAACCGCTCTCCTGGACTTGTTCAAATCGCGTACTTAGGTTGGCAATCGAAAATATTTGTTCTTCAAAATCACCATATTCCGTAAAATCCAAAGACCCATCCACGTTATCGCCATTTTCATCTCTAAGAACTAAGTTATCATCAGAAGGAAGTGTGATGTTCATTTGTACCATGCCTGATAGCGGTACCGGCGCGCCATTAAAGACCGTAACCGCAAGGACAGCGTCCTCTAAGTCCTCTGGAGGCGTTGTGTCAATATGTGAAAGAATAGCATTTGTAGACTGGTTGACAAGCTGTTTGTTAATCTCATCCACCTTTTTGAAACGCGGTAGCATATCTTCGTGCGTTTCGTCCACCGAACAGCCACAAATGGAATCATGCGCATGATTTTTCATCAAAGTTCGCCAGGCTTCCCGAATAATTGTGCCGGGATTGGCAATGCGTGAGGAAGGCTGATGAGTCTTAACCGGACTAAAGGCCTCTGCGTCTCTTTCGAGAGTCTCCGCCCAAACGCAGAAAGGTTCCACCCATCGCTCAAGCATCGTTTGCGCGAACCAGTTACGCTGCTTTATCCACATGCGGGTGCTCAACACGCCAGGCAGCATGTGCGCTTTTTGCGGGTCACGCAACTCGCCCACATGCACCGGCAAATCAATCCCTTTTTCTTCAATTTCCTCTTTTAAGGCTGAAAAATAGGCCGGCAAAGTAGAATGGATGGCCATATTTTTATCAGGATTGTGTTCGTTGTAAAAACGAATGTGCTCCGATGTCGCCGGATGGGGTTCGAGGTGATCGGTACCCTGCATCATCAGATACTGCGAGCTGTTGCTGTGGGGCGCTAAACGCTTGACAGCCTCATCAAATAATTCCAGAGAATGTTTTTTATCGGTCACCGGCCAATGCGCGATATTACCGTAACCATAATAGAGATGCCCCAGCAAAACCTGACTGCCATCCGGGGCTTGCCAGGTGAAAGCGGTGGGCAGTTCAGGACGCACGCCGCGCCACAAAACAGCTGTATCAATGCCAAAACCGCGTAAAATCTGGGGCATCTGCCCAATATGACCGAATGGGTCAGGCAGATAACCAATCATCATTCTCTGCCCAAATTGCCCGCAAATCTCCTTGCCTACCAAAAGGTTGCGAACGGTCGATTCAGCCGAAACCAAAAACTCGTCCGGTAATACATACCATGGACCAATTAAAATACGTCCTTCCTGGATGTATTCTCTGAGCTTGCTGGTGTTTTCCGGACGCATGCGCAAATAGTCTTCAAGCACGACGGTTTGCCCATCCAGCATATAGTACAGGTAGTTGGGGTCGGTATCTAAAATCACAAAAAGATTGTCAATAAGGTGAACCAGTTGCAGACGAAACTGCTGAAAAGTATGGTACCACTCCCTGTCCCAGTGAGTATGTGAAATAACGTGCAAATTTTTCATGCGATGCCTCCGCGCAATAAGTTTATGGCTTAATTATGCCATATTCTTATTGCACCGCAACAAAAAAACTTGTAAGGTGATGTATTTGATTACAGTTTTATTTTTCTGATAAAGCCTGACGAATCGTTTCAATCGCCCAGTGTAAAGCATTTCTGCAAATGGGGTCTTTTTCATTCACCATAGCAGTCTGAAGAAGCTGCAAATTTTCTTGACTTGCGAAATGCGCCATCGCGAGAATGACATTGCGCCTAAAGCTCTTATATTTCAAGCGCATCACTGAGGTATTACCGAACAGTGCTTTATAGCCGACTTCATCCAATGCCAGGCAAGCTGGCAAGTCCAAGTTAGCAGGTAATACCTTTGGCAGTTCAAAACCAAGGTCAGGCGACTTGGCGTCCTGATTCATCGGGCAAATGACCTGGCAGATATCGCATCCGATCACTTGCCCCGACATTCGCTCACGGATAGGCTCTGGAATTTCCCCTCGATATTCAATGGTGAGATAACTGATACATTTTGAGGCGTCCATGGTCTTATCACCAAAAAGCGCGCCGGTTGGGCAAGCATCCACGCAAAGAGTGCAATCGCCACAAAAGTCACCCTCTAAAGGCATATCGGGTTCAAGCTCAATGTCCAAAAAAAGCTCCCCTAAAAAAAGCCACGATCCATAATGCTCATTAATCAGAAGGGTGTTTTTACCCAAAAGGCCAAGCCCGGCTTGCACCGCCAGACTTTTTTCAAGAACCGGCGAACTATCCACAGCAATATACATACCTGGATCTTTTCCAAGAGCTCTTTTAATGAAGCCCGCTAATTGAACCAACTTTTCGCGAACAACCGCATGGTAATCTGGCACCCGCGCGAAAGCTGCGATGTTTCCAGAGGAGAAAGGTGATGGATAGGGCAAAGCCACACAGATGACGCTCTTGCAATGTTCCAGCAAAAGCGCGGGGTTTTCTCGTTTCGCGAGCGTATCTGATCGGACAAGATAGCGCATTTCACCATACATGTCTTTATCAAGCCAGGCAGAAAAGCGACTAAAGCCCTCCGGACTTTCAGGACTGCTTATTCCACATAAAGCAAAGCCAAGGCGTTTTGCCTCGGCTTTGATACTCGCTTCAATTGCCAACTTTCCTGAAACCATCTAATCAAAAATGTACTCAAAGTAGAAGCTGCCGATTACCACGTTGTTAGCGTTATAAACCGCCCAATTGCTACGGTAAGTACCAGGTTCATTTGGTCCGGTAAACTCGATTTCAAAATTGGCAGCTTTGGTTGGGGGTATTTCAGCGGGCATGAACCATTTCGTTTTCGCGCTCATCGTGGGACCATCGACATGCTGAATGTAATATTCCGTGCTCCAGGTGGTGTTACCATTATTGACGATAGTTACCTGAACCTTGAACTTTGTACCTCTGTCAAAAAGGGTGCCATCTGCTGGAACGGACCGCGCCCAATCCGCACGTTCTTTGGCAGCTACCGCTGTGGTTGGGGTTGCCACAGCCTGGGTTAATGCTGGTACTGGTGATTGGGTAATGCCATAGATTGCCGTCATATCCATTGTAGGCTGAGCGATAGTGGGCACCTGTGTGCTGGTCGGTATCATGGTTGGCGATGGTATAGGGGTATCTGTTGGACGGGCAATAGCTGTTCTTGTTTGGCGAATACTCAAAGTTTCCATTACAGCTGTGCCCATGATGCTCTCTTCTTCTTCTTTACTTGGCTTGGAACATCCTGCGACAAGCAAAAGCACGAACAACAAACTTACTATAAAAATCGCGATTTTTCGATAATTTTTCATCGTTGCTCCAAAATAAAAACTAAGCTCCAATCTCTTGGATTGCGGGTTCTATACTTCTATTTACAAAATGTTTCAGAGCTATGGTTTAATAACCGGCTCCAATAAGTGAATTTTACCACCATCTGGAGAATCAATTGCGCGCGCTATTAAGACGATTTTTACGGTGCGACCTCCCAATGCGGAGAGATCCAAGCGAATACGTTCAAGCTCGCCATTATAAACCTTATCCCAGCTGCCCAGTTGCACCGCCTGTCCCTCACCTTCCTGATAAGCCAGGATGAATTTCACCCGACATTGACTCAAACCATACCCGCAACCCAATATCGTTGAAAAAGAAGCTTTTTCCGGAATTTTCATCGCGGGATAAACACCCATCACATAACCATTCTGCACTGC
>Ga0123334_1002173_pt1 | contig 22998 bp, 19 predicted proteins | sample BiotimSIPDNA_FD_89706 | JGI IMG/M metagenome (GOLD analysis project Ga0123334, IMG submission 89706) | Anaerobic biogas reactor microbial communites from Washington, USA - Biogas_R1 time_0 SIP DNA | ecosystem: Engineered > Bioreactor > Anaerobic > Unclassified | place: Washington, USA... | reverse complement strand
TGGCCGGTTAATATGGATCCCTCCCAGATCGACCAGATATTGGCCAATCTGTGCGTCAACGCCAGGGATGCCATCGCCGGCATCGGCAAAATCACCATTAAAACGGAAAACGTTACCCTCGGCGAACCCTGTCGCGCCCGCCATCCGGATTGCGTCCCCGGCGACTACGCTCTGCTGGCCGTGAGTGACGACGGTTTCGGCATGAGCGGGGAGATCCTGGAGAACCTCTTCGAACCGTTCTTCACCACCAAGGAGTCGGGAAAGGGCACGGGCCTGGGGCTTGCCACAGTCTACGGCATCGTGAAACAGAACAATGGGTTTATCGATGTAGACAGCCAGGAGGGTAATGGCTCCAACTTCAAGATCTACCTGCCCCGGTACAAAGGCAGGCTCGAAGGGTTACAGGAAGAGGGTCCCGAGGCGCCGCCCCGGGGTCATGAGACCATTCTGGTGGTTGAGGACGAGGAGGTGATCCTGAAGATGAACATCATGATGCTCCAGGAACTGGGTTATACCGCGCTGGCTTCCTCCTGTCCGGATGACGCCCTCCGTATCGCCGGTGAGCATCCCGGCGAGATCCACCTGCTCCTGACCGACGTGGTCATGCCCAGGATGAACGGACTGGAGCTTTCCAGGAGCCTTCTTTCCCTGCACCCGAAGGTGAAATGCCTGTTCATGTCAGGCTACCCGGCCGATGTGATTGCCCAGCACGGCGTGTTGGACAAATCCCTGAATTTCATTCAGAAACCCTTTTCGCTGCGTTCCCTGGCCGTCACATTACGGGGGGTCCTGGAGAAAAAATAGCAGGCAGAGGGGTTTTTCTTATGTTTCGGGGGAACCCGGCCCGTTTTTCCGGGCCTTCTCCAGGAGCTTTCTCCATTTTTCCAGGCGGTCCCGAATCGTCCGCTCATAACCGCGGTCTGTGGGGCGGTAGAACGGCGGCGTTTTTCCGGAAAGGGCTTCCGGCAGATAATCCTGGGGAACGAAAGCGTCTTCATAGTCATGGGCATAGCGGTAATCCCGTCCGTACCCGAGATCCTTCATGAGTCGCGTCGGGGCATTGCGGATGTGGAGAGGAACGGGAAGCGTTCCGGTGGAAGCGATCGTCTCCTTCACCCGTCTGTATCCGGCATACAGGGCATTGCTCTTGGGCGCCGTCGCCAGGTAGACGGCGGCCTGAGCCAGGGCCAGCTCGCCTTCGGGCAAGCCGATGAACGAAAAGGCCTGCATGGCGGCGACGGCAATGTTTAACGCCATGGGATCGGCATTGCCCACATCCTCCGACGCAAACCGCACCATCCGCCGGGCGAGATAGCGAGGGTCCTCTCCGGCGGAAAGCATCCGTCCCATCCAGTAGAGGGCGGCATCGGGATCACTACCCCGGAGGCTCTTGTGGAAGGCGGAGATCAGATTGTAATGTTCCTCCCCCGACTTGTCGTACTGAAGGGATTTTCGCTGCAGGGCCTCCTCCACCTGAAGGCGGGAAATCCGCCCCGGTTTCCCCTCCCCCACAGCCAGAAGGGAAGCGACGGCCTCCAGGCTGTTGAGGGCGGTCCGGGCATCCCCGTCGGCGGTGCGGACAAGGTGCTCCAGGGCATCCGGATCTAGGGTCAGTTCGAGTGCTCCCAGCCCCCGTTGGCGGTCGTTCAATGCGCGGGAAATGATCCGGGCCAGGTCCTCCTCGGAATAGGCCTTGAGCACCAGAACCCGGCAGCGGGACAAAAGGGGGGCAATGACCTCGAAGGAGGGGTTTTCCGTCGTTGCCCCGATAAGCGTGATCAGGCCGCTCTCCACATGGGGAAGGAAGGCATCCTGCTGGGCCTTGTTGAACCGGTGGATCTCGTCGACAAAAAGGATCGTTTTCTGCCTGGAATCCCGCCACAGGGCTTCCGCTTCCTCCACAACCTTTCGAAGTTCCTTGACCCCGGAAAGCACGGCGGAAAAGGAAGTGAACCAGGCCCTGGCTTCCCCGGCCAGTATCCGCGCCAGAGTGGTCTTCCCGGAACCCGGAGGCCCCCAGAAGATGACGGAAAAGAGCCGGTCTTCCTCGATCGCCCGACGCAGCAGACTCCCCTCCTTCAGGAGATGGCCCTGCCCGGAAAACTCCTCCAGAGTCTGCGGCCTCATCCGATCCGCGAGAGGCCGGCGATCCCGGTCCGCCGCCTGTTCGTTTGATTTCAAGTGATCCATGGCCGTTCCACGTTCTGCAAGACCTCTGCGGCGCTGATGCGCCTTTGGTCCCGACAGTCCCCTAATCCTTCATTTTGCCGCGTTTTTTGGCCGCCTCGATCAGTTCGATGAGAGAAGACACCTTGTTTTTCGGTTCCTGACGGCAGAACCGTTCCCAGGTTTCCGCGGTCATCTGTTTCCGCAGGCACGCCTCCGCCGGGATGCGGGATTCCCAGCACGAAAGGACGCGGATGCAGGGAAGATCTCCGGACTCGCGACGGCAATAGGAAAAAGGGACTTCATGCCCCAGACGGGGACATCGTATGGTCAGGTCGTCAAAAGATTCCATGAGAGCACCGAGAAGGATCTCCGGAGGGAAACCCCGTTCCTGCCGCACCCCCCGCTGATGACAGGGGAGTCACAGGGCCTTTCGATCCGGAGAGGAATGAGGGGGATACGGCGGGGAAAGGGGCTGAACCCCTCCCCGTTTCCCGCCGCAGGATCCGCCAAAATCAGAAGCTCCGGGGTTTGGGCATGTTCTCCACCGCCTGCAGGACGCGCTGGATTTCTTCATCCGGCAGTTCATAGGGCACCAGGTTGCCTGACAGATAGGCGTCGTACGCGGTGAGATCGATCAAGCCGTGTCCGCTCCAATTGAAGAGAATGACCTTTTCCCTGCCCTCCTCCTTCGCCCTCCGGGCTTCTTCCACGACGGCGGCAAGGACATGGCAGGTTTCCGGCGCGGGGACGAACCCTTCCGAACGCGCCCACTTGATTCCGGCATCAAAGGTGTCGAGCTGGTGGAAGGACCGGGCCCCGATGAGCCCCAGATTGAGCAGGTGGCTTACAATGGGCGCCATCCCATGATAGCGCAGCCCCCCGGCATGGATCGGCGCCGGGACGTAATCATGCCCCAGGGTGTGCATCGGCAGCAGGGGCGTCATTTTTGCCAGATCTCCGAAATCATAGGCAAAGGGGCCCCGGGTCAGGGTCGGGCAGGAGGAGGGCTCCGCCCCGATGATCTCCACCTGCTTTCCCTCGATCTTATCCTTGACGAAGGGCAGCGACAGGCCCGCGAAGTTGCTTCCGCCGCCGCAGCAGCCCATGACCACGTCGGGATAAATCCCGATTTTCTTCATCTGCTTGTGAGCCTCCAGGCCGATGATGGTCTGATAGAGGAGGACGTGATTCAGGACGCTCCCCAGGGCATAACGGGTGTTCTTCGAGGTTACGGCGTCTTCGATCGCTTCGCTGATGGCAATCCCCAGGCTGCCCGGGGTATCGGGATATTCGGCCCGGATCTTCCTCCCGATCTGAGTCACCTCACTGGGGCTGGACAGGCATTCCGCCCCCCAGGTATTCATGAGCATCCGCCGGTAGGGCTTCTGCTCAAAGCTGACCCGGACCATGTATACACGGCATTCCAGATCGAACATGGCGGCCGCCATGCTCAGGGCGCTGCCCCATTGTCCGGCCCCCGTCTCCGTTGTCAGTCTCTTGATGCCGAACTGCCTGTTGTAGTAAGCCATGGGAACGGCGGCATTGGGCTTGTGGGATCCGGCAGGGCTGACCCCTTCGTTTTTGTAATAGATCTTCACCGGCGCATCGAGGAGTTTCTCAAAACTCCTGGCCCGGTACAGGGGCGAAGGCCGCCAGATCAGGTACTTCTCCAAAACTTCTTCAGGGATGTCAATCCATCGCTGCGTACTGACTTCCTGTTCGATGATGTTCATGGGGAAAATCGGGGCCAGATCATCGGGACCGACAGGCTGCTGCGTAGCCGGGTGAAGTGGTGGGCTGAGGGGTTTCGGGAGGTCCGCCTGGATGTTATACCATTGCCTGGGGATCTCGCTGTCTTCCAAGACAATCTTACGTGGTTCCATATCTTTTTCTCCTTTTTTAACTGATTGATCGTATTTCCGGCGCCTCTTTCTCCAGTGGCGGAAATGATTAAAAAAGCCATGGGGTTTCCCATGGCTTTCCGGTTTGCGTCAAAGGCATGGGAAGGATTTTTCCACCCACACCTGAAAGGAATGTTATCTGATCATTGTGGGCAGGGACTATTCAAAGGCCACCACCAGCCCACCGGTTGATTCGCAGGAGATGTCATCATTCCGATAACCTGTCACCATCCGACTTTAGCTGAAATTTTCCAATCCCGCTACCATAGGCGGCCGGATAAAGTCAAGCCCTTATTTGAAACCAGACTCGCCCATCGCCCCTACCTGTCCAGGTTGGCCAGGATCCCCTTGTCCCGGCGGTACCACAGATTCGGCATGATGTGGTACAGGAACCGGGAAACCGGCCCGATGTATTCCTTGACCCGCCGGTCGAGCTGGCAGGACTGGATGAGCAGCTCCTTCATCTTCGCTTTGTTCCCCCCTTCATTGAAAATCTGGTAAGCGCATTGAAAGAGCGGGCTGTACATATTCTTCTTTTCCAGGAAGCGGTGAACATTCTTGATGGTGTTGGGGCCTTCCGGCGTCCCGTCGATGCGCGCCAGAACCTTCAGATTGGTCTCGATGGGGTTGCCGTTGTAGAGTTCATAGAAATATTTGCCGTAGCGATAGTTCTTGCTGGCGTAGGAGGAAAGGGTCACATACATGTCCCCCACCCCGGCCTGGCTGTAGAAGGCCTGAAAGTCGCCTCCAAGAAGCTTCGACAGGGACCGGATTTCGACTCCGGAGCGGGCGAAAATGGTGCCGGGGAACGAATCGCCCAGATTCAGGGAATCGGCAACCCCTTTGATATTGGCCACAATGTTCTTCAGGGATCCGCAGGCCTCCACACCCACGATGTCGAAATTGTAGTAGGAATTCAGCTCCCGGCGATTGAACTGGAACAGCTCCTCCCGGACAAAGCGGCATATCCGGCCCTTTCCGGCAATCGTCACGCATACGGGACGCCCCAGGGCGATGTCCACGTCGAAGAAAGGCCCCCCGATACAGACCACCTGATATTTGTGCTTCAATCGGTGAAGATGGTTGTTGATCAGCTGGGAAGGCGTAATGAGTTCCTTGGTCAACTCATCGGATGTCAGCCCCTTGATCGGCGAAATGAGGCAGGTATCCCCCGCTTTCTTTTCCAGCAGGGGCTCCAGGTAGCTCAGCAGTTCGGGAAGACGGTTCGTGGTGACCGACAGCATGATGACATCGTGATCCTCCACGATCCTTTCCAGATCGTTGGTGGCAACGACATGGGGTGACAGCCTCGGCACCTTCTCCATGCCTCCCACCAGCCGGGCAAGATCCTCGGTCAGATGCTTGGGGTTGAGATGGTCTCGATTGATGGCCCGGCAAACGTCTGCGTCGTGATAATAGATGTCAACCTTTTTGTTGTCCCGGCCGAACTTGTATGCGAAGGATGTCCCCAGACGCCCGGGTCCGATAATGGCAATCCGACTTGCATCCAGATTAAAATTCAGCATGACGTTGTTTTCCCACCTGTTGCCGGCTCCGCCTGTTTCATCGTCATCTCACAGCGCATTCCTTCCGGCGGAACTCCGGAGTGCCTGCACCCGCCTGCAGCCTTCCCGGCGGATTCCTCTCCAGGGTTCAACATTCCCGCCTCGATTCCGGGGTTTCCTATACGTAAATTTCCGCCTTATTGCAACAGGGATGTGAACCCTGCCGGGAAAGAACGGCGGAACGGGGAAGCATCGCTTCTCCGGTAGCGGGCCGCATTCATGGGGAACCCCCGCGGCGGAGAAACAACGGTATCGTACCAGATGGAACGACCGGGCCTTCCGGCGGAGTCGGCCCGCCGGAAGGCGAAAACGGGGATCACTCGCTGAGCGGCAGGATTTTTCGATCCCGCATGCGGACATATCCCTCATGGGTAATCCGCAGATGGGGGATGGAGGCCGTTGTCAGGGTATCGAGCGTCAAGACGGGTTTTTCCCACCTCGCACCCGCATTCTGCAGGGCTTCATCCAGATTTCTCATCTGCGCGGACAGGGTTTTCAGGGGCGCAAGGGAAACGACCCCGCACAGGGGAAGGGGACATTCGGCCACCACTGTTTCGCCGATGGCGAACACGGCCCCCCCGCCGATTTCCCTCAGCCGTTCGATGACGGTCCGGATCGAGGCCATATCGGCGCCGGCGCAGAGCATGTCCACCGTATCCCAGGATGTCGTGGTGCCGCAGGCCCCCATCTTCAATCCGAACCCTTTAAGAAATCCCGTAAAGGATTTTCCGCCACCCGTCCGGTTCAGGGCCGCGGCATAGAGAACATCGGCCGCATCTTCCGGATTGTCAAAATCGATGATCTTTTCTCGGGTGACCAGGCGGTTCACCAGCTCCATGGCTCGGCATCGGCCTGCTTTCCGCGGTTCCTCCAGCTGATAGCCTGCTATTCTGACGGAGGAGAAGAGGGCTTCAGGAAATTCGACATGCCTCGGCTCGACGAGGGTCTTCCCTTCCGAAAAAACCGTCTTTCCCGCGATCAGAATCCTTCGGGGTTCATACTCCGCCGGAGAGGGGATCACGACGACATCCGCCGCCTTTCCCGGAGACAGGGAACCGAGCTGATGGTCCAGGCGGAAATGCTCCGCCACGTTGATCGTCACCATCTGGTAGGCCTGAGCGGGCGGGATGCCCAGCTTCAGAGCCGAGCGCAGGGAGCCCTCCAGGTAGCCCTGCTCCAGGAGTTCCTGGGGATCGACGGAATCCGTGCAGAGGGCCATCCGCCGGAAATCCAGGTTTTCCCGGAAGAGAGGGGCTATTTCCGGCAGCTCCTTCCGGATGGAGCCCTGGCGGACCATGACCCAGTACCCCAGCCTCAGCCGGTCCATGGCTTCTGCGGCCGTGATGGGTTCGTGATCGGAGGAGAAGCCGAATCCGGTATAGGCCTGGAGGCTCTTGGCAGGCGCCCCGGCCGTATGGCCTTCCGCACGCTTTCCCAGGAGGATCGCCATCCGGGCCAGTTCCTGCACCCGGCTTCCCTGCGTTCCTTCAAGAAACAGGTTGCTCCAGTAGATTTCCCCGACCCCCATGCATTCCGGATCCTCCAGGTAGGGGAGATACGCTGCGTTATCCGGTGCGGTACGTTCCAGGGCGGGCGTCAGGGCGCACAGTGGCGGGAGGGTGTAATAAAAGCGGATCGGCTGGTCCTTCAGCGCCCGGACGAGGGGCTCGATCCCCAGAATGCCGAAGAAGGATGCAAATTCGATCAGCTCCGTAATGATCGTCGTCGTTCCGCCGGGAAGTACATGGCGGATGAATTCCTCGAGGCCGGAACGCATCAGGATGTGGGTGTGGCCGTCAATCAGTCCGGGAAGGAGGGTCATTCCTTCGGCATCGATCACCTCGGTCCGGTCATCCCGGACACAGTCCGAATCAGGCCCCGCGTAGGCGATTCTTCCCCCGGCAATCCACAGGGACTGCCCCGGAAGGAACTCGCCGGTAAAGGCATTGAAAAGCGTTCCATTCTGAATAAGGGTTTCCGCCGGCTCCTTCTGCCGGGCCACATCTGCCAGGCGCCTGGAGCGCGCCGTATCTTCCTCGAAATTGATCCGGTTTTTCATCGTCTCCCCTCCTTTGGTTCCAGTCACAACCGTTTTCAAGATGGATCAGAGATCACCGACTCGAAACGTCGCCTTTCCCTGCCGCAGGCCCGTCTTCCTTCCGTGAGGACGGGAAAAAACACGGTACAAGACGTTCTGAACATTCTGATTCTTAAATGATATGAATGTAGGAGGCCTGGATTTTTTTGTCAACGATAAATCCGGCCCATCTAGACGGACTCCTGTTCCGTTATCACGGCCGCTTTCCTGCAACGACGGCAAATTCTCTGCTGTGCGCTGAAAAAGGCGTCCCCGCCACATCGGAATAATACCCTTCGACGGCAAACCCGCACGCCGCAAGCTCCCTTTCCAGGTCCTCGGGGCTGAAATACTGCAGCCAGTTGTAGATCGTCCGCGTACCGCCGGCCTCGATGATCGTGTACTTATCGAGAACCACCTTTTCCTTTTCATACTTGAACGTATTGAGAAAGCCGTAATAACTGCCGGGAGACCAGAAGCCGTTGAGGAGACCGGGTCCATACTCCGTCTTCTCTTCCCGTTCGTCGAAGGCCACCGGGGAATACACATCGAGGAGCACGGAACCGGAGAGTTCGAGAAGCCCATGGAACCGGGACAGGATCGTTTTTCTCTGTGCGGGGCTCAATGCACAGAAATCGCACATGATCATCACGATGAGATCAAAGCGATCGTCCGTTTCAAAATCCAGGTAGTTCATGTTTACGTAATGAATGGCCAGCCCTTCCCAGGTGGCCGCTTCCCGGGCATAGCGAATGGATCTCTGCGAGAAGTCGATGCCGGTCACGGCGGCCTGCCTTCGAGCCAGCCTCACGGCATACAATCCGGGCCCGCAGCCGAAGTCGGCTATCTTCTTTCCGGCCCCGATGTCGAAATGGGAGGCAATCCAATCTGCGGACCGGTCGATGAAGGCATGGTTGCGGGATGCGACATCCATTTCCCGGTCCAGGTGAAACTTGAGCATCTGCTCAGAGGTGTGTTCATCCGTCCACAGATCGGCGGCCGTATAAAACTGGAATGGATCCGGCGGTGTATTGATTTCCTCAAGGCGTTCAAACATCGAGATTTCGTCCCACATCCTGGATGACATTTTTTTCAGCGTATGGCCCTCCCGAACAGCGGGAAAAGGCGTTGAAGGATCCGGCCTCTTCTGGTAAATGGAACCAAGGAAGACCGAAAAACGATGAAAAAGGAGAGCGGAAAGTCATGAGCCGTACCGCCGTCCAATCCATTCTGGTTCCTCTGAGCGGGCTGACGCTCAGTTCAAGGGCTGTCGCCTACGGGGTTTATGCCGCCAAAAGATTGAATGTTCCCCTGGTCGGATTGTACGCGGGCAAAGCCCTGGAAGATTCTCCCACCGAGGAGATCCTCGTCCGCAGCTTTCAGAAGGACTGCAATCTTTCCGGAATTTCACCAAGCCTGAAGAAAATTCCCGACCTTTCCGCAGACTCGATCTATGCGGCTACGGGCAACGGGGAGGGCAGCCTCCTGCTCGTGCACCGGAAGGGCCTGGACAACGGCCAAAATGACGCCGTTTCCTTTTCTGAACTCGCGACACGCCCCACCCCGGCCTCTCTGATGGTCATCCCCCCCCAGTTTCTGGAAATTGAAAGCATGGGGCTGGTCTATGACGGCAGCGGGGAATCGGACCGCGCCCTGGACCTGGCCGTCGCCCTCTCCCGCAGCGCCGTGTGGCCCCTGACGATTCTCCTCATTTCGGAAGACCAGAGCCGGATTGCCGACCTGAGCAGAACGCTGGAGGATTATTTCGAACAGAACGACCAGGATACTCCCATCGACTGGGTGACCGTCGCCCTGCTGGGGCCGGTGGACGAAACGGCTCTGCAGTTTGTCCGGGAAGGATCCATCGAATTGCTGGTCCTGGCCCTGACGGGAGTGGATCAGCCGGGCCGCCGCCTTTTCCAGGAGAGCCCGATACCCGTCATTGCCGCCCGCTGAAGAACCCTCTAGTCAGAGCATTCACATTTCGTTGACGTAAAGAGGGTGCTTTCCTGCCCCAGGAGCTCCTTCAAGCCGCCGATGGCATCATGGCGCGTCATATCGTTATGGATCGGGGTAATGGAAATCATCCCCCGGCTCAGGGCGCTTCCGTCGGAATCGGGCTCCTCCTGCTCCGAAAGCTGCGTTTCACCCGCCAGCCAGTAATAAAGCCGTTCACGGGGATCGACCCGCTTGTCGAAACATTCGATGAGGCGCGCCTTTCCCTGCCGCGTTACCGCGATCCCCTTGATCTCGCTTCTCGGCAGGGGCGGCACATTGATGTTCAGGGCGACGCTTTTTCCGGCGAAATATTTGATCATGAAGCGGGACATCATCCGGGCAAAGTCGGCGGCAACGGTATAATCGGCATTGCGCAGCGTGCCCAGCGAGACGGCCATGGAGGGAACCCCCAGGATCGCCCCCTCCGTCGCCGCGGAAACCGTTCCGGAATAGATGACATTGATTCCGACGTTGGAGCCGATGTTGATCCCCGAAACGACGAGATCCACGGGCTTTTCCGAAAGCTCCTTGATCCCGATCTTGACGCAGTCCGCCGGCGTCCCGGAGACGGCGTATCCCAGAAAGCTTCCGTCCTTGTTCGTGCGCCTTATCATGAGGGGGCGATTGAGCGTGATGGCATGCCCGACAGCGCTCTGCTCCACTTCCGGCGCCACGATCAGGCAGTCGGCCTCCTTCGACAGTTCCCGGTACAGGGCGCTCAACCCCCTGGCATAGATCCCGTCGTCATTGGTCAGCAGGTACCTCATTGCTCTCCTCCCTTCTTCCGCACAAACAAAGATGCCCGGACATCAGGTCTCCTGACATCCAGGCATCCGCCGGGTTTTATCAACCCCGGTTTATTTTACCTCTTCGAAATCGGCGTCCACGACGTCATCGTCCTTTCTGCCCGCCTCCTGGGCTCCGGCACCGGGACCCGCCCCGGGCTGAGGGCCTCCACCGGGCTGCTGGGCGGTTTTTGCGTACATCGCCTCGGCCAGCTTGTGGGACGCCGTCGTCAACTCTTCCTGGGCGGACCTGATGGCCTCGAGGTCATCGCCTTCCACGGCTTTCCGGACCTTCGCAATCGCCTCTTCAATGCGGGCCTTTTCCGCGGCATCCACCTTGTCGCCGAACTCCTTGATGTTTTTCTCGACACCATAGGCCATGGCATCCGCCGAGTTTCTCGCTTCCACGAGATCCTTCTTTTTGCGGTCCTCTTCCCCATGGGCCTCGGCTTCCCGGACGAGCTTCTCGATCTCGGACTCGGAAAGGCCGCTTGACGCCGTTATCTTGATGCTCTGTTCCTTCCCAGTTCCCAGATCCTTCGCGGAGACATGGACGATTCCGTTGGCGTCAATGTCGAACGTCACCTCGATCTGCGGAATTCCGCGGGGCGCGGATGGGATCCCGACGAGATCGAACCGACCCAGGGTCCGGTTATCCGACGCCATGGAGCGTTCTCCCTGAAGGACATGAATGCTCACAGCAGGCTGATTGTCCGCCGCGGTGGAAAAAATCTGGCTCTTCCGGGTCGGGATGGTCGTGTTCTTATCGATGAGCCTGGTCATGACGCCGCCGAGAGTTTCAATGCCCAGAGACAGAGGCGTCACATCGAGGAGCAGGACATCCTTGACTTCACCGGCCAGAACGCCGCCCTGAATGGCGGCACCGACGGCCACGACTTCATCGGGATTGACCCCCCTGTTGGGCTCCTTGCCGAAAATTTCCTTTACCTTCTGCTGAACCCTCGGCATCCGGGTCATGCCTCCGACAAGGATGACTTCATCGATATCCTTCGCCGCCAGACCGGCATCCTTCAGCGCCGTCCGGCAGGGTCCCTCAAGCCGGTCGATCAGCTCTTCCACGAGCGCCTCCATTCTGGCCCGCGTCAGCTTGATGTTCATATGCTTGGGCCCTGAGGCGTCGGCGGTGACGAAGGGCAGATTGATGTCCGTTTCCATGGCCGAGGACAGTTCCATTTTCGCCTTCTCCGCCGCTTCCTTGAGGCGCTGCAGGGCCATCTTGTCGCTGCGGAGGTCGATTCCCTGGTCTTTCTTGAATTCATTGACCAGATAATCAATGATCCGCTGATCGAAATCCTCCCCGCCCAGATGGGTGTCTCCGTTGGTGGATTTGACCTCGAAGACCCCTTCGCCCAACTCGAGAATGGAGATGTCGAAGGTGCCTCCACCCAGGTCGAAGACGGCGATCTTTTCGTCTTTTTTCTTGTCCAGTCCGTATGCCAGGGCCGCCGCCGTCGGCTCGTTGATGATCCGGAGAACATTCAAGCCGGCGATTTTTCCAGCGTCCTTCGTGGCCTGACGCTGGGAGTCATTAAAATACGCCGGAACGGTAATGACGGCGTCCGTGATCTTTTCCCCCAGATAATCCTCTGCGGTCTGCTTCATTTTGACCAGGATCATCGATGAGATCTCAGCGGGGCTGTAGGCCCTTCCCCTCACCTCAACCTGCGCATCTCCATTGGACGCCTCGGTGATATTGAAGGGGCTGATGCTCTTGTCATATTGAACTTCCTTGGAACTATATTTCCGGCCGATGAGCCTTTTAATCGCGTAAACGGTGTTTTCCGAATTGGTCACAGCCTGCCGCTTGGCAACCTGCCCGACCAGCCGTTCGCCGCTTTCCGAAAAGGCCACGACGGACGGCGTCGTTCGATTGCCTTCCTGGTTGGCGATGACGACAGGGTCTCCCCCTTCCATGACGGAAACGCACGAGTTGGTCGTTCCCAAATCGATTCCGATAATTCTTCCCATAGAAATTTCATCCTCCTTAATGTCTGATGGTGTTGCTGTATTCCAATGTCATAGATTCCATGTATGTCTATCTACTTCCTGCGTCTGCAGACGGAAACCTTCGCCGGTCTCAGCAGCCTTCCCTGATAGAGGTACCCCTTCTGGTATTCATCGACCACTTGTCTGTCTTCATGCGAATCGCTTTCAACCTCCAGCATGGCCTCATGGACGTTGGGGTCGAAATCCAATCCGCAGGCCGCGACCGGTTCAACACCATACTTTTCCAGACAACCGAGGAACTGATTCCGTACGAGGGCCAGCCCCTCCTGAAAAGCTTCCATATTGTCGGAGCCGCATGCCGCCTCCATCGCCCGGTCCAGGCTGTCCAGAATCGGAAGGAAATCCCGCAGCAGATTTTCATGCCCGTATTTTACGAGATCGGCCCTTTCCCTGGCCGCCCTCTTTTTATAATTCTCAAGATCGGCCAGCGCGCGGAGATAATTATTGTAGTGCTCCGCAACTTCCTTTTCCTTCAACTCCAGCTGGGTCTTCAGGAATTCAGCGTCCTGGCCGGCATTGTCCTGGCCCGTCAACTCGTCATACAGCCCCTCCTCGATGGATTCCGGAGCGAGGTCTTCCTGATCTTTTTTCTCCTTCTCTGTCATGCCGCAACGTATTTCCTTTCTGAATAGTTCCCGGATTGTTTCCTGCCGGTCCGGATCCTCATTTAAGTTCAGGCCTCTGAAAAAGCTTGAAATCGATCATTTCGCAGATGACATGACCGATGGCAATATGCACTTCCTGGATCCTGGGCGTGCTGTTTGAGGGGACATTGAGAAAGTAATCCACCTTCCTGGCGATGTCTCCGCCATCGTGTCCCGTCAGCCCCACGGTAATCAGGCCCATCTTCCCGGCCACTTCAAGGCCCTTCAAAACATTGGGCGATTTTCCACTCGTACTGATTCCCCAGGCGATATCGCCTGCCTGCCCGATCGCTCGTATCTGCTTGCTGAAGATTTCCGAAAAATCATAGTCGTTGCCGATGCTCGTTATGACCGACGTGTCTGTCGTCAGGGCGATGGCCGGCAGAGGGGGTCTTTCGATGATAAAGCGATTGACGAACTCCGCCGCGAGATGCTGAGCATCGGCGGCGCTGCCGCCGTTTCCGAAAATCAGGATCTTGTTTCCGGACTTCAGGGCGCCGGTTACGGCTTCGATGACATTCACCAGCCGGCCCAGGTTTTCGTTCAGAAAAATGTCTTTGAGCTGAGCGCTTTCCTTAAATATTTTGATGATATGGTCTTCCATGGAACCCGTACGGCCCGATCCTTTCCGTTATCTGTCTCAGCAAATCCGGAGCTAATATATTTATCGACCCCAGGCATGTCAAGGGCACGGGGCCGGATAAATTCCAATCTGAAGTCTCACGGACAAGGGGACGAATCGCGGAAGGCGGCGGAGACCGGAAAGGGATTCAGGCGCCGGAAAGCGCAGGGGTGATGCCGGGGCGTTCACGGTTGAACGATTGGGATTCGCTTCGACACCGCACCCCGGACAGCGGAACATGGGAAGCGGAACGGGTGTTCCGCCCCAGCCGGAAACGGGCTTCCAGGCCGGCTGAGGCCATAGGGAACAGATGAAGGAGGCTCCCCGGAGTTCACGTCAATTCGAGGAGAATCCGCCTCGCGGGGCATTGCCGTAACCCATGGTCACCATGTCGAGAAGGACGTTGACGCCCTCGTTCACAAAGGGGGCATACTGCTCCTTTGCCTTCTGCCTCAGCTCGGTGTAGGTCTCCTTCTTCTTCGCACCGTTCTTTTTCGCACCGTTTTCCTTGACCATGTCCCTGCGCAGGTCGGCAAGCCTGATGATGCCTTTTTTGGCAGCCGCCTCCTTGCTGGTCCGAATGATCTCGGCGAACTTCGCGTCCTTGGCGACCCGCTCCCTGGATCTTGCCGCCAGGTTCGCAAGCATGGCCTGTGTGACAGGCGTCCATAGAGGCAACCGTCCCTGCGATCCAAGGAAAGGTGGGATCCTCTGGGCCGGAAGGGGGTAATCCAGGGCCGTTTCACCGACGTCTTCAAGGGTGAACCAGAGGGGCAGCTTCACGTCCGCTTCGACACCGGTCTTCTGCGTGGATTTGCCACCGGGAAGAAAGAACATGCCCGTGGTGACGGTCATGCCGCCCAGGTTCCAGGGAAGGGGCATCATGACCTGCACGGAGCCCTTTCCAAAGGTATGATCCGATCCGACAATCACCGATCGGGCGTAGTCTTTGAGAGCGCCCGCCACGATCTCACTGGCCGATGCGCTCAAGCGGCTTGTCAGCACAACAAGGGGCCCTGTATAGAGCGCACGTGGATCTTCCCCGGGAAAGGCCATCAGCTTGTATTTGTAGCCCGCCGGCCCCACAACGGCCGAGCCGTTGGCCAGAACAGTCACCTGATCGAGATGGTCCCTGGTCGCTACGATCCCCCCCTGGTCGACAAAGAGACCGGCGAGGCGCACCGCCTCCTTCAGGAGTCCCCCGCCGTTGCGCGAAAGGTCGAGCACGATTCCGTCGACACGACGTCCCCTGGCCTCTCCAAGCAGCCGTTTAACATCTTCGTAGCAGGACTTGTCTTCCTTTTCATCGCCGTAGAACGAAGGGAGATCGATCACGCCGAAGGTGTAGCGCCGGTCGCCGGCTTTGCGCGTCACATATTCGATGCTGGCCTCCTGCTCCTTGAGTTCCACCTTGTCGCGTATAAGCGCGACATTGAATCGGGTCGTGCGCTCCTCCTGGCGGAGGATGGTAAGGACGACCCGCGTCCCTTTCCTGCCGCGGATCATCCGGATCACATCGTGCAGATCCATGTCGATGACATTGACGGGCCGTTCCCCTTCCTGGGCAACGGCGATGATCCTGTCCTTCGGCTTGAGCAGACCCGACCGGGCGGCGCTTCCGCCGGCGGTCAACTCCTCGATGACGGTAAAGCCATTGTCGCTGCTCAGGATGGCCCCTATCCCCTCCAGGGAAAGCTGCATGGAGATCCGGAAATCTTCAAATTTTTCAGGGGACAGATAGTTCGTGTGGGGATCCAGGGCCAGCGCAAAGGCTTCGGCCGCGCTCGTGAGAAGCTCTTCCGGATTGCGTTCGATCACCCTCATGGTCTGCAGTTCGTAATGGTGAATCTGCTGCTTCCTGGCCTCTGCCAGGTCGATGCCCGTCTGCAGGGTGTTTTCAATCCGAAACTGCACGAGCTTTCTGAGGAGGTCGTACTTTTCCGCCTTCGTTTTCAGATAGGATCGCTTGCTGACGTTGATGTTCAGCTCCGCCGCCTCGTCGAGCCGATAGTCCGCCGCGAGGATTTTCCGGACCATCTCCTCGTTCTCCCGCGCCCGCGCAACCAGCACGTCATAGACCGGTTTCAGCGCAGCGCAATCGCCTCTCTGCATCCCGGCAAACAAGCCATGGAGAACCGGCCTCAGCCTTTCCACATCGGACGAATACAGGATCGTTTTGGATGGGTCGAGCCTCTTGATCATCTGTTCGATGGCCTGGGCCTTGACCTCCCTGGTTATGGTCTTGACTGCGTAATGGTTGGAAAGAAACCCCTCCATGACCATCGGCAAACGGCGGCAGGAAAGATTTTCCGACACCGAGGAAAGGGGCAGGAACAGAATGAGCAGGGGAATGAGCACGACACTCCGCCAACATGACCATCCCCTTCTGCCGGAGGGGGATGCGTTCCGGAGACCGGGGGCATTTCCGGGGATATTCCTTTCGATAGAATCGTTCATGCCGGTATTCCTTTTCTCGTTCCGTAGTGTTGAGGCCGGATTTTCCGTCTTTCGTTGTTCTCCAAAGGGAAACTCACCTCATGTCCTTCTGGAGAAGCTGTCGTATTTCGCTGTTCTGCCGAAGAATTTCGTCGTTCTGCCGAATCAGGATACGCAGGAAATCCATCTGGGCCCGCCCGATGATCTGGGCGACCTCCTCCGGGTATTTCGCCTTCCTTATCTGGTTTTCCGTTTCCGTTGCCACCTGATCCGCCAGCTCCGGAAGCCTTCCAGCTTCGCAGGCATTGACCTGCCGCACGGGTTCCGCAGCCAGGGCGGTCCCGGCGAACACAGCCCAGGCGATTCCAGCGAGGAACAATCCGCCCACGGTCATGGTCCTTCCTCCTTTCCCGTCTCTTTCCCCCTCATGGATTTCCCGAGGAAGGATGAAGCCACTTCTCCTCATTCCAGACATAGGGAAGCGTCGGCGGCTCCCGCCAGCCGAACTGTCCGTAATATGCGGGATCCTTCCGCAGGAGATTGGAGCGGTGCGCGGCATGAAACGCCTCGTCACCGAACCAGGGCGGCAGGACGACTTCCCCCTCGACGGCCATTTTCTTCATTCTGTTCCGGTATCCCCGGCGCTCCCATTCCTCAATGGCCAGGTTGTAGTAGAGCTTCAGGGCATTGAGATACCCCGCCCACATCCGGGCGGCGGGATGACGGCTCCAGCCCGTTCCGACGGTGATGGCACGGATCAGCTGGAAGGCCTCCACGCGCTGCTTTCCGAGCCTTCTGTAATCCAGGGCCTGGAGGGACTGCCGGAAGTCGGGATAAGGAAGAAACGTCTGCATGCCTCACGCCCTTCTTCGGAAGACGGCTGAGTTTCTCATGCCCTGACGCAGCCCCTTCCCCACCGCAACACTGCCGGCGGCCCGCCAAAGGTCAGGCCGGAGCGGAAGCGTCTTCACCCTGCTTCTCCGCAGTTCGCATGGATGGGGTCCCTGGAACATTGCCCTGGCTCTTTCCACGCTCAGCAGCGGAACTCGCCGTTTTCATAGACAAGAATTTTCTTCCCCGTCGTCAGCTCCGCTGTGACGGTCTTCGGCTCCGTATTCACCAGATCCCAGTGCAGGGCGGAATCATTGAATCCCAGCTTCCGCTTCATGCTCTTGTCCAGTTCAGCCGTATTGCCCGCATAGGTGTCAGAATAGGAGGCCCCCACGGCAATGTGGCAGTTCCCGTATTCCCCTCCGTAATTTTCGTCAAAAAGGGTATCCGCCATGAAGCTGTCAATGCGGGAGAAGCGCCGGTCTGTTAGGGAAAATTCTCCCACCCGGGAAGCTCCCCGGTCCATGGAAAGCTGCTTGACGACAAACTCCAGTCCCTTCTCCGCCTCGATGGAGACAGCCCTGCCCTTTTCAAACCGGAGCCTTACCCCCTCCACATAGTTTCCCAGGCGGAAGGAAGGCTGATTCGCATAATACGTCCCTTCCGTTCCCCGCCAGTCGGGAGAAAGAAAGATCTCGAAGCTGGGGATGTTGTGGCCGGAAATTCCGATCCATTTGCGCATGGCGCCGGGGGTGATCCTCAAATCCACGTTTTCCGACGCGACCGAAAAGGCCCGGACGGGGAGGCGATTCAACCAGGCCTTGATGTTTCCCACTTCGCGATAGACGGACATCCATGTTTCCACCGGCTGCCGCTCATCGAGATAGCAGGCCCGCATCAACTGCGCCGTGTAATCGCTCAGTGACAGGCCGGCCTTCTTCGCCATGTCCTCCGTCGGGACGGTGCAGAGCGTCCAGGCGTAGGCCCCCTGATCTTCCCGTTCGTTGAAGATGTCCCTCAGGGGTTTTCGGGAAAGCTGCGCCTTGGCGATAACGGCGGGGTCGATGTCGGCCAGGTGTGTCAGCGATTCCGGGGCGTGAAGATAAATGCGCCCGTTGAGATGGCCGTACAGCTCCCGCTCGCCGGGGGGGATGAAGACCAGCTGGTTTGAGTTTCCCCGGGAATAGAAGGAATGCTCCATGGCCGATGTGAGGTTCATCCGCTGAAGGACATTCATCCCCCTCTCAATCAGCTTCCCATACAGCATCTCGGCCAGGCGCAGGGCCGGGACATCGTACTGGATGAGCACGATATCCCCCTTCTTGAATCGTTTCTTTCGTGCCGTGGTCATTCCCCAGATAAGGACATCCGCGTATCTTCCCAGGATCTCCGACGTCATCATGGGCTCCAATCCTCCTAATCCATTGTCATGCAGGCAGAATGCAGGGCGTGTCCGGGTCTCATTTCATTGGATGCGGTAAGCCCGCATGCCGCAGGGTTCGACTTCAATTTCCAAAGGGACGCAGCCTTCGAGGACCAACGACTCGCCCCTGATCATCTCCTGAAGCCGGCACCTGTCTTTCTGAAGAAGCATGTCGGACAGGGGGAGTTTGATCTTATAAGCGTTGGCCGTGTCCAGATTTGAAATCAGCAGAAACTTCTCCCGGGGGTTTTTTCGACCTTCCCGCACGGCAGCAATAAGCGCGCCATGCCCCTGGTCCACGAAACGGATGTTCCCGCCCTCGTGGAAGAGGGAGTATTTGTGAAGGAGGGTGTTTATTTTCCGGATCAGAACATCGTAGCGGTGGGGGGCCGGAAAGGATACGGAGCGCTTCCGCCCGATGAAATCGATCTTTTCGAGCACGCCGTGTTCCGTGCCCTGGACCATTCCGGTCTGGCCTGTGGCCAGAAGGGCCAGGGTAAAATAACGGGCCACCGCCGCTTCCGGAGTCCCGTACAGCTGCGCGGGCGCACCTGTGTCATGGGTCGTGACCGGGGTCAGAAAGCGGATGTTTTTGCTGATTTCATGAAGGTAGCGAAGATATTCCCGCAGATCTTCGGCAAAGGGGTGTTCCCAGGGATTGGCCAGCAGCAGGTTGAGTTCGCAGCTTGCCGCGGTTTTCAGAAGCGTATTGGAGTCGGAAAAGAATTCCGCCTGGATGATGAGGTCCGGATAAGCGCCGCGGAGGGAGCCGATCAGGTCCTCGATGAAGGCCGGATGGCTGGAATGAAGGTTGTCAAGACGGATCATGCCGCCGGTATAGGCGGCGTAGTTTGCCCAGAAAAGGGCATACTGCTTCATGTACGACCAGACCTCCTGCCTGATGCTCGGTTCGGGCTGGTCATACTGTATGACCGCCAGGTCCTCCCACCGGATCCATTTGTTCATGTGCCAGCAGCCCGCCCGCAGGAGGCCGTCCGGTTCGTCGTGGTCCGCAATAAACCATTCCGGACAGTGCGTGGCGACCTGGCTGGAAACACCCACATGATTCATGACGAGATCCACGCAGAGTTTGATGCCCTTTTCACGGGCCGCACGGACGAAATCATCGAATTGATCCAGGCCGCTTCGTGAATCGGCCGGATTCAGAAAGGAGGGATCGATGCTGAAAAGATCCGCTGCCGCATAGGGGCTTTCGGAATAGTCCATGGTGGTCACGGGAAGCAGATGAACGGTGTTGAACTCCAGATCCCGGATGTGATCCAGGGCGGCAATCCAGTCTCCGATATGGCCCGACACGCTCGGAATAAGCGTATACATCCTGATGTCCTTGGCGACCTCGGGATCGACAATGACCTTCGTCACGGGGCAGCGATCCCAGTACCACGTTTTTCCGCCGTCCGGAGAAAATTTGATCTTGAAGAGGAAAATTCCGCATCTCGACGGCAAAACCGAAAGGGTGAAGTTCCCGGATAAATTATTGTGAAATTCGACCTCGCCCCACTCTTCCGACTCGCCGACCAGATTCGTGTACAGCATGACTCGGGCCGAAGGGCTCCCCTCCTGGAAGGTCATTTCCAGGAAAAGGGGTTCGTCTTTATAGATTCTGAAAAAAGCGCCGGGGGTCGTAGGCCAGGAGTGCTTGTGCTGCGCCTCTCCGGCGATCCGCATATTGCGCGATATCAGGGGGGGAATTTCCCTTCGAACAAGGGGCTCTGTATGATCGGCCGTTTTCTTCATAAGCGCTCGTCTTCCCGGACAATGCCGGACGTCCTCATGTAATGTTGAATGTGATCGATTTCCCGGAACGGGAATTCTGTGATCGACTCCATATGACGTTACCATCACAAATAGTCAACCGATATTTATGCGGGGAGGTCACCGGGGGAGCGATCCCTTTGAACGTTGCATCCCCTGTTCTGCCTGAGGCGGGAGATTCCGGCAGGTTTCCGCCGCCGCGGACGGCGGTGGCGGTTACAAGGGCGTTCGAGTCGCTTCGGGAATTCTGGCGTGGTGCGGCGGGCCTGCCCGCGGTCTTGTGGGCAGGCCCGGGAAAATGGCTTTCCGGCAGGGGTTTCGCCCGCGCTCACGATGGAGCACCGGCTGTTCAGGAAACCATTTCGACTCCCCTCGGAACGGGCCCTCCGCTGCGGGCAGACGATCCGTACAGAAGATCCTTGCTGGCGGCGGCGCACGCCCCTCCTGAAATCGCCCCCTTGATTCCGCTGACTTCTATGAGTTCTTGTTGCTGAAATACTTGCCCGCGGAAGCAAACAGGACAACCTCTTCCATGGAAAGGCTGTCGCCGCTTTCCACGCAGGGATTCAGGTAAACCGTCCTGTTGCTCAGGATGGAATTGTTGAATCCGAACAGCCTGCTGCTGCGGGTTCGCGGTTTTTTGTGCGTATAGGAACTTCTTTTCATCTCGGCCATCGTGATCTCCTCCCAGCTTCAATACTGCCGTGCATTCGACCGTCGGCTTCTCGCCTGTCGGGTTGAGCTGATCCTTTCATATTGTGCGGAGATTGCAACACGGATTGAATACGGAACATATTCCAGGATGATCCTGGTATACGGAAGATTTTATGCTTCCCGCGCCAGGGGGAATGTTCTATACTGATCATGACAAGTTGTGCCCGCTGGGGGAGGAAGCGTCGGTGAGCTGCCGGAACACTCCATTTCCGGACGCTTCAGGAACTTCTATTCTCTGTTGACAAAACAGGCATCGCATAGTTTTTAGATTGTGCGACCCTTCTCAAAGGACCTTGCCCATGAACGATGGAAACAACCCTGGAAAGCGACCTCTCTCCGACAGGAGAGGGGCGAAGGGAGACTCTCCTCGGGAGCCGTCGGAATCCGGCCGGAGCCGGATCTTCAGGGGATCAACCGGACGGACCGAACCACGGCCCGCAGGGAAGAACCGAGCATTGATTGCGAAAATCACGGATTGCCAAGGGACGGACGGCGCCCTGGTTGAGCCGGAAAACATCTACCGGACCCTTTTCGAAAATGCCGGCGTGGCGATTGTCAATCTGGATGCACAGGGAAATTATCTCCATGCCAATGAGCACTATCTGGAGTTTATCTGCTACTCCTGGGAAGAGCTGAAAAACAGGCCAATGACGACGGAGATCCTTCACCCGGACTACGTCGAGGAGGCCAACCACCTCATCGAGCAGCAGAAATGCGGTAGAATCAAAGGGTTTACCCATGAAATGTATTTCATCCGGAAAGACGGTACACGGCGCTGGGGGGAAGTGAGATCGGCGACCAATCGTGATCGACAGGGGCGTTTGCTTTCCATCGCTGTGGCCATTACCGACAGAACGGAACGCAAGAAGGCGGAGGACAAACTGAAGCGCTATGCCGAGGCCATTCGGGACCTTTACGAGAACGCCCCCTGCGGCTACCATTCCCTGGCAGAGGACGGAACCATCCTCCGCATGAACGATACGGAACTCTCCTGGCTGGGCTATTCCCGCGACGAGGTGATCGGAAAGATGAACTATACGGACCTGATCCCCGCCGACCAGGAGGACGCATTCCGGAAAAGCTTCACGCTCCTGAAGCGGCAGGGATCGAGGCGCAACATCGAGGGTGAACTGATCCGGAAGAACGGGGACGTCCTCTCCGTGCTCATCGAATCAACGGCGGTGTATGATCAGGACGGCCGCTATCTCTTGAGTCGATCTTCCGTCTTCGACAATACGGAGCGAAAACGGGTGGAGAAGGCCCTCGCGGAAAGCGAGGCCATCTATCGGAACCTCTTTGAGAACGCCTCGATCGGCATGTGCCAGTTCACCATGGATGGAAAATTGCTGCGCATCAACAAGGCCTATGCCCGGATGCTCGGTTATGACTCGACCGAGGAAGTCCTTTCCATCGTCACGGATTCCGCAACCCAGATCCACGCCGATCCCCGGAACCGCGAAGAGCTTCTTTCCGCCCTGAACCACCGGGACTGGGTCTATGCCGAGCATCCCTATCGCCGAAAAGACGGCAGCATCATGATCGGGAAGGCGACGATCCGCAAGGTGGTCAAACAGGATGGCGCCACAGCCTACCTGGAAGGAATTGTAGAAGACATCACGGAGCGGAAGCAGGCCGAGGCCGCTTTAGCCCAGCGGGAGAAGGAACTGAGGATCAAGGCTCAGAACCTGATGGAGGTCAACACGACACTGAATGTCCTGCTGAATACCTTGGAAAGGGATCAGGAGGAGTTAAAGGAAAGGTTTCTCCTGAATATCCAGAAGCTGGTGCTTCCCTATCTGGACAGGCTGAAGAAATCACCCCTTCGCCAGGACCAGCTTGGATGCCTCCAGACGGCGGAAGCTCACCTCATGGATATCGCTTCCCCCTTTGCTCAGCGGCTGACCTCCAGCTTTTTGAACCTGACGAAAACGGAGGTTCAGATTGCCTGTCTCGTGAAGGAAGGCAAGACGTCAAAGGAAATAGCGGAGCTTTTAAATGCCAAGCAGCGGGTCATTGAATTTCACAGGGA
>Ga0123334_1002172_pt1 | contig 23006 bp, 19 predicted proteins | sample BiotimSIPDNA_FD_89706 | JGI IMG/M metagenome (GOLD analysis project Ga0123334, IMG submission 89706) | Anaerobic biogas reactor microbial communites from Washington, USA - Biogas_R1 time_0 SIP DNA | ecosystem: Engineered > Bioreactor > Anaerobic > Unclassified | place: Washington, USA... | reverse complement strand
CATCTTACGTTCAGGATATTGTTCAAGCAATTGTCTTTTGGCAAGTTCAAACAAATTCATCGAACCTGTTAATGCGCTTGAACAACCAATATAAATGATGTCTATGCCTTTTTCGAAGTATGGAGTAACTCTATCAATCACTTCTTGCATGGAAACTTGGGTAGTTTTAATCTTTTTACCTTGCTCTAACCAGCCATAAAATTGATCAGGAGCATAATCTACCCAGTCCAAATCGGCGCGATATTCAACACCGTCGACCACTAGACCAAAGTAAAAATACTCCAAATTATGGGCTTTGCGAATTTCTGTGCTTAAATCACAGCTTGAATCAGTAAAGATTTGATATTTCGCCATATAGGTACCTCTATGAGTGTATTCTTACAAAAATATGGGTTAATGACTAGCATTTAATGAATAATTATTGTGACAAGATGTTGCTATTGTCACTTTTTATTATATAAAAACGATTGGCATTAATTATGCGCCATCAATATGGTCGTCGCAAATATTTTTATCGCTGTCACGCTTACTATTACGCTCGCGTTCTTTGAACATTTCAATATCTTCACCGCCATAATATCGTTGTCTCTGGCGTTTTCGTCTTTTATTTTCTTCCATATATTCACTCAAAAAAGGGCCTATTTAGCGTTTAAATAATTTATTAATTTTTCGATTAAGTGGGTTAAGTCTTGGGTAAACTTTTTTATATAGTTCTTTGAAGATTTGGTTGTATCTTGCGTGATTTTGCATGTTCGGTTTAAAAATTTTAGATACTTTGACCATGCTGTCAACTGCATCATATACATTTTCAAATTCTTTAATAGCTGCGAAAACGGCCACGGCCGCACCAAGTGAAGTAGATTCGCTAGTCTGAATTCTTGAAATTTCCCTACCAAAAATATCTGCGGTAATTTGACAAATCTTATCGCTTAGCGAACCGCCACCAGAAATTCTCATGATTTTTACTTTTTGCTTTTGTGAGCGCTCAATTCCCTCTAAACCCTCTCTTAATTCAAAAGCAATGCCTTCGACAATTGCGCGATAAATATGCTTTCTAGTATGAACACTAGAAAAACCAACAATCGCCCCTTTCCCTAATGGGCGTGCTACACCAGGACCCCAATATGGTTGCAAAATCAAACCATCTGAGCCTGGAGGAACATCGTCAAGCCATTCGTTGAGAACGGCTTCGGTTGGAACTTTCTTTAAACTTGATTCTTTTTCAATTTCGGATGCAAATTCGTTTGCAAACCATCTTAGCATCCAATAGCCACGATAAATTTGGACATCAAGACTATATAAACCTGGAACTGCGCCGGCATAGGCTGGTAAAAATTTCTCTGGCTCATGATAAACAGGATTGCTTACTTCAATGGAACAGGCTGTGCCATAAGAAATCGCGGCCATGTTTGGGGTTAAGCAACCCAAACCAATGGTTTCGCAACCTTTATCACTACCAGTAGCAATTAATTTTAATCCTTTTGGCAAGCCTAGTTGATCAGCAACAGAATCAAGCAACACGCCAATCTCACCACCGGAAGGCACTATTTTTGGCAGCATACGGTTGGGAATTCCAAAAATGCGACCTTTCATCGCTCCTTCTTTATACCATTGTGATTTTTTAAAGTGAATTGGAAAATGACCAGTCAAACCACCAGGAGAATCGGCGAGCTCGCCAGTTAAACGATAATTAATATAAGTAGATATATTCACATATTTTTCGGTCTTTGCCCAGATTTCAGGTTCATTTTCTTTAACCCAATGAGCAGGCGTACGAGTACGATTCATGTTAATAGTATCCATCATACCAACAATTTTGAATGCGATTCGATGTAACAAAGGGAGTTTTTCTCTAGCTTTTGCCAAGCGTTGGTCAAGCCATAAGATCACCGGTCTTAAAGGTTTGTTGTTTTCATCAAGCAAAACTGCCGAGTCACGAAAAGTTGTTACTGTCATCGCCACAACATCTTTTAGCTTGTCTTTGGCTTCTTTAACCATTTTTTTAATGCATGCAATTAAATTATCCCAATAAAAGTCAGCGTATTGTTCGGCATAACCTTTTTTGGGAGAAAAATATAAGGGCTCGTATATTTTTTTGGATAAATAGACGATTTCACCTTGTTTATTAATTAAAGTTGTTCTTACGGATTGAGTACCGAAATCTAAAGTAAGCACTAAAGGATTTTGACTCATAAATTAACCACCACCATACTGAAAATGTATGTCTATAGTTTATACCAAAAACGCTTAAGCGCCACTTTTTTTAGAAAAAGTAGAAAAAGAAGGCTTATTGTTTGTAATTTCGCGCATGTGTGCTAATATTTAAGCGCTGTGAGCACGTCTCACAAATAGGCCTGCAAGGAGGTATTTTATGGCAGAAAAAAAATATGTATATGCTTTCGATGAAGCTTATGGTCTAGGAAAAGAATTACTAGGTGGAAAAGGTGCTGGTTTAGCAGAAATGGTCCACATTGGTGTTCCTGTTCCAGAAGGTTTCACAATCTCGACAGAAGCTTGCACACTTTATTATGAAAGTGGCAAAAAACTCCCCGATTTTCTCATTCATCAAATTTTTGCAAATATTAACAAAATTGAAAAACAAACTGGCAAAAATTTTGGTGGAGATAAAAATCCATTATTAGTCTCTGTCCGTTCTGGCGCTAGAGTTAGTATGCCTGGTATGATGGACACAATCTTAAACTTAGGTTTAAATGACATTACCGCTAACGCTTTAGCTAAAGAAACCGGCAACGAACGTTTCGCTTTAGATAGCTATCGTCGTTTCATTTTAATGTTCACCAACATCGCCAAAGGTCATCCAAGAGATGCCATGGACAAGATGCTTGAACAATTAAAAAAAGATAATGGTTATAAATTAGATACCGAAGTGACTACCGAACAATTGAGAGACTTAGTCGCTCGTTACAAAGATTATTACAAAAAAATCTTTGGTGAAGAATTCCCAACCGATCCAAAAGTTCAATTATTAGAAGCTGTTGCAGCAGTTTTCAGAAGTTGGGACAACGAAAGAGCTAACGTCTATCGTATGATGAACAATATTCCATATTCATGGGGCACCGCTGTTAACGTCCAATCAATGGTGTTTGGTAACAAAGGTGAAACTTCTGGTACAGGTGTTGCCTTTTCACGTAACCCAGGTACAGGCGAAAGAGTTATCTCAGCTGAGTATTTACCAAATGCTCAAGGCGAAGACGTCGTCGCCGGTATCCGCACTCCTCTGCACATTGAAGAATTAAATACTCGTATGCCAAAGGTTTACGAACAATTTGTCAAAACCATTCATTTAATGGAAGAACACTATCGCGATATGCAAGATATGGAATTCACCGTCGAAGACGAAAAACTCTATTTCTTACAAACTCGTAATGGTAAAAGAACTCCAGCAGCCGCATTAAAAATAGCATGTGATTTAGTCGATGAAGGCTTAATCAATGAAAAAGAAGCTGTTCTCCGCATCGATCCAGTCAGCTTTGATAAATTACTTTTACCAGGATTTGATAAAGATACATTAGCTAAGCTCGAACCTATCGCCGTTGGTTTACCAGCCGGCCCAGGTGCCGCTACAGGCAAACTTGCATTTACCGCTGAAGAAGCTGAAAAACGCCATTTAGCTGGCGAAAAAGTTATCCTTGTCAGATCCGAAACTTCTCCAGAAGATATCGTCGGTATGGTCGCAGCCCAAGGTATTCTTACCACTCGTGGTGGCATGACTTCTCACGCCGCTGTGGTTGCCCGTGGTATGGGCAAATGCTGCGTCTGTGGTTGCTCCACTGCCGTTATTGACGAAGAAGAACGCACCTTAACTGTTGGTGGCAAAGTTTATGGTGAAAATGATGTCATTTCTTTAGATGGCAGCACCGGAAAAATTTATGAAGGTGCCATTAAAACAGTGGAACCAGACTTAACATCTGGTTACTTTGGCCGTTTAATGGGTTGGGTTGATCAATATAGAGTCTTAAAAGTTAGAACAAACGCCGACACACCAAGAGATGCCAAACAAGCCAAGGAATTTGGTGCCGAAGGTATTGGCTTATGCCGTACTGAACACATGTTCTTTGCTAAAGATAGAATCTTCTCAATGAGAAAAATGATTCTTGCTCAAACAACTGAAGCTCGTGAAAAAGCCTTAGCTGAAATTCTTCCTATGCAACAAGCTGACTTTGAAGCTTTATATGAAACCACCGCTCCTTATAGTGTAACTGTGCGTTTATTAGACCCACCATTACACGAATTCTTACCACAAGAAGAAGGCGCGATTGAAGAATTAGCAAAAGCTCTCGGTATTACTGCTGAAGCAATTCACGATCGCATTGAAGAACTCCACGAAGCGAACCCAATGATGGGTCACCGTGGTTGTCGTTTAGCTGTCACATATCCAGAAATTTGCAAAATGCAAACTACTGCGATTATCCAAGCAGCTATCAATGTTACCAAGAAACTTGGTATCCATGTCAAACCAGAAATCATGGTGCCACTAATTTTAGAAGAAAAAGAGCTCAAATTTGTTAAGAACATCATCGTTGAAACTGCCGATAAGCTCATCAAAGATGCTGGCTTAGAAATGGAATACGAAGTTGGTACAATGATTGAAATTCCACGTGCTGCTTTATTAGCCGACGAAATTGCTAAACATGCCCAATTCTTCTCATTCGGTACTAACGATTTAACACAAATGACCTTCGGTTTCTCTCGTGATGATGCTGGTGTGTTCTTACCTGATTATTACAAGACTAAAATTTTCGAAGAAGATCCATTCAAGACCTTAGATCAAAATGGCGTTGGCAAATTAGTGAAATTAGCCGTTGATTTAGGTCGCTCTGCCAGACCAGATCTCCACATTGGTGTATGTGGTGAAACCGGTGGTGACGCTAAGTCCATCGAATTCTATCACAAAGTCGGTTTAGACTATGTTTCCTGCTCACCATTCCGTGTGCCTGTTGCTAGATTAGCATCCGCCCAAGCCAACATTAAAAATCCTAGAGAATAAACTCTTTCAGATTAATAAAAAGTTCATCGCTTTGTGTGATGAACTTTTTTAATTATTAGGTTAATTTCACTTATGTGATTTTTTATGCTTTTGTAGCGGCTTTGTTTTCAGCTTTTGCAAGTTTCTTATATTTCTTACCTTCTTTTAAGAAATGACTTAAACCTTTGAATAGGCGGCCATTAAAAATCATGATTAAGCCATCTAATTGACTCATTCTAGTGCCACCACTACTGAAACGAGCAATGCCCCGCATTGGTTGATGAACAACACCCATGATTAAAGTATTAGCTAATTCACGATTACCAAACTTAATTAAAACTCTGGTAAACCATGGCAATGCTTTACCGACTAGACGTCCGACCCATCCTGGGGCGTATCTTAATTCCTTAATCGTAGTATTATAATCTACTTTTAAACGATTTTTCTTATAGAATGGCAAGGAACCATCAGGAATTTTATGACCTAATAAAACCTCAAATTCTTCAGCAGGAATATTTCTTAAATTACCTTCAACATAATGTGGCAACTGTTTTAAATTGTATGGAGCGCTGGATTTAACACCTTCTTTTTCAAGCTTACCAGTCAACAATATATCAGCGCTAGAAGCACCAACATAAATGTCGTAAACGCCCTTTTCAACCTCCCACTTATTAGTCAAAACATTGAAATATCTAAATGTTTTATCATCGAATGGAATGGTAACAGTTTTAGTTTCGCCAGGTTTTAGATCGACTTTCACAAAGCCTTTTAACTCTTTTACTGGTCTAATAACTTTGCTTTTCTTAAGTCCAACATAAAGTTGAGCCACTTCTTTACCGGTTGTTTTTCCAGTGTTTTGAATATCGAAAGTCACACCTTCTTCAGTGATAACTAAATTGCTATAAGCAAAGGTTGTGTAGGATAAACCAAAACCGAATGGGAAACATACTGGAACTTTGGCTTTTTCAAAATAACGATAACCAACTCCATATGCTTCACGATATTCAATGGTTCTAGTTTTGCTTGGGAAGTTGTCACTAGTAGCAACATCTTCATATTTAACAGGAATGGTTTCGGTTAATTTGCCAGAAGGATTAACGTCACCTACCAAAATGTCGAGCATAGCCGCTGCGCCTGCTTGACCGTTTAAATAGCCGTGTAAAATTGCATCCGCGTCGGTCGCAAAAGGCATTTCAATTGCACTACCACACGAAAGAACGACAACAACTTTCTTGCCTAAAACTTTGATGTCCTTCAATAGTTCAAGTTGATTATCTTTTAATTTTAAGTCCGTTCTATCTAAACCTTCTGCTTCAGTAACTTCGTCTAAACCGAGATATAAAACGACTACTTCCGCTTTCTTAGCAAGAGCAATGGCTTCTTTATATAATTTTTTATTCCTTTTACCAAATCTATTAAATCCCCGAGCACAGCCAACTAAGTCGATTTTGTAATTGCAAATAATGCCGATTGTGGCATCAAGTCTAGTCGGATTAACAATTGAACTGCCTGCACCTTGATAACGAGGATTATATAAGAAATCACCGATAAAAGCAGTTTTCTTAGTGCTATCTAATGGTAAGACGCCATTGTTTTTGAGTAAAACTGCGCTTTCTTGTGCGCATTTACGAGCAAACAAATGGTGTTCGTCTTCGTTAAATTTGGCGAGGGCTTTTTTCACGCCGTTTTCTGTGGTATCAAAAATAAGGTCAAGCATTGTATCGACATTATCGTTTAATATTTCTTCATCCAATTCGCCCTTTTCGATTGCTTTTATAATTTCTTCTGGACGATCTGGAGTGCCGGGCATCTCTAATTGGTTGAAACATTTCAAAGATTCAACAGAATCATTATTGCCACCCCAGTCAGTAACAAGCATCCCTTTAAAGCCCCACTCTTCTCTTAAAATATCGACCAAAAGGTGCTTATTTTCGTTAGCGTAGGTACCATTGATTAAGTTATAAGAAGACATGACACTTTTGGCTTGACCTTCTTTAACAGCAATTTCAAAGCCAGTGAGATACAATTCTCTATAAGTTCTTTCATCGACAATACTGTCGAGAGTCATACGATTTTCTTCTTGGTTATTGCATGCAAAATGCTTGATACAAGCGGAAATACCATTTTCTTGAATGCCTCTTACATAACTTGCAGCCATTTTGCCTGATAAATATGGATCTTCAGAAAAATACTCAAAGTTACGACCACAAAGTGGATTTCTTTTTAAGTTCAGACCAGGTCCTAGCAAGACATTGACCTTTTGTACAGCGGCTTCTTTACCCAACAAATAGCCAAGCTTTTCGCCGAGCTGTTCATCCCAAGAATTGGCCATCGTTACAGCGGTTGGATAACAAGTGGCAGGGATTGAGGCATTTAAGCCGAGATGATCAGCCGCAGCAGCTTGCCTTCTCACTCCGTGAGGTCCGTCGGCTAAAAACATACTAGGAATAGATAAGCGGTCAATGTTTTTGGACTGCCAAAAATCTTTGCCGCTAGTAAGACTCGCTTTTTCTTTTAGAGTCATTTGGTTAATCAAATCTTGATACTTTCTATGCATAAAAATCTCCTTGGTTGCACTTTGTTTTCACATAATAAATATTATTTTAAACAATTAAGGCAGAATCTAAACTAATCTTACAATAACACACTTATAAAGTGTTTTCCAAATGAATAAGTTGACAAAAATGCAACATAAATTGTAATAAATGCAACAAAAAAGGCTTGCCGAAAGCGGCAAGCCACTAGGAGAACTATTAGGGTTAATTAAGTGCTTTGACTAATAGTTCGTTAATTTTTTGGACGAAAACTTGTTTGTTAGTAATGTCCCGTCCTTCGAGTAGCATAGCTTCTTCGTAAAGAATTGAAGCATATGCTTTTACTAAATCATCGTTGTTTTGGATAGCGGAAAATGCCTTAAACAGTGGGTGTTCTGGGTTAAGTTCTAAAACTTTTTGAGCTTTGACACTTTCTTCCATTCCAGGCTGTTCATTCAAAGTTTTTTCCATTTCTAAAGATAAGCCGGCTTTTGTAGAGAAACAAACTGGTGCGTCGACGAGTTTTGTGGAAATAACAACGTCACTCACTTCTTCAGACAAAGATTCTTTCAAAGTATCAAGCAGACGTTTGTTGTCTGTGGCTAATTTTTCCACCTTCTCTTTGTCTTCCTTACTTAATTCGGTCGCGGTTTCGTCACTGATGGACTTAAATTCGACCTTGTCATAGTCATGGAGCATCAACAAAGCAAATTCGTCGATTTTTTGATCAAGCATCAAGACATCAATGCCTTCTTTTTTGAATTTTTCCATTTGCGGTAGTAACTTGATCGCATCTAGATTCTCTCCAGAAGCATAATAGATGTATTTTTGGTCTTTGACCATTTTATCTTTATAGTCACTTAACGAGATAAATTTATCGTCGTTATTTACTGAGCGAAAGATTAGTAAATCTTGCAAGAGATCCTTTTTACTTCCATATGTAGAATATAGTCCGTACTTCAGATGCTCACCAAAATTTTTCCAAAAACCAGTGTATTTTTCAAAGTCGGTTTTTTTGATTTCCTTTAATTTATCAAGAATTTTCTTCTCAACATTTTCACTAATCTTCTTCAAGATTGGTGATTGTTGCAACATTTCGCGTGAAATGTTAAGCGAGAAATCTGCACTATCAACCAAGCCCTTCACAAACTTTAAGTAATCCGGTACTAACTCAGCGCATTTATCTTTAATAAATATACCCTTGCTATAAAGCTGCAAACCCTTTTCATAGGAATCGCTATATAAGTTATATGGTGTATGACTTGGAACAAAAAGCAAGGCGTCATAAGTTATTTTTCCATCCACCCTTACAAACAAAGAGGTGAAAGGATCTTGATAATCATAGAACTTATCTTTATAGAAGTTATCAAGTTCTTCGTTTGTAACTTCTTTTTTATTCTTTTTCCAAAGCGGAATCATGGAGTTAAGAGTTTCCATGATTTCACTTTCGATAAATTTGCCTTCGTTAGGTTTGCCATCTGCATCTTTTTCTTGTTCTTTTTTCTTGGTCAACATCTTGATGGGATAGCGAATATAATCGCTATATTTTTTGACTAGATTTTTGATGCGATATTCTTCTAAGAAACCATCATAATCTTCTTCTTTGCTTGATTTTTTTAAATAGATAGTAATCTCAGTACCAACATCATCCTTTTTAGCGTTTTCAATGGAATAAGAATCTTGACCATCAGAAACAAATAAATAAGCTTCATCATCTATGGTTTTTGTTAACACTTCGACTTTTGAAGCAACCATAAATGCGCTATAAAAGCCGACGCCAAATTGGCCAATAATGTTTAAATCTTGCTTTTCTTTGGCTTCCTTTAAGCGACTAGCAAAATCTTTGCTACCACTTTTTGCAATCGTTCCTAAGTTTTCAATTAGGTCGTTTTTGCTCATGCCAATACCGTTATCAATTATGGTAATTGTGCGTTTCTTTTTGTCGACTTTAAGTTCAATCTCAAAGTCATTTAAAGGAATGGCGCCACCGCTGGTCAGCGCTTTGTAGCGATACTTGTCGATGGCGTCACTCGCATTACTAATTAACTCTCGCAAAAAGATTTCCTTATTGCTATAAATAGAGTTAATCATTAAATTTAATAATTCTTTTGATTCAGTTTGAAATTCTTTTACTTCTTTCATAATGATGCCTCATTAATCGATAGTGACAAGATATTCCTTTTCTTTTTCTTTATCATCAACTTTCTTGATGTTTACAGTTAAGACTCCGTCTTTTAAGGATGCATTAACATCTTCGAGTTTCACATAATCGCCGACATAATAAGAACGAGAGAATTCACCATAACGTCTTTCGCGGTGTAAGTATTTTTTGTTTTCCTCTTTCTCCTCGTTATAAGTGGCACCGATAGTTAAATAGCCTTCTTTAAGAGTAATCTTGACATCCTCTTTTTTAATTTTAGGTAATTCGATTTCTAATTCATAAGAGTCATCAAGCTCTTTAATGTCGGTTTTCATCATGTGTGAGGCCTTGCAATTGCTAGCCTTAAGGAAAAATTTGTCGATATTATCGAAAAATGGATCAAATGTAGTAATATAGTTTCTCATAATTTGTACCTCCTGTATTACATTTTTAGCACTCGTTGATAACTTCTGCTAACACCTACATTATAAACATTATTAGCAGTGTGTCAATAGGAGTGCTAAATTTTTTGTGCATCTTTTTTTCTAAATAAATTTTATTTATTTAGTTTTTTTAAAATGTCATCCATTTCCGCGGGTAAAGGTGAAGAAAACTCACGGTTTTTGAGGTATGAAAACATACCCTTTACTTCGTGAAAAATGAGTTTGTGAGAATGTAGGAACTGGTTTTCAAAACCGAAAATCTTCTTAAATTCATTATTAATTTTATAGTCTCCATATTTTGTGTCGCCCACAACGTGGTGACGAACATAAGACATATGCGCTCTAATTTGGTGCGTTCTTCCGGTCAGTAACTCTACATCTAGTAGTGTGTACTCTTGATAGTTTTCTATGACTTGATATTTTGTAATCGCTGTTTTCGCTCCACTTTTTAAAGGGGCTACAATCATCTTTTTGCGCTCAAAACTTTTTCTTAGTGGTGCTTCTACCACTCCTGACTCGCTAATATAACCCGCCACTAAAGTCAAATAATGTTTTTCCACATTGTTATGTTCATTCAAGATTTTGCTCATTTCCGTCGCTGCAATGTTGGTCTTTGCAAAAATAATTAAACCCGAGGTGTCTTTATCAAGGCGGTTAACCGGCATCGCCGGGTAGTTAATATTCAAATATTTTTCGACTTCTTGATCTAAAGATGGATTTGAGCTAATACCATCTCTTTCGCTTAATAAACCACGTGGCTTATTTATAATCACGATGTTTTTATCTTCAAAAATAATAAATTTAGATATATCCATATTTAAAGCCTAACTCATTATAAAAGGTTTTTGTGTTTACACGCACTAACTCAATGCCATAATTTGTGATTTTATGGTTTAAGAACCATCTATAATCTAATATAATGGTGCAAATGTGAGGTGGAGTTTATGTCAAAAGCAGATCAAATCTTTATCGCAAATATGAAAGAAATTTTGGAGAATGGTTTTTGGGATACCAACTTACCAGTTAGACCACGCTGGGAAGATGGAACTCCAGCGCACACTGTTAAAAAATTCTGCATTGTTAATCGTTATAATTTACAAGAGGAATTACCAATTCTTACGATTAGAAGAACTGCTTTTAAGAGTTGTTTAGATGAACTGCTTTGGATTTGGCAAAAAAAATCTAACCGCGTACAAGATTTAAACTCCCACATTTGGGATGCGTGGGCGGATGAAAATGGGACGATTGGAAAAGCTTATGGCTATCAATTGGGCAAAAAATCCAAATACCCAGAGGGCGAGTTTGACCAAGTCGATCGCGTTTTATATGACTTAAAACATAATCCGCAGTCTCGCCGGATTATGACTAATATATATAATTTTGAAGATTTACACGAAATGCGTTTATATCCATGCGCCTATTCAATGACTTTTAATGTTACTGGTGATACGTTAAACGGAATCTTAAACCAAAGAAGCAATGACATGCTCACCGCGAACAATTGGAATGTGCTTCAGTATTCTTTGTTGCTCATCATGTTTGCACAAGTTTCTGGATTAAAAGTTGGTGAACTAGTCCACGTTATCGCTGATGCTCATATTTACGATCGGCATGTAGATATCGTTAAAGAGGTGATTAATAAACCGCAACATCCCGCGCCAAAATTAAAAGTTAATCCCAATGTAACAAATTTCTACGATTTCAAAGTTGGAGATTTTGAATTAGTCGATTACGAATACGAACCATTAGACAAGAAAATCCCAGTGGCGGTTTAATCATGATTATTTCAATATTGAATTGCGATATAAAATATGGAGTTGGCAAAAGAAACGGTTTACTTTTTAACTTGCCTTTAGACATGAAATATTTTCGCGAAACCACGTTTGGTCACGTTGTTTGTATGGGTGAGAACACCTTGCTTTCTTTTCCAAATTCTAAACCATTAAAAAATCGCACTCACATCGTTTTGTCGCAAGACCCTGCTCATAATTATGATGGGGTAATAAATGTCCACACTTTTGATGATTTTTTACAAAAAATAAAACAATACGAAAAAGATGATAAGGTTTTTATTATCGGTGGCGCTTCAATTTATCGCCAAACTTTACCATATGTCGATGAAGTACACTTAACAAAAGTCAACGCTGATGGGGAGGCTGAGGTTTTCTTTATTAATTTAGACGAAAGTCCAGACTTTAAATTAGTACAAGAAAGTGAACCAATAATCGATGGTGATTTTGAAATAAAATTCACTGTCTATAAAAACTTGAACAAAAAGGAAATTGACTAATGAAACGCAATATAATTCCTTCCAATTATGAAAGTTTGCTCAATGTTTTAGACACCCAAAGAGCCATTAAGTTAATTAAAGATACGTTTGAAGACTTATTAGCTAAAGAACTTTGTCTAACTCGTGTATCCGCTCCACTATTTGTCGAACCGAGCACTGGATTAAATGACAATTTAAATGGCTATGAAAAAGCCGTTTCTTTTGTGGTTAATGAAAATCAAAAACAATTAGAAATCGTCCAATCTTTAGCAAAATGGAAACGCTATGCTTTAGCAAAATACCAAGTTACTGGTTTATATACCGATATGAACGCAGTCAGATGTTTTGAAGAGCTAGACAATTTGCATTCTTTATATGTGGATCAATGGGACTGGGAAAAAAGTATAAAACCACAGGAAAGAAATGTTGATACATTAAAAAATATCGTTAACGCCATTTATCGAGTATTTATTCAAACATATGAACTACTCATTAAAGAATACCCGGTGTTAAAAAATGGTTTTCCTAAAAAAATTACATTTATTACCACTAACGAATTAGAGGCTTTATATCCAAAGGTTGACCGCAAAGAAAGAGAAAATCTTATCACTAAAAAATATGGTGCAGTATTCCTAATGAAAATCGGCGGTCCTTTGATGGACGGCTTAGCGCATGATGGCCGCGCTGCCGATTATGATGATTGGGAATTAAATGGTGACATTATTTTGTGGTACGAACCACTTCAAATTGCTTTTGAACTTTCCTCGATGGGCATTAGAGTCAATAAAGAGTCATTAATTAATCAATTAAAGGCTAAGGGTGAAGAATATAAATTGGAACTTCCTTATCACCAAGCTATTTTAAATGATGAGTTACCACTTTCTGTTGGCGGAGGAATTGGTCAATCTCGCCTATGTATGTACTTACTTAAAAAGATACACATCGGCGAAGTGCAAGCTTCTTATTGGTCTAAAGAAGACATCGAGCTTTTTGAAAAGGCAAATGTATTCTTACTCTAAGATTGTTAACAACTCTTTAAAACTATCGATATAAAGGTCTGAATTGGATCTTTTTTCATTAACAAAATCTTTGGATGCATTATCAGCGACGGCAATTGTTAAAAAGCCGTGTTCATGGGCAGTTTTGATACAAGTAGGCATATCTTCAAGCACCATGACATTTTCGGGCTTAAAACCGAGTTTTTCAGCAAGAAATAGGTATATCTTTCCGCTTTGCTTGCCTTCTTTAACTAAATTTACATCAGCGACAAAGTCAAAATAGTTTTCAATGCCTAATCTTTTCAAACAAGGTAAATATAGATGTGCGTCGTTCGCTGTAGCGATACCCATTTTTACACCGCGACTTTTTAATAAATCTAACAAAGTTAAAACATCTTCTTTTAATGGCACTTGATGATGATACATTTGACGTGACATGTCGTGCCATTCTGCCATAATTTTGTCTGGTTCATCTTCAATGCCATATGCTTCTTTAGTAAAAATTGCTGCTTGTTTTAATCCTAGATGGACGATTTTTTGGGCATAGCCTTCTGGAATGGTCATGTTTCTTCTAGCAAAAAAAGCTTCATCAATAGCGTGCCAAATGCCAGTTGAATCAATGAGGGTACCATCCATATCAAAAATGACCGCGTGAATTTCTTTATTTAGTATTTTCATAAATGGTTATTTCCCCACTTTCTACATGCAATAATAAGTTGTTGCTTCTCACTTGAAGAGAGAGGTTTTCGTCTATCCCCACCACTTCACCAATATAGTCTTGATCATCAATAATTACTTTTATTTTTTTATTCAATAAGTAGTTATGTTTTCTGACAAAATCAAGATAACAATTATGATTTAAGTCCAGGAAGTTTTTGATTATTTGATCGAAAAGTTTGTTTTTCAATGTTTCTAAGTCAAAATATTTCCTTTTTTCTAACACCATTGAGGTGGCGGGTCTTCTTAAGTCCATAGGAAACTCTTTTTGATTTACATTTATTCCTACCCCTATCACCAAATAATTAGGCAACTGACTTTCTAGCAGAATGCCACATATTTTTTTATCTTTGACATAAATGTCATTTGGCCATTTTATACTGAGGTGTTTGATTTTATTTTCAATTAAAAATTTTGCAATCTCTACCGCCATATAAAAAGAAAAGAAGGGAGCTTGTTGTAATAAATTCTCATCTTTAATAAGAAGAGAAAACATAAGATTTTCTCCTATATTACTAATCCAAGAACGCGTTTCCCTACCTTTGCCTTTACTTTGATAATCGGTGGAAACAAAGGTGAAATTATCTAATAAGGCATAACTATTTTTCAAATAATTGTTTGTTGAATCAATCTCAGGAAAATGTAAGCGAGTATAGTGCATACCACATTATAAAAAGACGGGCGCATATAAGCAAACCCGTCTTTAAATATCACTAATAAATATTAGAGGAATAGGAGCAATAGCACGCCAGCCGCTATGGCAGAGCCGATAACACCAGCGACGTTAGGACCCATCGCGTGCATGAGCAAGAAGTTTGTTGGATCTTCTCTGACCCCTTCTTTATGAACAACACGCGCTGCCATTGGAACAGCAGAAACGCCAGCCGCACCAATCATTGGATTGACCTTGCCCTTGGTCGCCCAGCACATGATTTTGCCTCCCAAGACACCGCCCGCGGTCGCCACTGAGAAAGCGAGAATACCAAGGATAAAGATGACGATTGTGTCGAGTGTTAAGAAGGTGGCAGCATCTGCGGTACAGCCAACACAAACACCTAACAAAATGGTAACAATAAAAAGCAATGTATTAGCAAGTGTTTCGGTGATTTTTGGCACGACACCACTTTCTTTTACTAGGTTACCAAGCATCAAACAACCGATTAAAGCGCCTGCGCTAGGAACGATTAAGACAGTAATAATAGTAACCACAATTGGGAACAAAATCTTTTCAGTTTTGGAAACTTCACGTAGATTATCCATTTTAATAAGACGTTCTTTTTTTGTAGTTAATGCTCTAATAATTGGTGGTTGAATAACTGGCACTAGCGCCATATATGAGTAAGCAACAACAGCGATAGATGACAAATATTCAGGAGCTAACTTAGAAGTACCAAGATAGCAGTTGGTCCGTCAGCGCCACCGATGATGCCAATAGAAGAAGCGATTCTAGCGTCGAATTGTGTCCAGCCTAAACCGTTAGTTCCTAAAGCAATCGCGCCAACGAAAGTAATAAAGATACCGAGTTGTGCAGCAGCGCCGAGCAACATGGTTTTCTTGTTGGCGATTAATGGTCCAAAGTCAGTTGTTGCGCCGATACATAAGAAGATTAAACAAGGATAAATGCCCCATTTAACTCCATAATATAAATAACCAAAAATGCCTGAATAATCGTAATTATACAAATGTTCAATTTCGCTGACGATTGCTTTGGTCATTTCAGCATTTAGACCAAACTCTGCTTGAAAGGCCGTTTGGAAATCAGGCAACATGACAAGTTGGTGCAATTGTGCAGTAGTTGCTTGCCCGTCTGTGATGGAAAATCCGAGCTGATTAGCAAATACAGCAAACTGTTCAAAAATATAATCGCTTTGCTGAGAAGTGATTCCGACATTAGCCGCTAAAGTAATGGAATTATAAGCGGTTGAGCCTTTCAAGAACACTTCACTGGCTACAAATGGGAGGTTGACGAGCAACATCCCGAAAGCGATTGGCAAAAGTAGATAAGGTTCGAAGTCTTTTTTAATTGCGAGGAATAAGAGGACGAGGGCAATCAAAATCATGATGAGGTTGCGCCAACCACCGTCGACAAAAAAGCCGGCGATGCCCGAATCCTGCACAAAAGCGACAATTATTTCCCAAAATTTTCCCATAAATACGTCCGTTAATCAATAACGACGACAGGTTCGTTAGCTTTAACATTTTGGCCTTTTGTGACCAAAATTTGTGTAACTTCTCCGTCAAAAATGGAGACGATTTCGTTTTCTAATTTCATCGCTTCTACGATGAGAAGCACATCGCCCTTTTTCACCTTATTACCAACTTTGACTTTGATGTTTACGACTTGACCTTGAATTGGAGAAACGACTTGTTTGCCACCCTCGTTGCTCACGATTTTTTTAGATTCTTCTTTTTTCTTTTCTTCTACTGGTGCAGTGGAAATTTGTTCGATAGTTTCAAGCTCCACGCGGTAGGATTTGCCATTAACTTTAATTTTATAAATTTTCATATTTTAGTCCTCTATTCTCTTAATCGAGACAATGCGTACGTCTTTTCCGGTTTCGCGATGTAATTCGAGTGTAGCAACAATAGATGCAACTACTGCGTTTTCATCTTCACTTAAAATCTTGTTTTCTTCACGAGGTAAAATGTTAGTTAAAGCATCAATTTTTTCCATGCCCTTTTGCATTACCCACGTGACAAAAATGATAATAACTAGAGCGGAGAATACAATAACTATAGCGATGAGCGCTACCAAAATGGCCTCGCTGACAGTCATTGCTTCCCAGTTTTTCCAGATTGCTAAAACCATAATTACGCCTCGACCTTAATAACTTCCGGAATCGCGTCCTCGTTTCTTTGCTTAATAAACTTAATCGCAACATCGCCAAATAAAGCGATTGATAAAACATCTTCATCGCTCTTGGCGATATCTTGATATTGTTTTTTCAAGCCATCAAATTCAGGTTTTAAATCATCGGCTGGACGATGAGTAATGACTGGATCGTTGCCGATAATTTTCGCGCGCACTTCCTCGTTAACAGGTGCTGGAGAAGCACCGTATTTTCCATGGAGATATTCGTTGATTTCCTTTGGAACAATTTTATATCTCTCGCCAGAGAGGACATTCAAAACCGCTTGTGTGCCGACGATTTGTGACATTGGTGTCACGAGTGGAGGATAACCCAAATCCTTTCGGACATTTGGTACTTCCGACAAAACTTCATTCAAGCGATCGGACGCATCTTGTTGTTTTAATTGACTAATTAAGTTAGAGAGCATGCCTCCAGGAACTTGATATTTCACAATGTTTGGATTGACGCCCATGACTTTTGGACTTAATAAACCATTGGCGATATATTTCGCTTTGACTTTTTCTAATTTTTCTGCAGCAGCATCTAACATTTCCACGTTTAATTTTGGATCATACTGTGTGCCTTGAAGGGCAAAATTTAATGATTCAGTACATGATTGAGAAGTGCCACCACTTAAAGGAGAAATTGCACAGTCGACGATATCAGCACCTGCTTCAATGGCTTTTAAATAAGTCATTTCGCAAAGGCCGCCTGTACAGTGACTATGAACTTCAATTGGCAATTTGGTGTTTTTCTTCAAAGCGCTCACTAATTCAAAAGCAGCCATTGGAAGCAATACACCAGCCATATCTTTAATACAAATACTATCCGCGCCCATTTTTTCGATTTGCTTTGCCAAATCAACATAATATTCGATTGTGTGCACTGGGGAAGTTGTATAGCTCAAAGCAATTTGGCATTCACCGCGATATTTTTTAACAGCTTTTACTGCGGCTTCTAAATTGCGTAAATCGTTAAGCGCATCAAATAAACGGATAATGTCAATGCCGTTTTTAATAGATTTTTGGACGAACTTTTCAACCACATCATCAGCATAGTGACGATAGCCAAGAAGATTTTGTCCACGTAATAACATTTGTAATTTTGTTTTCTTACAAGTTTTTCTTGCTTGACGTAATCTGTCCCATGGGTCTTCATTTAAGAAACGCAAGCAGGCATCAAAAGTCGCACCGCCCCATATTTCAAGAGCATGATAACCGACTTGATCTAATTCCTTTAACGCGCTTAGAACTTCTTCAGTATTCATTCTAGTCGCGAATAAAGATTGATGGCCATCTCTTAGGCCGGTTTCTACAACTTTAACTCCCATACTATTCTAAGGTGTGGGCTTCTTTAACGACTTTTTCAATAGCTTCTAATGCGTCAGCTGGTAACTTGTCGTAACCGCCTCTCTCCGTTTCTTTAGATTTGACAAAGTTGACTCTATCAAGCATACGAGCTTTAAGTTGACCGACATAATCCTTGTCTTGCAAGTTTGGTACAAAACCTTCCCATGGTAAAATTTCGATATCGGAGAAAGGACCCCATTTTTCGAATTTAGCTGTGCCATCAACAACGGCTTCAATAACGCCAAGAGTGTCTTCTTTTTTAATCTTTTTGCCCATGAAATCGCCAGTATTGATGATATAGCAATCAACGTTCTTTTCAGCAACTAGCTTTTTGAACTTTAAATAGTCATTGACTAATGGATAAGTTCTAAATGGGTTGGCGTATGGTTCAACGACTAAAGCATTAGGGTCAACACCAGGGGCTAATCTTTCAGCAGAGCTACGTTTAGTAGCTAAAGTTGCACCCATGACGGCGGCTAAAGACGCACCTTTTAATTTGACGATTGGAGGAATGGTTGGATCTTTCATAATCCAGAAAATGGCGTTAACTGGTGCTTCGATTTTATCGACGCGGTTAGGGCTCCATAGTTTAGATTTAATCGCACGACCATTGCCATTTCTAATATCATCTGTGACCAATACGACTCTACCTTCGCTATCTCTAGTTGCAGAGCAGTTTTGGACAGTCACTAAGAATTTATTATCTGGGCTATCAGTTGGATAGTCTTGGGTTTTATCAAAATAAGTTGGTTCTAAAGCAATAGATGAACATGTCTCATCATTAATAATGAAAGCATCGTCATGCAATACCTTAATACCAGGATATTTGCCATCATGTTTAGCGTGAGTAATGGTTGATTTACCGCTGCCTGATAAGCCATAAACAGATGCGACGAATTTCTTACCACCTTCAAGGATGAATTCTTTTTGGCCACCATGGCAAGAAGCATAACCATTTCTATTGGCAATTGCCCAAGCGATAGTTAAAGTGCCTTTCTTGTGTTCGCCAAAGTATCTCATACCTAAGATGGCTGCACAGTTTGTTTCTGTGGAAAAATATGCTAAGGTTTTGCCCTCACAAATGTCGGTTCTATCAGTGCCGGTCCATGAAGGATCAGAGAAAATATAGATGTCTGGTTCGGTACCAATAGGTTTACTCTTTTGGTACATTTTCAAATATTCATCATTGATATATTGGAAGTTTAATAACCAGTTGTAAGCAATCATTTCAAAGCCTTCTGGAATTAACAAGTGGGCTTTAATCATGAATTCAGGGTCTAGGCCGATATATGCTTCAGCATGGTATAGTTTTTTGAAGCGGGTAAAATAAATCGCTTCCATTAACAACTTATCTAATTCATCGGCGTTAACACCTGGTTGGCCTTGAATTCTTCTTGCCGCGGCATAACGACCAGTAATCGCACCATCATTAAAGAGCAAAACTTTAGTATCTCTATCGAGACCGAGTTTCTCTGCTTCAAATACTGGCATATCAGTGACGACTGTGCCTGGAGAATTTTTTGCTAATAAATAAGCTTCTTTGAGTGAGTTAATTTTAACGACATTATTTCCATAAAAAGCAGCTTCGATGATGCTTCTTGTTTTGGAAAAACCGGGTTTGCCTTTTCCAATTTCGTTAATCGGATAAAACGCTTTTGTTGACATAATTTCTTACCTCCATAATCGACACGAGCTTATTTTCTATAAAAAGCCCAAATCAAAGTCATTTTAACACACCCATTATTAAATTATTAATAAAAAAACATATTTTTATTTAATTAATCATTTTGTTTGAAAATATGTGGAGATAATCGCTAGGAAAACTATTATTTTGACTCATTTATGGTCTGTTAAACAAAAAAAGAAAACAAAAAACACGAATGATATCGTGTTTTTGTAATTTGGTATAAAGTAATTATTTGGCTTTACCTTGGTTAGCAACAGCTTCCATTTGTTTTTTGAGTTCTTCTTCGTCCATTAAATAGTAGTTTTTAATGGCTTTCATATTTTCATTGAATTCATAAACTAATGGAACGCCTGTTGGGATATTTACATCAATAATTTCTGATGGTTCAAGATTATCAAAATATTTAACTAAAGCACGAATGCTATTGCCGTGAGCAACGATTAACACTCTTTTGCCCGCAAGCATAGTTGGCTTAATGACTTCTTCGAAATAAGGAACTGCTCTAGCGACAGTTAGTTCTAAAGATTCGGTTAACGGGAGATCTTTTGGATCGACATCTCTAAATTGAGCTTGCAAAGCTGGGTTTCTTTTGTCGTCTTTTTCTAGAGCTGGAGGTGGGCAATCATAAGAACGCCTCCAAATTTTAACTTGATCTTCACCATATTTTGCAGCAGTTTCAGCTTTATTTAAACCTTGAAGAGCACCATAATGACGTTCGTTAAGTCTCCAAGATTTATAAATTGGTAACCACTCTCTATCTAATTCAAATAAAACATTATTCATGGTGTGGATGGCTCTTTTTAATAGCGAAGTGTAAACAACATCGAAATCAAAACCTTTTTCTTTTAAAGTTTTTCCTGCGCGATGAGCTTCTTCGACGCCTTTATCGCTTAAATCAACATCAGTCCAACCTGTGAAAAGATTCAGTTTGTTCCATTCAGATTCACCGTGTCTAATTAATACTAATTTATACATATTCAATCCTCTCTTTTTACGAAATTATTATACTTGCCTATAAGCAAAATAAAAAGAAAACAATTTGGAAATGTATGGTATAGTATTTTTAGTAAAAAATATCATGGCAACAAGGGGTAGCAATCAGCAGGGCGGTCTAGCAAAGCTTGACGAAATTTCTTTTGTTGCTTTAATTTGTCACATCGTATTAGACTAGTAAGGTTGAAAATGGGTATTTAGTATGGATTTAGCAAAAAGCATCATCACACTCCTAGTGGGTGCCGCGATTTTTTTAACGGGCATGAACATGATGTCTGGTGGTTTGAAAAAAATTACTGGGCCGAGTTTAAAAAAGATGCTCAAGAAAATAAGCAACAATCGTTGGGCGGGATTTGCGATTGGTATTTCCGTTACTGCAATTATTCAAAGCAGTGCTGCAACCGGCATCATGACTATCGGTTTTATGAATGCTGGCGCAATGAGTGTTTTTCAAGGGTTAAGCATTAATTTCGGTGCGTATATCGGTACAACTGTGACTGGTTTAATCGCTTCCTTATCTTCTTTCCCAATCTCTAATTACTTTGCACTTTTGGCGGTCGTTGGCGTTGTATTAATGTTCTTCAACATGGATCGCATTAAATATATAGGTGAAATTTGCGCTGGTTTGGGTTTGCTATTCTTTGGCTTAGAAACGATGAAAAGCGCTGTTGATCCAGTGACTGGTTCTCAAGTCTTAATTGATGGTGTCAAAGCCTTTTTTGCCTCGATAGAATTCCCGCTTCTTCAAATATTATTTGGAGCAATTGTCACTGTTATGTTCCAATCTAGCTCCGCAACTACAGGTGTTGCCGTGGCGATGGTCACCGCTAAATCTTTAGAATTACAAAGTGCTATATATCTTGTTATGGGTGCAACTGTAGGTACTGTTTTCACCACAGTTCTTGCTTCTATTGGCGGTAGCATTGAATCAAAGCGCACCGTCATTGTTTGCTTAGTTGTCAGAACCATCGCCGCTTTAGTCGGTTTGGCTATTTACTGGCCATTTCAAGATCAAATCAATAGTGCTTTAATGTATATTTTCCAAAACAACGAGGGTTTAGTCGTGGCGATGTTCATGACAATCTTTAGTGTTCTTTCTATGCTGGTTGCCCTACCATTTATCGGTTACTTCGAAAAAATTGCTGAAAAACTCATCAAAGACAAAAACGCAGAGGCGAAAAAGAAAGCCATTAAGTACATCGATAATCACTTAATCAAAACCCCTACTATTGCTATGATGCAAGTCAAAAGAGAAATCGTTAGTATGATGCAGTTAGCACATGAAAACTTTAAGCGTGGTTATAATCGCATCATGACGCAAGACTATCACGAAGATAAAGATATAATTGAAAATGAAGAAAAAATCGATTATATCAACCAAACGATCACTTCTTTCTTAATCAACTTATCTCATAGTGTTTCTTTAACGGATGAAAAAATTATCGGTAGTTATTTCCATGTCATTAATGACATTGAACGTATCGGTGATCATGCCTATAATTTTTATGAATCTTCTTTGCGTATGGTCGCTGCAGATTTATCATTTTCTGATATCGCTAAAGAGCAAATTGGATCAATGTATGTTGTGGTTGAAGAAATGTTTGAACTAGCTTATAAAATTTTCGATAAAAACTCCAAAGTTGATCTTAAAAAGCTTCACTACTTAGAAACTCAAACGGATGATTTGAAACTCGTTTTAAGTTGTCAACACTATGACAGAATCCAAAACAATCTTTGTAAAATTGAAAACTCTGCCTTCTTTACTTCGTTAATTAGCGAACTAGAAAGAGTCGCCGATCACTTAGTAAATGTTGGTTATTCCATCGTCAACCCTGTCGGCGATGATGAATATGAAAAACTCAAAACGACAAGCGCATAATTGCGCTTTTTGTTTATTCAACCATATAATAAACTTATCTGTTTAACAAATAATGTAATCTAGCCATGTACTTGGTTAGATTTTCTTTTTATCTAACAAGTATAATCAATATATGCCGTTATCCTGCTTAATAAATGTACAGCTTTGACTGTCAGACT
>Ga0123334_1002168_pt1 | contig 23033 bp, 25 predicted proteins | sample BiotimSIPDNA_FD_89706 | JGI IMG/M metagenome (GOLD analysis project Ga0123334, IMG submission 89706) | Anaerobic biogas reactor microbial communites from Washington, USA - Biogas_R1 time_0 SIP DNA | ecosystem: Engineered > Bioreactor > Anaerobic > Unclassified | place: Washington, USA... | reverse complement strand
AATATTATCAGCTACCAAGGGGAATTGGATGTTCCTTTGGAAATGCAGCGTAAACTTGATCAGGTATTAGCTGGGTTTCATGTGAGCATTCGTCCCAAGTCCTTGGAAGATGGGGTTAAATTCCTTACCCAATGGACTTTGGGAAAATTAAGCAAGAAGCAAAAAACGAAAGCGCGTAATGATAATACTAAGGCAATTGTTGCAGCGGTTTATAATAATGAAATCGACATTATAACTCATCCGGGTTTGAATATCAGTATTGACACTCCTGAATTAGCTAGGGCTTGTGTTAAAATGGATACCGCCTTGGAAATCAACGCCGGACATGGCATTAAATCAGTGGAATTCATTCGCGCCGCCGCTCGTGAAGGGGCCAAATTTGCAATTGGAAGTGACGCGCATACACCGGAGAATGTTGGTAAATTGGAAACAGGGGTGAAAGCCGCCCAATCAGCAGGTCTATCCCCTGATCAAATCATTAATGTTCGTCTGGAAAAATGAAAATTATGGTTTAATAAGCATACTTTATTGCTAGTGTGAAGGTTTAATTTGCATTAAAATAATGGTTAAGGTCGGAAGTTTCATTTTTTATAGCTGGAATTATTAGCCCAAATTGCCGATACATCTTTTATATGATATTTGATTTAGCTCAATAGATTATTAGTTTCGATTACAGGTTGGGATATGGTTAGTTCATTGTTGACTATACAAGGAAGGAGGCGCGACGATGAACGAGAGTATTAGATTTGTAATTATCACCGGTTTTTCCGGGGCCGGAAAATCGGAGACCATAAAATGTTTTGAAGATCTAGGTTATTTCTGCGTTGATAACCTACCACCCGTATTGATACCAAAATTTGCGGAACTCTGCGCACAGTCGGGCGGGCGGATTAATAGGATAGCATTAGTAAGCGATATTCGAGGCGGTAGTTTTTTTGACGATGTATTTGAAGCCTTGGAGACCTTGGAGCAAAACGGGTTTACTTATGAAATCGTATTTTTAGAAGCCCGGGAAGAAATTCTAATCCGCCGTTTCAAAGAAAGCCGTCGTAAGCATCCCCTTTCAAATACCGGAAGTATTTCGGATGGAATTAGGGCTGAGCGACAGAAGCTGGAACAGATTAGGGGGAAGGCGAGCGTAATCGTTGATACTTCTGAACTCAACACCCGGGGCCTCCGAGATCTAATTAACCGTAACTATGAAAACCAGCCACAGCAAGAAAAAATGTTGATTACCATGATTTCTTTCGGATTTAAAAAAGGTCTGCCTTTAGATGCGGATTTGGTTTTTGACGTCCGGTTTCTACCGAACCCCTTTTATGTGGAATCCTTAAAGGAGTTGGATGGTAACTGCGATGAAGTTGCCAACTATGTGTTGAAGTGGCCTATGACCGCCCGCTTCTTATCTAAACTATATGATTTTATCGATTTTTTAACTCCCCAATATGTCAAAGAGGGAAAAGCCAACCTAATTATCGGAATTGGTTGTACCGGAGGAAGGCATCGTTCGGTTACCATTGCTAACAAACTGGGGGAGTATTTAAGGGCTAGAGGTTATTTAGTCTCCGTGAATCATCGCGACGCAAATAATTCAAACTGAAGAAAGGGGAGCGGAACCAAATGTCATTCAAACACCGGCCAAAAGTAATAGCAGTCTGTTGGCTTGTTTGTCTTTTGGTCTGTCTTTCCCTAATTGGAACCGGGATAACAATCAGTTTTGATATATGGAAAATTAGAGTTCTGGAACCTTGGGGGCGGATCTTAATTGGGATTATTCTAACCATTTTAGGATTTAGCCTTGGTTATTTGAGTACGTTAAAGTTTTTTTGGACCATCGTCACCTGGCTGGCTAAATACGAGCGAATTCGAAATGGTAAAACCGGTAAAGGGCCAAAAGTGGTGGTGATTGGCGGAGGTACCGGACTGGGGACTATTTTACGAGGACTCAAGGAGATTACCCCGCACTTGACGGCGATTGTGACTGTAGCGGATGATGGTGGAAGTTCGGGCCGTTTACGAAGGGAGTTCGGCATTCTACCTCCGGGGGACATCCGTAACTGTTTAGTGGCAATGGCTGATATGGAGCCTTTGATGGAAAAACTATTTCAATATCGGTTCACCGGTTCCTCTAATCTAGCGGGGCATAATTTTGGGAATCTTTTTATAACGGCAATGACCGAAATAACCGGGGATTTTGAAGTGGCTATTAAAGAGTCCAGTAAGGTTTTAGCAGTAAGGGGCCAAGTTTTACCGGCTACAACTGAAAATGTGATCTTAAAGGCGGAATTGGCAGATGGGAGAATTGTAACCGGAGAGTCGGAGATTCCTAAGGCTAAGATGCCAATTAAAAAAGTATTTTTGGAGCCGCGTCATTGCAAACCGGTAACTGAAGCGGTTACCGCCCTTGAAGAAGCCGATATTATTATTTTAGGCCCTGGAAGTCTTTACACCAGTATAATCCCGAATTTATTAGTAACTGATATTGCCGAAACGGTGCGCAATTCCAAAGCGGTTAAAGTATATGTATGTAACGCAATGACTCAAGCCGGCGAGACTGATAACTATTCCGCCGGCGAGCATTTGAAAGCGATTATGGAACATGCCGGTCCGGGATTGGTGGACATCGCTTTAGTCAACAATGAAAGCATTTCTGAGGAAATTTTGAAAAGATATACGGAAGAAGATGCTCAACCGGTTCGGGTTGACCTAGACGTTATTTCAAATATGGGGATTACTCCATTGGCGGTTCAAATCATTACCAAAACTAATTATATCCGTCATGATGCATCAAAGGTAGCCCGGTTAATTTTAGGATTGTATCGAACCCAGGGAGTAAGTCATACATTTGGTAAATTAATAACGAAACAGTTATTACGGTTTCTAAAAAGTTGCGTCGGTTTCTTCATAGCAAAATTGTCTTAAACTTGAACAAATTTTTTTATATTTTCCAAACGGTTATTTGTCGGATAAGCATAAATCAAAGAAATTAAACAAGATTTTTTATTGGCTGTGTCTGTGATAATTACGATTTTAGAAATCCGGGTTAATCTGTGTTAATCCTGTCTAAAACAAGGTTTTTAATAGACAGGATTAACAGGATAACAGGATTTTTTAATTTTTACGCTTAACAATATGCAAAACCCATCTTAATTTTTCTGAACTACTGACCGATAATAGGTAATGAAACAGTAAATGAAGGAGGTGAAAATATGTTAAGAGGAATTTATACTTCAACGACGGGCATGGTAGCGGAGATGGACCGGCAAAACGCAATTGCCAACAATCTAGCGAATGTGAATACGGTCGGATTTAAACGGGATAATACCGTACAGCAACCTTTTGCTGAAATCATGATTAACGCCTACTCCAAAACTGTTCTCAAAAATATTGGACCATTAGGCCTTGGTGTCCAGACTGTCACGGAGTTTAGCGATTTTACCAATGGTAGTTTGGTGACGACTGACAATCCTTCTGATTTAGCCATTGAAGGTCTAGGATTATTCGCGGTGGAGACCAACAGCGGGTTAAAATATACCAGGGCCGGTAATTTCATTGTTGATAAAGACAACTATTTAGTCACCAAGGATGGTAACAATGTTTTGGGACAGAATGGACCAATTTGCATTGAAGGCGCTTTTACAGTCGGTGAGGAAGGCGAGATCATGCAGGACGGGGCGGTGGTCGATCGGTTACTGATTTTCAGTGAAGCCGGGATGGAAAAGGTGGGAGAGTCTCTTTACATAAATGATAAACCCCAATTGGCAACTAGGTTCCGTGTAATCCAAGGAGCTTTAGAAAAATCCAATGTCAATGCCGTTCATGAAATGGTTCAAATGATTAATGTGACCCGGACTTATGATACCAATCACCGCGCTTTAATGGCCCATGACGAAACCTTGGCCAAATTAGTCAATGAATTGGTACGCTAATTTTAACTAATCAATAAAATAATAGGCAGTTTGATAAGGGAAAAAACCGGACCGCTCGCGGAGGTTTCAGGAAGATTGACCGAATGAGATCTTCCTCATATCAAAAGAATATCAATTCGAACTGCCAGAAACCTTTGTTTGGTAAGATTAAAAGTATCTTAAAGCATTCACCCAATTAAGAGGTGGATGCCGAATTAGTACACTTTTTCAATCTTCTGAACAAGGGAAAGTATCTTTATTCCGATACAAACTGCGCAGTTTTTTCTTTTAGTCGAAGGAGGTCGTTTCAAATGATGAGAGCATTATGGACAGCCGGTTCAGGAATGCTGACCCAACAGACCAATGTGGATACAATTGCTAATAATCTTTCCAACGTAAATACTATCGGCTTCAAAAAAATGAGGGCCGAGTTCGAAGACTTACTATACCAAACCATTCGTGAGGCTGGTAGTTCCTCTTCTCAAGGGAGGCAGCTTCCCACCGGTTTGCAAGTGGGCCATGGGGCGCGGACTGTGGCAACAACTAAGATTTTTACCCAAGGTGATTTTCAGCAAACGGATAATCCGTTAGACTTGGTTATTGAAGGTGACGGTTTCTTTCAAATCAGAATGCCCGACAATACCATCCAGTATACTAGAAATGGCGCCTTCAAGATTGATGGTGAAGGGTCTTTGGTTACCTCGGAAGGTTATTATTTAGAACCTGAGATTACTTTCCCCGAGGGAGTAATCGATATTACCATCGGCCAGGACGGGATTGTATCCGTCTTAATGCCCGGCGAGATTTTACCGGAGGAAATCGGACAAATCGAAATCACCAGATTTATCAATCCAGCTGGTTTAATTAATTCCGGAAAAGGACTCTACCAGCAAAGCGCTGCCTCTGGGACACCTTTAGTGGTCACACCGGGGACTGAAGGGTCCGGTACCATTATTCAGCGTTATTTAGAGATGTCCAACGTTAAAGTGGTCGAAGAAATGATTAATATGATCGTGGCCCAACGGGCTTATGACATTAATTCCAAAGCGGTCCAAGCTTCCGATGAAATGCTCCAGACCGCCAATAGTTTGAGGCGTTAGAGGTAAGAGATGGCTAAGTATTTTCAAGTGTTTTGGTTGATACTCACCCTAACCTGCGGCTTAGTAAGTGTCAAGGCCGACAATATTCCAGTTTTAGAAATTCCGGAACAGGTAATAGTTCCGGGACCTAAAATCTATCTGTCGGATTTAGGGTCGATTCGTAATCCTTCTCCAGCGGAGGGCTTGGATCTAACGGTTGATCTTGGTCCGGCGCCTTATCCCGGTCGGGTCAGGGTTTTTTCCCGGGATTATCTTGGACTAATCTTAAAACAAAAAGGCTTTAACCAAGCCCTTGACATTCAAATGGGAAATCAAGTCGAGGTTCGGGTGGAGTCAACTTGTATCACGGCTGCGGAATTAGAAGCGGCGATTCAAAAAGAACTTTCCCAAGACAATCCGTTTATTATCAGAAGATGGATTGAGTTAAGAAACTTACCGGCTGAGACCTGGCTCAATAAAGGAGAATGGCAGATTAAAGCTTCGCCTTTAGGAGAGCTTCCATTAGTCGGGACAGCCATCTTTCGCGTTACTTTAACAAAAGACAATGAAATTAAGACCATTAACGCCAGTGGAAAGCTGCGGGCGTTGGGCCGAGTATATCAAGCGACCCGTGATATCAGCCGCCATTCACTGATTAATGAGGCTGCCTTTCAATTGATTGAAACCGAGTTGACCAACGGTAAGGAATTTTTGGGTAAAATACCCCAAGATACTCGGTCAACAAAGCTGATTCAAAAAGGGCGAATTTTAGAGATCAACTCCATGCAGTCCGTTCCTTTAGTAACTAAGGGAAATTATGTGAATGTAATCGTAGCCGACGGAAAGGTTGCAATCAAAATGACGGGGATCGCCGGAAAAGATGGTTGGTTGGGGGACCAGATCGCGATCCATAATCAAACTAGTAAAAAAGTGTTTCAGGGCCGGGTTATTGGTCCGAATCTGGTGGAGGTGAATTTTTAAATGAGTAAAGATAAACTTTTTGCAATATTTATTGTCAATTTAATAATGCTTATGCTGGTTCAGGTTGGGGAGATTCGGGCAAATTCGCTTTGGACCGATCAAGGTGTATCGTTATATGGAAACAAGCCCCGTTCTTTTCAAGTGGGTGATTTAATCACAGTGGTAATAGTTGAACAGGCAAAGGCTACTCAAGAGGCCAAATCCTCAAGCGAGGAGAAAGGCTCCATCAACGCCGGCCCGGGAAGCGGTTTTTTATCAAAATTACTTCCGGAAAACTTGGGCGCCAATTGGGGTAACTCTGCCGAAGGGGAAGGTTCCACCACCAGAGGCGGTTCTCTACAAGGGAAAATAACGGTCCAAGTTATCGGGGTCAATCCTAACGGGATTTTGGCAATCGAAGGCCGACAGGTAATCAAGGTTAACAGTGAGGACCAAGTTTTAAAGATAACCGGGATGGTTCGTTCGGAGGATGTCTCCATCGATAATATGACTCTTTCATCTAATATTGCCAATGCCATTATTGAGTATCAAGGAAATGGAAATATCAATGACGCACAGAAACCGGGAGTATTGACCAGGCTCTTTCACTGGATATTTTGATTATGATTGGGGGTAGCGTAATGTTTAGTAAAAAAATTGGTACTTTATTATTTATCTGTACTCTTATAATTGGAATCGGAACGCCGTCGATGGCAGCAAGCGCCACAGCTACCACCCGCATCAAAGATATTGCCAGATTACAAGGAGTTCGCAGTAATCAATTGAGCGGTATGGGTTTAGTAGTCGGTTTAAATGGGAGTGGTGATTCATCAAAAGCCAATGCTGATGTGGTGGCTAATGCGCTCTCGAAATGGGGCGTTCAAGTTGATGCTTCTCAGTTAAAGGTAAAAAATATAGCGGTGGTAGCAATTACCGCCAATTTTTCTCCTTATTTGCATCAAGGGGATACTATGGATGTTCAAGTTGCATCAATCGGAGACGCTAAAAGTCTTCAGGGCGGAATTCTTTTACAAACTCCTATGGTCGGGGCAGATGGCAAAGTATATGCAGTTGCTCAAGGACCGGTTTATGTAGGGGGTTTCTCGGTATCCGGTAGGGGAGCCAGCCAACAAAGGAATATTACTACTGTAGGGATTATCTCCAATGGAGCACTGGTAGAACGTGAGGTCCCCATGCAGCTTGATCATAACGGCAGATTGCGTTGGGCTTTGAATAAACCTGATTTTACAACCGCCGCCCGTTTGGCGGATACCATCAACGAAAATATTGCTATTGGAGCAGCCCGGGCTGTTGATATGGGATTAGTTGAGGTCTTAATTCCCAGAGAACGAATGGTGGAACCGATCGCGTTTATTGCTGAAATAGAAACGTTACCGGTGACCCCTGATGGAGTCGCTAAAGTCATTGTTAACGAAAGAAATGGAACAGTTGTGGTAGGCGAAAAAGTGAGGATCGCCTCAGTGGCGGTCACCCATAATAATATAACAGTTAAAATCAACTCCGAAACGGAGGTTTCCCAACCAAATCCGTTATCAGCGGGAAGAACTGTAGCTACTACCAGAGATAACCTGGAAGTTGAAGAAGGGGAAGGAAACATGGTTCTAATGCCTTCCGGCACTGATATTGGAACAATTGTTAGGGCGCTTAACGCCGTTGGTACAAATCCCCAGGATATTATCGCAATTTTGGTAGCAATTAAACAGTCTGGAGCTTTATATGGTGTTTTAGAATTTATTTAGGAGGCGCCGGCGATGATTAATCAAATTTCCAATAATAACCGGTTTTCCAGTGTTAAGACCAATAAAATCAATAAAACCGACCTTACACCGGAACAAAAAAAACTAAAGGAAGCTTGTACGGAGTTTGAAGCGATTATGGTCCGGCAGATGCTGGAAAGCATGAGTAGTTCCACTAAATTTTTTGGAGAAGGTTTCGGGGGAGATTATTTTCAAAGTATGTTTCTAGATGAAATATCGAAGCAAATCGCCCAACAGGGTCTAGGCCTTTCCAAGATGCTCTTTGAACAAGTAGATAAATCAAAAGATTTTTCTAAATAAAGGATGGGGAATCATTTTTATGGAAACAGAAGGGAACTAAAGATTTATGGCGAATTATTAATCGAATTATTGGAGGATGAATAAGAAAAGGGGGAGCGAAATATTTGAAGCAGTTAAAAAAGAAAACAACTAAGCCGTCTGCTTCAGTTGGGGCCAAAAAAGGCTCTTTTAAAGAAGGACTAGGCAGGTTTTGGTCACGAACTTACAATCTGTTGTTTCATGAGGATATCTACTATCGAATCGGTGGATATCTGATTTTTGGTTTGTTATTGTTCTTGGTGACCTGGGCATTTTTTACGTTTGTCATTAAAAAACCCAACTTATTAATGGATTCTTTTTTAGTAGAAAAGTTTTTTAAACCCGTAATGGTCAAGACAATTGGCCCTTGGGGGGCGGATACTTTTGGGGAAACATGGAAGGTTTTCGGTAAAGAGTTAAATGTAAATAAAGTCTTTACTACCTGGGGTAATGTTGCGATTTTGACTTTTAAATTTTTCTTGAACCATTTGGTCTTTGTCCTACTGTTCATTTTTGGTTTGAATCTCTTTAAAGTCAGCCGTTGGAATTTAGGTGCTGTCTATTTTGCCTTTTATACCATTCTTTGGGGGATCGTAGTCGGCACCACATCTCAGTCCTATCCGGTAGGCGATAATGCGGTTTTCGGCCCATTAATTCTTTTTGCCCGGTTTGGACTTTGGAATTGGTTTTCCTATTTACTATTGGTGGTTTCCAGCGCTCATTTCAGTTGGTGGGCTGCTCCGAAATGGACCGAATGGGGCTGGGAGAAGCAACGCCAATTCTGGCCGATTAAGTTTACTCCCGACCAAAAAGAGCTGTTTATTTACGGATTACTATTTTTATTGGCGTCTTGTTTTGCAGAGGCCCGGGTATTTGTTCACTACAATCCGATGATTTAACATTATAATTTATACTAAGATCTGTTTTAAGCTGGGAGGGGCTGTGAATATTGCAGTCCCTTTATTTTTTTGAACCTTATTATTTTCGCCTAGTCCGAGCTAGCCTTGGGAGAGAAGAACTGGAGAATATTACCGAAGTTTGATAGAATAAAATGAAACAGTTTGGGAAATTTACCGGATTGGGATTACCGCGCAAAGGAGGCTAACATCATAGGACCGGAGCATTATTATTCGAATAATCCGTCTTCAACTCATGATTATCAAGAAAGTGAGATGAAAGTCAGAAATATTACCCTAAAATTAACCACTGACGCCGGGGTCTTTTCCAAAAGCCGACTGGATCCGGGTACAAAACTATTATTGGAAGCTTTACCCCTGGATTTTGAAATTAAGAGGGTGTTGGATTTAGGTTGCGGTTATGGTCCCATCGGACTTACCGTCGCCAAACTTCTTCCCAAAGCAACCGTCCATATGAGTGATGTTAACGAACGGGCTGTTGAATTGGGAGTTAAAAATGCCCAGCTAAATGGGATCGCCAATGTCATTATCAAATCCGGCGAAGGTTTCGGACCATTTCCTAATCAAACCTTTGATTTGATCGTTACTAATCCGCCAATCCGCGCGGGGAAACAGATTATTTACGGTATGGTCGATCAGGCGTTTGAAGCCATTAATCCCGGTGGTTGGTTAGTGTTGGTAATCAAGACCAAGCATGGAGCAAAAAGCATGGAAGCCAAAATGAATTCGGTATTCGGAAATGTGACCGAATTAGAAAAGGGTGGTGGCTACCGGGTTTTTGGGAGTCAAAAATAGATTTTCATCATTTTAGTCCTCGGCGCCGGGAAAAGAATAGAAGATTATGTTTAAAAAGTTTATTCCCGACCAAACTATAGGCATGACAGATGCCGAAAACTTATCGCCTTATGTAAGTCAAAGGTAAAGTTACTGTCAATAAAGTGGTTTTAACGCTGAGGAGTGAATATGATGAACGAGTCTCCCTTAAAGGTACTATTTTTAGCTTCCGAGGTTGTCCCGTTTGCTAAAACGGGAGGATTGGCCGATGTGGCCGGAGCTTTACCCAAAGCCCTTAAAGAAATCGGGCATGATATTCGGGTAATTCTACCCGGATATGGTTTTATTGATCGCGATAAATTTGGAATTAAGGAATTTATGTCTGAATTAACCGTTCCGATGAATGGAACAACTGAAACAGCATCGATTTCGGAAACGACAATCGGGACCGTACCGGTTTATATGGTAAACAGCGCTAAATATTACGACCGGGAAGGCATATATATGTACCATGATGATGCCGATCGGTTCGTCTTCTTTTGCCGGGCGGCCATCGAAATGTTGAAGAAGATCAACTGGGCGCCGGATATTCTGCATTGTAATGACTGGCATACCGCAATCATTCCCAATTGGCTGAAAACCATTTATAGGGACGATCCCTTCTTTGAGAAAACGGCTACAGTCTATTCGATTCATAATTTAGCTTATCAAGGAGTTTTTGGGCAACGTGTTTTGGAAATCGCCGGAATTGATAAGTACCAATATATGGTCCCTCCGGGGGTTTCTCCGGAAAATCAGATCAATATGATGGGCCGGGGGATTTTCTTCGCCGACTTAGTAAATACGGTTAGCGAAACCTATGCGGAAGAGATATTAACTCCGGAATATGGTCAAGGTTTTGACTGGCTGCTTCGGGAACGTCGCGACCGGTTATATGGTATTTTAAACGGGATCGATTATGAAGTTCAAAATCCGGCGACCGACCCTCATATCTATCAGCACTATGATTTTCACAATCCCGGCCCAAAGGCGGAGAATAAAACTGCTTTGCAAAAAGAAGCGGGACTGGCTGAAGAACCGCATACACCTTTGATTGGGATGATCTCCCGGCTTTCGGACCAAAAGGGCTTTGATTTGATTGGCCATGTGATTGAGGCGATGATGGCCAATTTGGGCTTTCAATTCATTCTGCTGGGGACTGGGGTGGAGCATTACCATAATTTATTTAGTAGTGTCAAAACAAGATTTCCGAACCGTTCCGCAGTATATTTAACCTTTAACGCGCCGTTGGCCCAGAAAATTTACGCCGGCTCCGATATGTTCCTAATGCCGTCCCGTTTTGAACCCTGTGGATTAGGTCAATTAATCGCCATGCGTTACGGAAGTGTTCCTATTGTCCGCGAAACCGGAGGGCTAAAGGATACTGTTACCAATTATAGTCCCGAAACCGAGGAAGGGAATGGATTTACTTTTAAGCAATATGATGCTATGGCGATGTATACGGCGATTGTTCGGGCGATTGAGACCTATCATTACCATGAACGGTGGAAGACTTTGATCCATAGAGGCATGGCCTCGAATTTTTCATGGCATAATTCGGCCTTGAAATATGAGGAATTGTACCGGCGGGCTTTGACTGTTCACTCTGAGCATCCCATACCTAACGAATATATGAGTGTACCAAGTTAGGCATGAATTTATATTTAAAAGGGGGTAAAAAATGCTAACCACCATTAATGATCTGGAAAATATCAAGAATAATCTTCCCGGCGAGGAACGAAATTTATTCGACCGGTATTTCCGGGTTGACACAACTATTGGGAGATTAAGCGCTCCGGAAACGATGCATGGTTGGATTAAGAAGAATTTTGGTTCCTTAGAAAAAGTTGAGAGTCAAAAGATAGTTAAGGTTACCAACCTGCAAACCATGGAAGGTTCCCTTTTTAATGAGATTCGGGCCAGCCGTCCCATGGAGTGTAAGGTCAATGACGAAGTGAGGCAGATCATCGAGAACAGTGAAGGCGATCCTTTCTGTAAAGCGGAAACGGGAACCCCCGCCGATACTTTTGGCCGGGTTAAAGGCAGTCATTCGATTACAGCCAGTAATATCGCCAAATATGACGGTCATCACGGTTTAGTGGTTTTTGAAGAGCATAATCCGTTAAAAGTTTATCGGGAAGCGGTAACCGACTATTTTGAGACCGGATTTGACTGGGCAAACCGGGCCCGTCAAGAAGACCCGGAAAGTAAATATTATTTTTTTATGTGGAATTGCCTTTGGAAGAGCGGGGCGTCTATCATTCACGGCCATGCTCAAATGACTATGACTAAAGGAATGCATTATCCGAAGGTCGAAGCGCTCCGCAGGGCAGCGTTAAACTATAGCAACCAATACGGTACTTGTTATTTTGGAGATCTATTTCAGATTCATAAAAGCCTTGGTTTGGGTTGGGAATGGGATGGCGGTGTTAAGGGGATGGCATACCTGACACCAATTAAAGAGAAGGAAATAATCCTTTTTACGGATAAACCGGGCGCGCCCCTTTACCATGCAGTCCATGCGGTTTTGGAAAAGTATATGGCTATGTGCGCCATCAGCTTTAATCTGGCTCTTTATATCCCGCCTCTGGCTGATGACGGAGAAGATTGGAGTAATTTCCCGGCAATAGTACGAATCGTCGATCGGGGGGACCCTAACAACAAGACCGCTGATTTTGGCGCAATGGAGTTATATGCGGCCAGCGTAATCTCGAGTGACCCTTTCCGGGTGGCGGAAAAGGTTAGCGGAGGGCAAATTCAGTAGCCGGAAGATATTATAATAGTTTTTGATAATATACCAAATCCAGCAATCTGCCGAATTTTTTCCCTATTTCCCGATAATGGGCGCATCTGGTATAGCCGTTTTTTTCAAACAACTTGATGCTGGCCGAATTTTCACCGCAGATCCCAGAAAGCAATGAATGGAATTGATTTTGACGGGTTAACCTTTCGATAAATTTCAGCGCTTGACTGCCGATTCCTCGGCCGGTGTATTTTGGGTGGAGATAGATAGTAACTTCAGCGGTGATACCGTATGCTTCCCGTTCTTTATATCTACCGAGGATACAATAGCCAGCCAAATTTTCGCGGTCCAAAACAAGGTAAGTTTTCAACCGGGGATCGGGGAAGAAAACGATTCGGCGCATTTCTTCCAAGGTAAGAGGTTGGATATGAAAAGTAGCGGTACTGTTTTCAATATAATGGTTGTAAATCTCCAAAACTTGGGGTAAATAGGCTTCGGTAATTTCGAGGAAACTGACTTGGACCATGGCGGGGCGCCTCCCTTATTATAGGCGTTTTTTTATTAAAATTATAACATACTGGAGTTGAGCCGGACTTGTCCATCTTGTTAAATATAACCGAAACCCTTTACTTGAAAAATTCCAACGGCTATGGTATTATATTTATTGCTTTATAATATCGCCGACGTAGCTCAGCTGGTAGAGCAGCGCACTTGTAATGCGCAGGTCATCGGTTCAAATCCGATCGTCGGCTCCAGTATTTTAAACTAACCTGACACTCTGTTGTCAGGTTTTAATCGTTATAATAGGCCTATCAAATCATTTGGGAGGCATTATAATGAATATTGAAAAGTTATGGATTAAGTCGGTGATTCAATTGATGGATCAGGAACTTAAGAAGGAGGATATGGGCAGAATTTTGGACAAATGCGGGCGGGGTTGCGCTCATGGTTGCGGTATGGTTGATAAAATCCGGGAGGCCAATCCGAATCCCGTCAACATTGATGAAGTATTTCAAACTTTAAAGGGACCCGAACTTTTCGGAGATCGGATTTCTCAAGGCGAAGATTGCTTTTATACCACTTGTGAGCAATGTTTTTGCCCTTATGTAAATGATAATATTCAGGAAACACCGGGTAGTTTTTGCGAATGTACCAAAGGTTGGACTAAACAAGTATTTGAGACAGCTTTTCAACGGCCGGTGGAAGTGGAGATTGAACAGACCATCATCCGAGGGGCAGATTGTTGCAAGATGCGGACTTGGTTTAAAGACACTATAATTTAACTAATAAGTATTCTCTCCGAAGAATAAGGAAAAACAATGGACTGTATCGGAAATAATCCGGGACAGTCCATTGTTTTAATGATTTTACACATTTTCTACCTGTCCAAATACCGTTCGATCTTGGAAACTAAAAGGCTGAGAGCTACCGTATTATGGCCCCCTTCAGGGATGATAATATCCGCATAACGTTTGGAAGGTTCCACAAAAGCTTCGTGCATGGGTTTGACGGTATTCAGATATTGACTGCAAATTGACTCCAGGCTACGACCGCGTTCGTTCATATCCCGGTGGATTCGTCTTAAGATCCTGGTATCGGCGTCGGTATCGACATATACTTTAATATCGAAAATTGGACGCAGTTGAGACTCGGCTAAAATCAAAAGCCCTTCAACGATAATGACTGGTCGGGGATTAACATGGATGGTTTCGGTTGTGCGCCGGTGTTCAGCAAAGTCGTAAACAGGCACTTGGATTGGTTGTCCACTATGTAGTTGTTGAAGGTGTTCGACTAGCAGAGAGTTTTCAAAGGCATCGGGATGGTCGTAATTTTGATTGGCCCGTTCTTGATAAGACAGATGAGGACGATCAACGTAATACGAATCTTGAGAGAGAAGGGCTACGTTTTCGGTTCCCAATTGTTTTTCAACAGCTTTGCTAACTGTTGATTTTCCTGAGCCAGTGCCTCCGGCGATTCCGATAATTAACATCCGATGAACTCCGTTTAGTAGATATTGACGTTTGTGATAATATTATATATTATATCATTTGTTAAAAGGGTTTTGTAGAAGGTGAGAGTCAGAATTATTTCTATAGAACACTTGTTCGGACAGGAAGATTATGTTATAATTAATCAGAACATACGTTTCGGATCTAAAGGAGGCTATTTTTAATGTATATAATCGGCTTAAATAGTCAACAACATTTTTACTTTATCAGCACTGAAGACCAACGCAGTAAATTGGAAGCCAAAGGGATTCTGGTTTTGAAAAATACTTATGAACGATTGACCGCCGCTGCTGCCGCAGTCCGGGAGTTGAACAATGAAAAGAGAAAGTTATTAAGTAGTCGTCCCCGTCAATTTTCAATTGACTCTCAAAAAGCAATTTAAATGATTGAGGCAACTCGACAAGTATCGGGAGCATCGTTTAAATAACGAGCAAAAAATTAGTGGACATAGCAAAATATAAAAAGGGGCTGTTGCAAAATGCGCATAATTTTGCAACAGCCCCTTTCTTTTGTTATAAGGTTTATTACAATTTGGCCCGGACCATGGCCCCCATTTCCTTGGTCCCAATTTTTTGACATCCTTCCGCCATAATATCAGCGGTCCGGTAACCATCGGTCAAAACTTGACGGACGGCATTTTCAATGGCAGAAGCCTCCCTTTCAAGTTTAAACGAATAACGTAACATCATTGCCGCACTTAATATAGTGGCTAGCGGATTTGCTAAGTTTTGCCCGGCGATATCGGGAGCAGAACCGTGAGCCGGCTCATAGAGAGCGACATTACCGCCGATGCTGGCAGAGGCGAGCATTCCCAAGGAACCTGTAAGCATTGAGGCTTGATCGGTGAGAATGTCGCCGAACATGTTCTCAGTGACGATGACATCAAATTGGGCCGGCCAACGGACTAATTGCATAGCGCAGTTATCGACATACATATGATTTAGCTCTACATCCGGATATTCCGAGGCGATCTTAATTACGGTTTCCCGCCAGAGTCTGGAACTTTCCAGGACATTGGCTTTATCAACCGAAGTTAATTTTTTCCGGCGAGCATGGGCGGCCTCAAAGGCCAAACGAACAATCCGCTCAATTTCTTTGGTGTTATAAACTAAAGTGTCGACTGCTTCTTCGGTTCCGTCAGCTAAAGTTGCCCGTTTTTTAGATCCAAAGTATAAGCCTCCGGTAAGCTCTCGGAAGGTAAGAATATCGACACCTTTAACAATTTCCGGTTTTAAAGTCGAAGCGTCAACCAATACATCATAAACGATTACAGGACGTAGATTGGCGTAAAGTCCCAATTCTTTGCGGAGCGGTAATAATGCGGCCCGTTCCGGCCGGAGTTTCGGAGGCAACTGGTCCATTTTAGGACTGCCCACAGCGCCTAACAATACGGCGTCCGATTGTTTGCATACCTCTAAAGTTTGGGGAGGCAAAGGGTGACCGTATTTTTCATAGGCGTCTTCACTCACCAAAGCTTCGGTAAATTCAAATTCATGTTTATATTTGGTAGCTATTAGTTTAAGAGTTTCTACGGCTTGAGGGACGATCTCCCGACCAATCCCGTCACCAGCTAATACAGCGATATTCGGCATGGTAATTCCTCCTGAAACAGTAATCGGTTGACATTAATTATCGGTAGTAAACTATGAATGGCGGTGAAAAAATCATTTGCATCTTGTTTTATCGAAATCCAAATTATTGCGCCACTTTTTTCTTCATATATTCGATTAATCCACCGGTATTTATCAATTCTTGCATAAAATCTGGAAAGGCAGCGGCTTGGTAGGTTTCGTTCTTGGTTAGATTGGTTATTTTACCGGTATCGAGATCGACTTCGACTTGATCGCCTTCGGTAATCTTTTGACTGGCTTCTAACGATTCTAAAATCGGTAAACCGATATTAATGGAATTCCGGTAAAAGATCCGGGCAAAAGAAGCGGCGATCACACAGGATACCCCTGCAGCCTTAATGGCGATGGGGGCGTGTTCTCGGGAACTACCACAACCAAAATTTTTACCGGCAGCAATAATGTCTCCTTTGCCAACCTTGCCCGCAAAAGTAGGGTCGGCGTCTTCCATGCAATGTTGGGCCAATTCCTTGGGAATGCTAGTGTTTAAGTATCGGGCGGGAATAATGAGATCAGTATCTACATCATTACCAAAGCGCCATACTTTACCTTGTAGCTTATTCATTTTACTCCAACCTCCTCTGGTCCGGCTATTTTTCCGGCAACAGCTGAAGCTGCAGCAACCGCCGGACTTGCTAAATAGACTTCGCTTTCCGGGTGCCCCATTCTCCCTACGAAATTCCGGTTGGTAGTGGCAACGGCCCGTTCGCCTTTGGCCAGAATACCCATATGCCCTCCCAGGCAGGGGCCGCAGGTAGGAGTGGAGATGGCTGCGCCGGCATCGATAAAGGTCTCGAATAAACCTTCGCGCATCGCCTGTCGCCAGATGTCTTGAGTACCGGGAATCACTATTAGACGGACATTGGGATTGACTTTTTTGCCTTCTAAAACAGCGGCTGCTTCCCGTAAATCTTCGATTCGGCCGTTGGTGCAGGAACCAATGATCGCTTGATCGATAGAGACATTACCACACTGGGAGAGTGGCTTAGCATTTTCAGGGAGATGGGGGAAAGCAACTTGGGGTTCTAGTTGGGATACGTCCCATTCATATATCTTGGCATAGTTGGCGTCGGAATCGCTGGTATAAACGTTAAAACTACGTTTAGCCCTTGGTTTTACATACTCCAAGGTTTTTTCGTCAACCTGGAAGATACCGTTTTTACCACCGGCTTCGATTGCCATATTGGCCATGGTGAAACGACCGTCCATTGAAAGAGCGGCAATGGTTTCACCGGTGAATTCCATCGACTGATAGAGGGCACCGTCAACACCAATCTTTCCAATGGTGTAAAGAATCAGGTCCTTACCCCCAACCCATTTGGGAAGTTTACCGTAATAAATAAATTTAACACTTTCCGGCACCTTAAACCAAGCTTCGCCTAAAGCCATTCCAGCCGCCATGTCGGTGCTGCCGATGCCGGTTGAAAAAGCGCCTAAAGCGCCATAAGTACAAGTGTGAGAGTCGGCGCCAATTACCAAATCCCCTGGAAGAACTAGACCTTTTTCCGGAAGCAAACAATGTTCGATACCCATTGCGCCAATTTCAAAATAATTGACGATCCCGTATTTTCGGGCGAACTCCCGCAAAGTTTTGGCTTGTTCAGCGGATTTGATGTCTTTATTGGGAGTAAAATGGTCGGGCACCAAAGCAACTTTAGCCGGATCAAAGACCTTGTTAACCCCAATCTTTTCAAACTCTTTAATCGCTACCGGAGTGGTAATGTCGTTACCTAACACCAAATCAAGCTTTGCATTGATCAATTCCCCGGGGACAACCCCGGTTTTACCGGCATGGGCCGCTAATATTTTTTCAGTGATGGTCATACCCATTAAATAGATCACCTCATTTTTTTAATTTTGAACTTAATTTTGTCCAGATAGTTATAAAGACTTCGTCCCAACTGCCACAAACATTGATATTTCAACTGTATCCCCGGCAGCGTTAGATGTCCGGCAATTACAGCCCAAATTGGACACTTCAATATCTAAAAAACCGGCTTCACCAAACCATTTTTTAACTTCGGTCTTTTCAATTCCAAGCCAAACATCGGATTTTTCAGTCTTAGCCCATTGGTAATTATGTCGGTCAATATCACTAATGACCACACAGCTTCCCGGCTTTAGGACTCGGTAAATATCTTTGATCGCCAAGGAAGGTTCTAAGAGATGGTGGAGTAATAAATTAGCATAAACCATGTCCTGGGAACCATCTTCAAGAGGTAAATCATGAGCGTCCCCCTCGATCAGATCAATGATTTTTAATTCTGTTTGGGAGAGATCTTTACGGGCTACTTCCAACATGGCTGGAGAAATATCAACCGCATTAACCTGTCCGGCGGTTTCAGCCAGTTTTTTAGCAAGATAACCGGTACCGGTACCGATATCGGCTACAACCGATCCTGGTTTTAAAGGAAAACGGGAGGTCAGAATATCACGTAATGCCTCTCCGTAACAACCTTTGCGTAACTCATCATATACCGGGGCCACTTGAGCGAAATAGGCCTTATTATCCTCTTCAGCGGAAACATATTCTTTTGAGTTTCCTTGGGCTATCCAGTTTAACAATGCTGTCCGTGAAAAACGCCACTCACGGCCGATTTTTCGGGCGGGAAGATTATCTTCACGTAATAATTTTAGAAAAGTTTTACTGCTAACTTGGAAAAGCTGGCTAGCCTCTTCCAGATTGAGCACTTCTTTTTCGTTTTCAGACACGACTATCATATCCTCGGATTTTTTTTAATTATAAAATGGAAAAAGAAGAAAGTCAAGAATTATTTTCTGTTATCTTCTCTTATATTCCGCCATATTCCCTTTAAAAAACAGACCCTTAAGTCGAAAAAACCCTGGTTATCTTGGAGCTACCAGGGATTTCGGTTAATTGGCAAAGTATTTTATAGCTGTTGGGGATCAATAATTGATGCTATTGGTATCTCACCTTTGATTCCTTTGATAATAAATTCCATAGTGCAATGGGGGCACGTTACGTTGAGACGGTGTTCTTTCACCGGGATAATCATCGGTCCTTCACAGCGGGGGCACATGACCAATACTCGGTTGGAATTATTAGCCGGAGGGCTAGGGAGATTAAGGTCGGATTGGGCCGCTTGCTCGCCGCTGATTGAGTATCCGCAGGTCACACAGGTAAATACAGTACCCGGTTTGGACAGGGGAAGTATTGGGATAAAAAAGAGCGATAAAAATTGACGGTATTGAACTTCCTGAAAATTACGAAGATCGTTACAATGGGGACAATGCCGCCGAATAATGGTTTCTTTCTTTTTTTTAACAGGATTGATTCCTAGTAGTAATAACATCATAACACCTCATTTAAATCTGATACCTATATTGTATAGGAGCGCAACTTGGATTAGATTCGTAAAAGACTGCGAAGTTTAGCAAATAGCCCGGACTCATATTCGTTTTCGTCTTCCCCATCAAAGGAAAGGGTGATAACTAGACGGTAATCATGGGAAGCCGACAAATCCTGACTGGATTGGTCGGTCTTAAGGCTTCGATCGGGTTTCGGAAGTTTTTGGTTAATCAGATTAACTAATTTAAAAAAAGTTTTATTAATAATACTGATTAAACCCAGCAATTCCGGATCCTTTGCAACAAGGAATTGCAGCGGTTGTTTATCGGTATTGATTGTTCCGTAAAATTGACGGCGTAGTTTTATTTTTTGAAAAACCGTCGCCGGGTATTGTTTTAGTTCGACCAGGCGCCGAATCTCCTCTTGTTCTTCATCTAAAAAATCGGATAGTTTAGGTAAAACAGAGGCATTGTTCATTTGGTAAAGCGAACGTTGAAGCGCTTCATTTAACTGATCCGAATTACTAAAGTTATCCTTACGGCTAACTAAATTCAGGCAAATTTTTTCAATAACTTGAATGGTGTTATGCCAATTTAAGGCGGCTGTTGTTAATTGCTGGGTTTGTTCAAAATCCAACCGGTTAACAGCCCGAAAATGTCCATCCAAATCTCCCAGCAATGGATAGTTTTTAGCTAGGTTTGGATAGTTCTCATATAACATTCTTATTTTACGTTGGAAACCCGCTGGAGGAATTTGCTCTTTAGCATATAAAAGAATATCAATATAACCAAACAAAGCAACTTTGTTCCAGGAAATTGAATGGACTGGGTTAGAAAGCCTAGCCTGTAAATGAGCATAATAAGGAAAGGAGATCATTTCCATAAAATTAGTGGTTTCTGTCATTGTTAGGTTCTCCTTACCAGTTTCTCACTAACTGATCTAATCTATCTTTAAAGCCCTCTTTTTCTGCAGAAATATTATCGTCATTATTGGAGGGAGGCGTTTTTACTTCGGCAAGGGTTGGTTTTAACTTAACTAAAGGAGTTAATGTTGATGTCAAAGTATTAACTCTTGGGGCTTCAACCGGAGGTGGACTTGAATTTTCCCGTTTAACATCGGAACCCACCTGAATGATTTGTTCCAAATCCGCTTGCAAACGTGATATCCTAGATATTCGGACCATATGTAAAAACTTACCTTCTTTAATCAATAGAAAATCGGCATCCCAACCTAATAATGTACCGTTAAGCTTGGTGCCATCTTCCAGATATAGAGCGAAGCTATTTTTATCGCGAATCAGGTGATTTAGGACCAGATTGCTGTTTAGAAAACCGGTTTCCAATTCATTCATTTCCGCCAACCACCGAATCTAAACTGGACGAAGTCCGATTGTGGTTTCCGAAGAGCCGTTGCGCAAGTTTCCTGAAGCCGTAAACATTAGCGAATTGGGCTTCTTTTGCTAAGAGCGAGTTTTCAAAATGAGGCATCAAGTACTCGGCTAGAGCCATGCCGCCGCCACCGGTGATAAAGACCATATCCAATTCCCATTTGTTAATCCAGAGACTATTGATCTCGGTTATCAATTTTTCCGCAACCATGCCGAAAGCGTGTTTTTTAATCTCATCAAGATTATATGTTTTACCGGAGATTCTAATTTCGCTGCTTCTTATAGTTTGGTCCAGTTGGTAAATGGGTTTTGTGATTTTAAACTCTTCTTTTAGCAACTCGGAGATGATTACATAAGCGGTACTCAAAGCGGTATTGCTTGAACCACTAAGACGGTCGATGTTTTCTAGGTTATCAACTACAATGTAATCAGTAGTCCGAAAACCGACATCAATAATACCAACTTTAGAGGCGGCTAAATTTTCATCAACAATATTACCGCTGTAGTCGAGAATCAAGTCAAACAAGGAGCCGAATGGTTCGGGTAAGACTTTAACTTCATTTACCATAAGTGAGTATTCTTGATCGGGAGTTTGTTTTCTTTTCATGATCACATCTTGACGGCCTTTATATAATTGGGTTAAGGTTTGTTTAGTCTCGGTATAAAACCCAACGGGAAGGCCGGTTACGATATTGTAGTTTGTGCTTTGTCCTTCGGCTAATAAAGCCAAGGCGGTAGCGAATAAAATTTTACTGATTCTTTCATCCATACGGCTTTCATTCAAGGAAAAAAGAACAACGTCCGATTGCCGATTTGCCAAATCACCCACGAAGTATTCCCGGCCCTCAACCGCTACATGTAAGTTGTTGATCAGGTTTTGCTCAGGACTTTCATCGGTTACGTAACGTAATGTACGGGCTTGTCCTACAACTGACGGAAACAACTTATCTTTTTTGCCGTCGGTGATTTTAACGAACCCATAACCTAAATCAACACCAATATTTTTTTCCATGCCCAAATCTCCTTCCATTTCTTTAACAAACGGTGAAAAAAAGTTTGTTCATATTAAAACAACTATTAACATTTATTACTTCGTCACAATAGCCTAATAACTTTAGAGATAATACCTTGCGATGATTTCACATTAATTATACAGCTAAGGGTGATTATTCATTTGGCTTCTAAAATTATATCAAAAAAACAAAAAGATTCAGGTATTATAATTATTTATTCTCGCATATTTAAAAAAATTTTAAAAATGAATGATCCCCAATGAAAATCACATCTCATTCTATTGCGGTGGTTTACCGATAAATATAGGTAAAGAGTCTTTTAGGCGGGTTAGTTGGAATTGCCTTTTGAAACCCGAATCAATAAGGTCGGATTTGGAATTCTTCAGTTGCAGGATATGGAAAAGTAGTGTCGAAGTATCGAAAAAAACTAATATCACCCAGAGGTGAATGGCTTTGATTCAGTTTCAAAGTGTTGCTAAGGTTTATCCCAACGGGGTGACCGCGTTAAATAACATCAATATATTTATTGACAAGGGGGAATTTGTTTTTCTTGTCGGTCCTAGCGGGGCTGGAAAAACTACCTTGATTAAAATGATTATTCGCCGTGAATTACCGACCCAAGGAGTAATTTATATCGGGCGCAAAAATCTGATTAAAATGAAAGAGAGTGAGGTCCCGGTTTTTCGGAGGAATATTGGAGTGATATTTCAAGACTTCAAACTGCTTCCTAATAAAACCGTTTTTGAGAACGTATCCTTCGCTCTTGAAGTTATCGAGGCTTCACGAAAGGATATCTTAAAACAAGTACCGTCAGTATTGGAGTTGGTTGGATTAAAGGATAAAGCCCAGATCTTTCCATCAGAATTATCAGGCGGTGAGCAACAACGAGTCTCCCTGGCCCGCGCAATTGTAAACCGGCCGCTGGTATTGCTCGCTGACGAACCAACCGGTAATCTAGACCCGGATACTTCCTGGGGAATCATGGATTTGTTGTTGGAGATTAACAAACGTGGCACAACCGTGATTATGGCCACTCATAATAAGACGATTGTTGATAAAATGAGACGGAGAGTCGTGGCCCTGGAATCTGGACGAATCACCAGAGATGAACAGAAAGGGGTTTACGTACTTTGAAGATTAGGACAATGTGGTATTTTACCAAAGAAGCTT
>Ga0123334_1002165_pt1 | contig 23044 bp, 16 predicted proteins | sample BiotimSIPDNA_FD_89706 | JGI IMG/M metagenome (GOLD analysis project Ga0123334, IMG submission 89706) | Anaerobic biogas reactor microbial communites from Washington, USA - Biogas_R1 time_0 SIP DNA | ecosystem: Engineered > Bioreactor > Anaerobic > Unclassified | place: Washington, USA... | reverse complement strand
CTCAGCCCGGAAATGCCCTTCGGAGTCATACGCGGCAATGACAGCGCCGCAAATCCATTGGCCGTAGATTTTTCCCCAACCGAATTTAGCCCAGCCGGAATCAACCGCAGTCAGATGCAATCCACCGTCTTCGACGCATTGCCAGTATTTGGCCGTGACGATATGACCCAGGGGATACGTATAGTCATGCAGCACCATCTTGGGCATGCCGCTGGTGCCAGAAGAAAAATAAAGCAGCATCGGGTCATGCAGGCAGGGATATTCATCACCCTCGGGCTTAGTCCAATCCGTGCTGTGCTGCGCGACTTCGCGCCGGAAATCGCGCCAGCCAGCCGGAACCTGGTTGCCCACGACCATGACATCGCCTACTCCGGGACAGGCTGGCAGCGCCGACGACACAGCCTCCATGACATCCGGATTGTCAACGATGACCGCCAGCTTGACTTCCGCTGCCTGGAAGCGATACTCCAAATCCTTGCTCTTCAACTGGAAGGACGCCGGGATCGCAATCGCGCCGATCTTGTGCAAAGCCAACAAACAGACCCACACTTCCACCCGCTGCCTTAAAATCAGCAGAACAGTATCGCCCTTGCGAATCCCCAGCGACTTGAACAAGTTGGCGGCCTGGTTCGACATCCGCTTCATGTCGCCAAAACTATAACGGCTGATCTCCTGCTGGCGGTCGTCAATCCAGGCCAACGCCGGCTTGGCGTCGTCAAGCTCGGCCCAGCCGTCCACGATGTCATACGCAAAATTGAACCGCAGCGGCACTGTGACCCGGTAGTTAGTCTTGAAATCTTCGTATGAAGAAAAATCCTGGCGAGGAAGAAATTTTTTCAGCATCATGTCCTGGTGTCCTGAAACGTGGCATATTCCGTTTTTTCGCGCCAAGAAATGGCGCTGGCGCGACTGGCAGCAGCGGTGTCACGCGCCATCCTCTTAGTGCTGGATGACCGTCAGAAACCTGGCCGGGCCTCCGACCGCCCGCTGGCCATGCGGCACCCGCGGGTTGAAATAGCATGCGTCGCCTTTGTTGAGGACGAACTCGCGCTTGCCCAGGATGACTTTGACGCTTCCCGAAAGCACCAGGTTGAATTCCTGGCCGCCGTGCGTGATCAGCTCCACGTCGCTGCCGTCGTCCTCTAAGTCGACCAGCATCGGCTCCATAGTCCGGCCAATGTAGTTGAACGCCAACGCCGAAAATTTATATCCTGGATGGCGGTCGACCTTGACGCCCTGTCCAGCGCGAACCAGGGTGTAGTCGCCCATGCGCGGCGCATCGCCGGTCAGCAGAATCGTGAAGTCCGTGCTGAAAATCTCTGCCAATTCATACAACGTGCTGATTGGCAGCGGCGCTTGGTCTGACTCATACTGCTCATACAGCTGGCGGTCAATGCCGAGCTTGTCAGCCACTTCCGTCGTCGTCATCTCAAGGAGCTGCCGCATTTCCCGGATGCGGGCCGCGATCTGTTCCGGATTTCCCATGGTTCTGCCTCCTGTTGATGGCTGGCCGCCGCCAGCAACGCATCGCCGGCACAGCCTTGATTCATGGTTGCTCAACGCCTCGCTCTAACTGGCGTTGCCAAGCGCCATAAAGGACAGGCCGCCGCAGCCGGTCGAGCACCTGCCGCGGCGACCTGAATCGCCTGTTTGTCGCACTAACAGCGTTTCTCAGCGAATGCCCATGGCCGCCTTCACGGCGCCCAGCTGGCCGGCGCTGCCGAGCTTCTCATTCTTCGCCGCGATAAAATCCGCGTAAGCCGTCATGAATTCCTTTCCGGGCGGGCGCAGATCAAAGTTCTCCGGGTGCAGAATGAAGTGTTCGCGGTGGACGCGGCACCACACCAGGCGCCCGTCCGTGTCAATGTTAATCTTGGTCACGCCCAAGGTGGCAGCGCGCTTGAATTCGTCAGCATTGACTCCCTTGGCGTCCTTCAGGCGACCGCCAGCGATGTTGATCCGGCGCACTTCGTCCTCCGGCACCGAACTGGAGCCGTGCATGACCAGCGGGAAGCCGGGCAGGCGCTTCTGGATTTCCTCCAGCACGTCAAAATGCAAGCCTTGGCTGCCGGTGAACTTAAAGGCGCCGTGGCTGGTGCCGATGGCGCAGGCGAGGCTGTCGACCTTGGTGCGTTTGACGAACTCCTCGGCCTGGGCCGGGTCAGTCAGCTTCGCATCGGCCTCGTTGACCTTGACATGCTCTTCCACTCCGCCGAGCTGGCCGAGTTCGGCCTCCACAACCAAGCCCTTGGCGTGCGCCGCGTCCACCACCCGCTTGGTGATGGCGATGTTCTCTTCAAACGGCTTGCTGCTGGCGTCAATCATCACCGAGCTGTAGAAGCCGCTGTTGATGCAGTCCATGCAGGTCTCTTCATCGCCGTGGTCAAGGTGAACCGCGAACACCGCATCCGGAAACACCTGCTCTGCGCTGCGAATGATGCCTTCCAGCATCAACTTGTTAGTGTAGCTGCGCGCGCCTTTGCTGATCTGAATGATGAACGGCGCCTGGCTCGCCAAGCAGCCCCGGAACAGACCCATGCACTGCTCCAGGTTGTTGATGTTGTAAGCGCCGATCGCATACTTGCCGTAAGCAGCCTTGAACAAATCTTTCGTGGTTACAATCATCGTCGCATTCCTCCTGTTGCTAACCTGATAAAAAAACACGCCGGAAGCGGCAACGGCCGACAGAAAACCGCCCGGCACAGTTGCCAGATTTGAAAATTGGCTATAATATAATACATCAATAGAGATTAAACCTGAACGCGGCAAAAAAACCTTTTTTTTTACGTCCGGGCCGCTTGGAGTCCGGCGCCCCGTCGTCAACCGTGAGGACACTACCGTGCGTTTCCAATGCAGCCAATGCCAATGCATCCTTGACATCGACGCTCAGCCCGGCGAGCTGGTCGCCTGCGGCCAATGCAGCTCCGCCGTCACCGTCCCGCCAACGCCGACCTCGCCCGGGGCGATCCTCGGCGACTTCGCCATCGTCCGCGAAATCGGCGTTGGCGGCATGGGCACGGTCTACTTAGCCCGCCAGATCAGCCTGGACCGCGACGTCGCCCTCAAGGTACTTCTGCCGACCTTTGCTGAGGACGTCGCCTTCATCCAAAGCTTCATCAATGAAGCCCGAGCCGCCGCCAGCGTCAATCACCCGCACATCGTCCAGGCGTATGCAGTCAACTCCGACCAGGGATTGTACTATTTCGCCATGGAGTTCGTCGACGGGCCCACCCTGAAAGAACTGCTGGATCAACATGGCGCACTGCCGGTAGACAAAGTCATCGACATCGCCAATGACATCGCCTCAGCCCTTGACTACGCCTGGCAAGGCAAGAAAATCATCCACCGGGACATCAAGCCAGACAACATCATGATCACCAGCGCCGGCCAGGCCAAGCTGGCTGACCTGGGCCTGGCTCGGAAAATCACTGAACAGAATCCTGACGGCAGCTCAGAACTCTACGGCACTCCCCAGTACATCGCCCCAGAGCTGCTGCTCGGCCACCCGGCCACTATAGCCAGCGACATCTACAGCCTCGGGGCGGCGCTGTATCACATCCTCTCCGGCCATTACCCGTTCACGGCCGAACAGCCGGAAGAGATTGTCAACATGCACATCTTCAACGAGCTGCCCGCCCTGACTAGCGTCAAGCCTGACGTGCCAGCCCCCTTGGCGGCCATGATTGAGACCATGCTGGCCAAGCGCCCAAGCCAACGCTACGCCAACTACACGGAACTGCTCGAAGACCTGAAGCGGGTGAAGGCTAACGAGATGCCGCTGCATCTCCCGGCCGCCAACGCCCAGGCGCCCCTCGACCCAGACCTGCCCGACCCACTGGCCATTCCCGAGGATGCCAGCGCTGACGCCGAAGCAACGCCAGGAGCTACTGCTGGACGCCTGAAAATCAAAAGCAGCAAAAAGAAAATGACCTTGACCGGCGGGGGCGCTAGCGGAACCGGCGTGAGTCCCAGCGCAACCAGCCTGCGCCTTAGCGCAACCGGAGCAAGCCCAAGCGCAACCGGAGCCAGCCCAAGCGTAACCGGAGCAGCGCCAGCAGCAGCAGACGAATCGCCTAAGCGACGCTCCGGCCGCCTGCTGGCTATCATCCTGCTCGTAGCGATCCTCCTGGCCGCCGCCGGTGGCGGAGCCTGGTTCGTCCTGCACCGCGCTGGCACAGACGGCACCGGCGCCAGCGACGCGGCAACGCCAGCCGCCAGTGACCCCGCCGTCGCCCAGCTGGCTAAAATCAAAACGATGATAGCGGAAAAACAAGCCGACGACGTGATTACAGCTGAACTGATCCACCTGGCGCCAGAGCTGACAGCAGCCTCGCCAGCTGCCATCGACTTCATCGCCACAGCCGCCCCCTTCACCGAAAAAGCCCTGGAAGCAGCTCGCGCCCCAGCACTGCAAGAAAAACAACAGCTCTGGGACCGGCAAGTAGCCGCCGCCAAAGTCGCCGCCGAACGCAAAGCAGAGGAAGAAGCAGCAAAACAAGAAGCAGCCCGGCAACAAGCCGAAGCCGAAAAAGCACGCCTGGCAGCCGAACAGGCCGAAAAGGAACGACAGCAGGAACTGGCCGCTAAAAAAGAAAGCATCCTGACGGCTATGCCGCCTCATGCCTGCAAGCAAGACTACGACGCTGCCCAAAGACTCTTCGTCAGCATGAGCGCCGACAAGGACGAACAAGCCAGCGCCTGGGCCAAACAATGGCTCGCCATCATCGAACGAGCCGAAAAAATCCACGACGCCATCCGCAACTCCGGCGACGCCTTTGCCGGGGTCGATATCCCGATGGGAGACAGGCGCAAATGGAAAATCGCTGACATTACCTTCGATAAAATCAAAGTCACCTCAATGACGATTGCCGTTGACAAAAGCGGCAAAGACCGCCAGGACATCCAGACCCTGACCCTGGACCTGCGCTACCTGCTGCCCCCCCAGATCGTCCCCATCGGCCGCGCCGCAGCACCCAAGGCCGGCTACGAAGGCGCCGAGGCCGAAGGCAGCGTGGCCGCCTACCTGCTCGTCCGCGGCGCCGCCCTCCAGACCGTCCGCTCATCCTTGCAACAGCTTGACGGCGCCGACCTTGTCCTGACAGACCTCGAAACCATACCCAGCGACGCCTATACCAGCCATCTGATCGCAGGCTTGCCAGAACAAGACAAAAAACAAGGCATCCTGATTTTCAAATACCTGCACGCCACCGCCCCTGACCAAATCGAAAACATTCCTGAGGAAACCCGCCAATCCCTCCAGAAATGACCGCGAATCAGCGTGCAATCCCAGTTACCTAAACAATAACCCAGGCGCAGATAAAAATTTCCGTGTGTTCTGTGTATCCAGTGGTTATAAAACAACCTTAACGATAATTCCGTGTTCATCTGTGTCCATCAGTGGTTAAACAACAAGTTATTGGCGCGCGTCAACGCCAATCTTTTCGATTAAGCTCACCCTTCATGCGCATCGTCCATTTTTCAGACCTCCATCTCGGTGTTTTTCCCCCCGCCATTTTTAGCCTGCCCGCCAAATGCTTCTTAGGCGCCGCCAACTACTGGCTGCATCGCCGGCGGCATTTCCGCCCAGAGATGATAGCCCGCCTGGCTGAGCAGCTGCCTGCCCTCGCCCCTGACCTGGTCATCTGTACCGGCGACCTGGTCAACATCAGCATCCCCGAAGAATTCGCCTTAGCCAGAAAACAGCTCCAGCCGATTCTCGACTGGGCCGGAGAACGTTTTGTTTATGTGCCTGGCAATCATGACGCCTACGTCGATGACCCGCGCTGCCAAGAAGCCCTGGAGCAGACTTTTTTTCAGCTCAACAGCGGCCGCTGGCAGCTTTCCGAGCTGCCGGCCATCTTGCGACACGGCGACGTCGTCCTCCTGCTCATCAATGGCGCTAGACCCGCCTCCTTTTGGCTCTCCAACGGCAGCCTCAATGAAACCGACCAGGCCCGCATCAACGCCCTTCTGCAAGAACCGCGCCGCCCCAACGAAATCCGCCTGGGGGTCTGCCATTTCCCGGTGTTGTCCTCGAATGGCAACAGCCTGGGACTGGGATGGTTGCGCGGACTCGACGGTGGTGACAGCATCCGCAGGCACTTGCAGCAACGTGAAATCGACGTCCTCCTCTGCGGCCATATTCACTATCCATTCACCGTCACCAAACCCAATGGCGCCATCCAAATCTGCCCTGGCTCCCTGACCATGAAAGCGACCTTCGCGGTGATTGACCGCGTCCCAGACGAACCACGCCTGCACTACGAATACATCAAATTAACTCAATAACTTCAACCATTGCAAGCGATGCCGCTCTCCGGCAAACACCGCAGCCCACCCCAAAACGCAGGACACCCCATGAAACACTACCTCGCCTTTGACCTCGGCGCCTCCAGTGGCCGCGCCATCCTCGGAACCATCGACAACGGCCGTATCAGCCTGCAAGAACTGCACCGCTTCAGCAACGGCGGCGTCGCTGTCCACGGCGGGCTGTTCTGGAATCTGCTCGGCTTGTTCGACGAGCTGAAAACCGGCCTGCGCAAAGCCCTCCAGGCCGGCGTTGAGCTGTCTGGCCTGGCCATTGACACCTGGGGCGTCGACTATGCGTTCCTCGACCGCCAGGGCTTCCCAGTCGGCTTCCCGCGCCACTATCGCGATTCCAGGACTGACGATGTCATGCCCTGGTTCTTCGCCAAAGTCTCCCGCCAGGACATCTACGCTGCCACTGGCATTCAGTTCATGACCCTGAACACCCTCTTCCAGCTGGCGGCCTCGGTGCGCGACCGCGACCCGAGCCTTGAGATCGCCGACCGGCTGCTGTTCATGCCCAACCTCCTGACCTACCTGTTCAGCGGGCACATCGGCGCTGAATACAGCATCGCCACAACTTCCCAGCTGTTCAACCCCAGTACTGGCGACTGGGCCTGGTCGCTGATTGACGCTCTCGGCCTGAAGCGTACGTTGTTCCCGGCTATCACGCCTCCGGGCACCATCGTCGGAACCCTCTTGCCAGCCATCCAGGAGGAGCTGAAATGCCCGCCTCTGCCCGTCATCCTGACCGGCAGCCACGACACCGCCTCGGCCGTCGCCGCTGTCCCGGCCACCTCTGGCCAGTCCTGGGCCTATCTGTCCAGCGGCACTTGGAGCCTGCTCGGCGTCGAACTCGACCAACCCCTGCTCTCGCCGGAAGCCATGACCGCCAACTATACCAACGAAGGCGGCGTCGGCGGCAAAATCCGCTTTCTGAAAAACATCATGGGCCTGTGGCTGATCCAGGAATGCCGTACCGAATGGAAACGCCAAGGCATCACCTATACCTTTGATGAAATGGACGCCATGGCCGCCCAAGCCGAACCGCTGCGCTCCTTCGTCAATCCCAACGACCCCTCCTTTACCGCCCCTGGCGACATGCCAGGCCGAATCGCGGCCTACTGCCAAAAAACCGGCCAGCCTATCCCAGAAACGCCAGGGCAAATCCTCCGCACCGCCCTGGAATCCCTGGCTCTGCGCTACCGGCAGACGATTGATGAACTGGAGCAAATCACCCATCGCCCGATCACTGTCCTGCACCTCGTCGGCGGCGGCTGCAAAAACGAAATTCTCAACCAATTCACGGCCGACGCCATTCGCCGCCAGGTCGTCACTGGCCCGACTGAAGCGACTGCCCTTGGCAACATCGCTGGCCAGGCTATCGCCACCGGCGATCTCAAGGACCTCCAGGCTGCCCGCGCCATCATCGCAGCCAGCACAGAAACCGTCGTTTATGCCCCCAAGGCCGACGCCAAGCCCTGGGAAGACGCCTACAAGCGCTTCCTGCAACTGCCGTAATTGACGCACCTTACACCCAGGGCGGCGCACACCCCCAGCGCACTTGCCCTGGGCTGGTATGTCGCGCCCCGTTGGGGTTCTTGCCGCTGCGCGGCCCCCCCCAAAAAAATCTGCGTCATCTGCGCAATCTGCGGATCAAACAACAGTTTCTCGCTCCTAAAAACTTCCCATGAAATTCGACGTCATCGTCATTGGCGGCGGTCATGCCGGCTGTGAAGCAGCTCTGGCCGCCGCCCGCCTGGGCGCCCAGACCCTTCTGCTCACGCTCACCAACGACCACATCGCCCAAATGTCCTGCAACCCAGCCATTGGCGGAGTCGGCAAAGGTCAGCTCGTGCGCGAAATCGACGCTCTCGGCGGCGAAATGGCCCAAAACGCCGACGCCACCACCATCCAGTTCCGCATGCTCAATGACTCCCGCGGCGCCGCTGCCCTCTCGCCGAGAGCCCAATGCGACCGCGACCTCTATCAAAAACGCATGAAACTGGTCCTGGAACGCCAGCCCAACCTGATGATCCAGCAAGCCGAGGCCACTGGCCTCGTCACTGACCAAGACCGAGTCACCGCCGTCACCACCGCCTTTGGCGACCGCTGGGAATGCCGAACCGCTGTCATCTGCACCGGAACCTTCCTGGCCGGAAAACTCCATTACGGCATGCAATCCTTCCCGGGCGGACGAGCCGGCGACGCCGCTGCCAACGCCTTTGCCAGAACCATCCGCGAAGACCTCAAACTGGAAACAGCCCGTCTCAAAACCGGCACCCCGGTCCGCGTCCTCGGCAAAACCATCGACTTCGACAGCCTCGACTTCCAGGCGCCTGACACCACCGGTAAAGTCTTTTCCTTCCGCCCCCTGCCGCCTGACCTCCCCTTGTTCGGCTCGCTCCGGCTTGACCAGCGCCCCTGCTACCTGACCTACTCCACCGAGGAAACCGCCCGCGTTGCCCGCGACAATCTCGACCAGGCGCCCATGTACGCTGGCCGCATCCACGCCACAGGCGCCCGCTACTGCCCCTCCTTCGAAGACAAAGTCGTCCGCTTCCCTGACCGTCTCCGACACCATATCTACCTGGAGCCGGAAGGCGTCATCACCGACGAATACTACCTGAACGGCATCTCCACCAGCCTGCCGCCAGCTATCCAATGGAAGCTCATCCGCACCCTGCCGGGACTGGCTGCCGCCCACATCAGCCGCTATGCATACGCCATTGAGTACGACTTCGTCTTTCCGCACCAAATCGACGCCAGCCTGGCCGTCCGCCGCTGGCCCAATCTTTTCCTGGCCGGCCAGATCAACGGCACCAGCGGCTACGAGGAAGCTGCCGCCCAGGGCCTGATCGCCGGCGTCAACGCCGCCCGCCAGGTGGCTGGACTCACTCCGCCCGTGACCATCGGCCGCGACCAGGCATACGTCGGCGTCATGATCGACGACCTGGTCACCAAGGACATCGTCGAACCCTACCGGCTCTTCACCAGCCGCGCCGAATACCGCCTCTCCCTGCGCCAAGACAACGCCGACCGCCGCCTCACCCGCCTCGGCCATGCCATTGGCCTCGTACCCAGCTCGGAAGTCAGCCGCCTAGACCAGCTCGAACGCGACATTGACAACGCCATCCGGCAATTGCAATCCATCCGCCTCGAAGGCCGTTCAGCCTGGGCACTGCTGCATCATCCAGACTTTGTCTATGAACGCCATGCCAACCTGCCCACCTTCCCGCCCCGGGTCATGGAGCAAGTCGTCATCGCTGCCCGCTACGGCGGCTATATCGAACACCAGGAACGCCAGGCGCAAGCCATGCGCAGCCTTGACGCCTGCAAAATCCCGCCTGACTTCGATTTCAAATTGCCCGGCCTGAGCGTGGAAGCCATCGCCAAGCTAAGCAAACGCCAGCCAGCCACCCTTGGCCAAGCCTCGCGCATCGACGGCGTCACCCCAGCCGAACTGGCTCTCCTCCAAGTCCGACTCAAAGCCGCCCAGGGCAACCGCCGTCACTCCAGCGACGAACTGCCGCCGATTTTTCCCGACCCGTTGAGTTGACAATTACCATTCCGGCGATACAGTATATTTTGTAGTTTCAAGCCATTTTATATTCTTGCCCGATGGTGTAATGGTAGCACAACTGATTCTGGATCAGTTTGTCTTGGTTCGAATCCAGGTCGGGCAGCCAGCTTAGACAGCCCCTTGACAGCCTGCCGAGGGGCTGTTGCCTTGCAAGGGGCTTTTTCCGTCCCCGCGACTTGGAAGCCATGCCTGACACGACCAACGCCGCCAAGCTCATCCTCGTCACCCGAAATGGCTGGCCAGAGCGTTCCTTGCCGAAATCAGCACAACCGATGCTCAGGCGCCAGCCGGAATCCGACCCTGCCGACGCCCTCGACAACGCCCCGGAAGCCCGCGTCGTCCTCGCCGCCCCCCTTGGCCAAACCACCGCCTGGCTCAAGGAATTGCTGCGCCGCAAACGCCATTTCGCGCTCGCGAGCCTGCCTGAAGCCAAGGGCCATGACCTGACCCAATTGGCTGTCGCCGCCCGCAAGCGCCGCCTGACGCCAGTCATCCTCGGCTCCTGGCGCTGCCTGGCACCAGTCCTGGCTCTCCGCGAACTGGCCGCCGGCGGCGTACTCGGACAACTGAGCCGACTGGATATCGCCGCCCCCCCGCAACAAACTCTCGCCCAGACCATAGCAGCCGCCGATTTGGTCGCCTTCCTCAACCCCGCCAACCACCCCCTTGATTTCACCCTTACCACCGATTCCCAATCGGAGCAACCGACCATCACCATCACCATCACCGGCTCAGCCGGCTCAGCAACAGCCACCGGCGGGCTGAATGGGGCTAAAAGCACCCTGACCACCGTCTTCGCCAACCGCTCCCGAACCATACCGCTCCCACCCAGCCAGCCAGACCAAACCGAATGGCGCCTCTTTCTCACCGCGCCGCCTGACAGCCAATGCCTTATGACTGTCAACGCAGCAGCAGACATCATGGGCAAAAACAACCGCCTAAGCCACCAACCATGACTTTTTTTGCCTTTGTTTCAGGAGTCGGATTGAAAATGCCAAGAACTGGCTTAAATTATTCTTTCCTTTGCATGAATTTTATGGAAAACCGTTGAAACATAGCCTGATCGAGCACAACTACCATGAAGACCTTCCTCCCTAAAGAAAACGAAATCACCCGCAATTGGTACGTGATTGACGCCACCGGGCAAGTACTCGGGCGCCTGGCCGTCCAAATCGCCAACATGCTGCGCGGACGCCACAAACCAACCTACACCCCGCATCTCGACTGCGGTGACTTCATCATCGTCATCAATGCGGAAAAAGTCGTCCTGACCGGCGACAAGGACACCAAAAAAATCTACGAGGACTACTCCGGCTTTACCGACGGGCGGAAGGTACAGACCGCTGACGTGGTGCGCGCCAAGAACCCCACCCGGCTTATCAGTGACGCTGTCGAAGGCATGATGCCCAAAGGACGCCTCGGCCGCGCCCAGTTCAGCAAGCTCAAAGTCTACGCCGGGCCGACCCACCCCCACGAAGCCCAGCAGGCAGTCCCCTTCACCGTGAAGTAATTGGCGAACCACAACATAAATAACAATATCATATAACAACCAGCTCCCGGACAAAGGATTCTCCAGCATGACGCAGACGCAAGAAGTCATTCACGCCGTTGGCCGTCGAAAGACTGCCAGCGCCCGCATTCACCTCAGGCCCGGCGACGGCAAAATCACCGTCAACAAACGCGAGTTCGCCGAATATTTCCCAACGCTGTCCGAGCAGGGCTACATCGTCCAGCCGCTCGTCATCACCGGCACTGCCAGTGATTTTGACATCTACGTCCTCGTCCAAGGCGGCGGCATCGCTGGCCAGGCCGGCGCTGTCCGGCATGGCATCGCCCGCGCCCTGGAAAAGTTCAAGCCTGAGTTCCGCCCCGTCTTGAAGAGCGCTGGCATGCTCACCCGCGATTCCCGTCAAAAAGAACGCAAGAAACCCGGCCAGCCCGGAGCCCGCAAGCGCTTCCAGTTCTCCAAGCGCTAATCTGTCCCATCGACTCTTCCCACGCTCCGGATTCAGCGGCAGCCCCCTCAAGGCCGCCGCTGCTTCCGGTTTTTTTTCTTTCAGTCACGACCTCACCCCTTACGGAAAAGCCTCATGACCAAAACAAGCGTAGCGATTGTCGGCGCTTCCGGGTACGCCGGCGAAGAACTGTTGCGGCTCCTGCTGCGGCACCCTGCCGCCGAACTGACTGCGGCGACCTCCCGGCAATACGCTGGCCAGGCGGTCGGCGCCGTCTTCCCCCGCTACCGGGAGTGCCAGCTGCCCTTCATCAACCCGGATGCCGAACAGATCGCCGGCCGAGCCGAAGTGGCTTTCCTCGCCCTGCCGCATGGCCTGGCCGCAGAATACGCGGTTCCGCTCCTGGCCCGCGGCGTCAAGGTGATTGACATCAGCGCCGACTTCCGCCTCCGGGACACCGAGGTCTACGCCCGCTACTACAAGACCCCGCACCCAGCGCCGGAGCTGCTGAGCCGAGCCGTCTATGGCCTGCCTGAGCGCTATGCCGACGTCATCCGCACAGCCGATTTAATCGCCTGTCCCGGCTGCTATCCGACCAGCGTCATCCTCCCGGTCGCCGCCCTCCTGCACGCCAAACTAGTCGAAACCACGGGCATTGAGGCCATCTCCCTCAGCGGCGTCACCGGCGCTGGCCGCAAAGTCGACCTGCCCTACCTTTTTCCTGAATGCAACGAAAGCATCCGCCCCTACGCTGTCACCGGCCATCGCCACCTGCCTGAAATCGAACAGGAGCTGGCCGTTGCCGCCGGCGTCCCCGCCAACGCTATCGTCATCAACTTCGTCCCCCACCTGCTCCCAGTCAACCGCGGTATCCTCTCCACCATCCTTCTCCAGGCCCGACCCGGAACCACTGCCGAGACCGCCGTCGAATGCCTCCGAGCCGCCTACGACGGCAAGCCCTTCGTCCGCATCCTCAATCCCGGCGAACTGGCTGACACTAAGCACGTGACCATGACCAATATGTGCGAAATCGGCTGCGCCTTTGACGCCCGCACCGGCCGACTCATCGTCAGCTCCGCCATCGACAACCTGACCAAAGGCGCCTCGGGACAAGCCGTCCAATGCCTCAATCTGAGCATGGGCCTGCCCGAAGACGCCGGTTTGAATTGAAAGTGTCAAAAGTCTGGATGCCGACGGGTTGCACAACCTGACTTTTACAGTAAATTACTTTCTACATTCAGTCCAGAACATTTCACCTTAGAACATCCCCCCTACTTTCAACCCCCAGCCAACGGAAAAAATCATGCGTCAACACCCACGGTTGCCCGCCTGCCTCGGCTTGCTGCTGATCCTCATCGCCATGTTCAGCCTTAGGAGCAACGCCGCCCCCGTCGGCCGGATTACGGTCCAGGCCACGACGGAAGGCCTGGTCCAGAACATCCTCAATGAAATCGTATTCAGCAACATCTCCACCAAAATCGGCAATGAATTCAACCCCGCCACCTTGAGCGAAGACATCCGTTCCCTGGTGCGCACCAAACGCTTCGAAGACGTCCGCACAGCCGTCGAAACTGGGGCTGACGGCAAGGTGAACGTCACCTTCATCGTCACCCCCAAGCCCATCGTCCGCGCCATCCATCTCCAAGGCAACCAAAGATTCAAGACCTCCAGGCTGCAAAAGCTTATCAAGCATGAAGTATCTGTGCCGGTGGACGAGACTGCCCTGGCCAATGACCGCAACGCCATTCTTGAAAGATACCGCAACGCCGGCCACTTCGGCGTCGAGGTGACGACGACGCAGACGCCGGTCGATGCAGGCGGCGTCAACGTGACCTTCGTCATCCAGGAACAACCGCGCTACAAGCTGAAAAGAGTCGAATTCTATGGGAATAAAGAGTTCAGCGACGACGAGCTGCGCGCGGCGATCGTCACCAAACGCGAATGGTGGCGCTACATCTTCCGCTTCGGCAACTACTTCAATGAACAGCAACTGATCCTCGACCGCGATAAGCTGAAGGAAGTCTACGGTGCCAAAGGCCATCTCGACTTCACTATCACCGAGATTGAAAAAACCTTTGACGAAAAGCAGAAGTGGGTGACCTTAACCTTCAAGATGATCGAGGGGCCGCAGTACTCCATCACTGACATCACTGTCACTGGCGCCAAGCTCTTCACCCCGGAATACCTGCTAGGCAAAATCAAATCAGCGCCTGGCGCCACCTACAATTCCAGCCTCGAAGCCCTTGACACCAACGTGATGAAGGCGGAATACGAACGCCTGGGCTACCTTGACCTCCAGCTCTATCCCGTCCACCAAAAAGATACCGCCAACCGCCAAGTCGCCATCGAATTCCGCGTCAAAGAGGGAACCCCCAGCCATATCCGCAACATCGAAGTCACCGGCAATGAACTGACCCGCGAAAAAGTCATCCTCCGAGAACTGGCCATCCACTCCAGCGACCTCGGCGACGCCGGCAAAATCCGCCTCTCAAAAAGCCGCCTCGAAAACCTCGGCTATTTTGAAACGGTCGACATCCTACCCGTCGCCACCGAAGTGCCCGGCCTGAAAGACCTGCGCATCGACCTGAAGGAAAAAGCGACCGGCCAAGTCTCCCTCGGCGCCGGATTCTCCACCGAAGACTCCGTGATCGGATTCGTCGAATTCACCGAATCCAACTTTGACCTCAGCCGGCTGTTCAACTGGCCGCCAAAAGGGGCTGGCCAGCGCTTCCGCACCCGAGTCCAGCTGGGTTCCGAAGTCTCCAATGTCACCATCTCCCATGTCGAACCCTGGCTTTTCGACCGCCGCCTGGAACTGGGCACCGACCTCTTCCTGCGCAACCGCTTCGAAGACGAATACGACCAGCGGAACATCGGCGGCGGCATGATGCTGTCATGGCCAGTCGCCTTCAAGCTCGGCGCAACCCATGTCGAAAATTGGCGCATGGGAGTCGGCTTCCGCCTGGAACAGGTCGACATCTCCGACGTCAAGAGATATGACGAGTCCGACCTGACCGACAGCAAGGACTTTGTCGATGACCACATCCTGGCCCAGGAAGAGGACGGCTATTGGGCTGGCCGACTCATTCTGCGATTGACCCGAGACACCAGAGACACCTTCCGCTTCCCCACCCGAGGCTCCCTAGTCAGCATGCAGACGGAATTGGTCACCGCCGCCCTCGGCAGCTATGAAAGCTACGCCCGCTTCCATCTCTCCGGCGCCAAATACATCCCGATAGTGAGCGACGTCGTCCTGAAACTGAGCGCCGACTACTCGACCCTGAGCAATGATGACGCCGCCATCTTCGACCGCTATTTCGGCGGCGGCATCGGCTCGGTGCGAGGATTCAAACGCCGGGACATCAGCCCCATCGACTGCTATGAAGCACCCCTTGGCGGACGCTCCATGCTGGCCGGCACTATGGAAATCCTCAAGCCGGTCAAGGACTTCATGTATGTCAGCGCCTTTGTCGACGCTGGCAACGCCTGGTGGGACACCATGGAATTTGACCTGGGCGACCTGAATGTGAGCGTCGGCCTCGGAATCCAGTTCAAGGCACTGCCGATCAGCCTGTACTACGGCATCCCAGTGTCCACCGCCTACGACCACCTGGACGGCAAGAGCGGCCGCTTCCACTTCAGCATCGGCTACACCTATTGAGCCGTTCCCAACCCACTCAAAAGCCACTGCTTCCACCAGGAACGGAATCAGGACGGCGGGCAGCGCCTGACTGGCGACGACGCAGCGTTCAAAAAGCCGAACAACGGCCGGCTTCAGCTGGAATCAACCCCTGCGGCAATTCCAGCTGAAACCTGCCAACCCACCCGTCCCTGCCGCACTGCCTGACAGACGGCCAGGCCGCGGGCGCCGCCCGGCGACCCCCGACCATGAAAATCCTCAACGCCCATATCGCCAAAAATCTGCTGTTCGCCACCTTCATGGCCCTGGCCATCCTGACCTTCGTCATGCTGTCCGGACAGTTTTTCCGCGCCTTTGACCTGGTCTCGCGCGGCGTCTCCCCAGCTATCCTCGGGCAATTCCTGTTCTACCTGGTCCCAAACATGCTCCGCTTCACCCTGCCCCTGGCCATGCTGGTCGCCACCGTACTCGTCTTCAGCCGAATGTCCGCGGACAACGAAATCGTCGCCATGAAGGCGGTCGGCATCAGCCTCTTCCAGACCATCGCACCAGCCCTGCTGCTGAGCTTCCTGCTCTGCGGGCTGTGCCTGTGGCTCTCACTAGTCGTCGCCCCGCGCTTCCGCTACCAGGCAGACCAACTGCGCTGGTCAGCAGCCGCCAACAGCCCGCTCGCCATGCTCGAAGCAGGAACATTCACCGAAATCTTCCCTAACTGCCTGATGCGAATCGGCCAGCAAAACCAGGGAGAACTGCACGACATCCATATCATCATGCTGGATGAATCAGGACAACAGGTGCAGGACATCACTGCCCGCCAAGGACGCATCAATGTCAACCAGGAAGAACGCATCATTGAACTGACCCTCCAGCAGGCGACCGTCACCGACATGACTATCGACGGCACCCAGGACCCCAGCGCACTGAGACACCTGAACGCCGAATCCATCCGCATACCCTTTGATTACGGCGCCGCCCAAGACCAGAAAAAACTGACCCGCAAACTGAAATATCTCGACCTGAAAATGCTGTTTGCGCGCATCAGCCTGGACAGCGAGGCCGGCCAGGATGTGACCGAACACCTGGTAGAGCTGCATTCCCGCCTGTCCATGTCCATCGCCCCCTTTTCCTTCCTGCTCATTGGACTTCCGTTTGGCATCCGCAGCCGCCGCTCCGAACTGTCGGTCGGCATTCTTCTCTGTGTCCTCCTCGCCCTCGGATTCTACGCCTTTCTGCTCTGCGGCGACGCCCTCAAAGACCAACCCCGCTTTCATCCTACCTTAATCATCTGGCTGCCTAACTTCCTCTACCAGGCCGCTGGCCTCGTCGCTCTCCGCATCATGAGATGATGCCACTGTCCCTCTTCACCCCTCGACCGCCAGGAATACCGCACCGAAAATGTCAGAAAACCGCCAGCAATTCATCCGCAATTTTTCTATCATCGCCCACATCGACCACGGCAAATCGACCCTGGCCGACCGCTTTCTCCTGCATACCAACACGATTGAGGAACGGACGTTCCGCGACCAGGTGCTGGACGCCATGGACCTGGAGCAGGAGCGCGGCATCACCATCAAGTCGCACCCAGTCCGAATGCACTTCCAGGCCGATGACGACCGCGAGTACATATTCAACCTGATCGACACCCCCGGCCACGTCGACTTCAGCTATGAAGTCAGCCGCTCGCTCGCTGCCTGCGAAGGCGCCATCCTGCTCGTTGACGCCGCCCAGGGCGTCCAAGCGCAAACCCTCGCCAACGCCAACCTCGCCATCCGCCAGGGCCTGACCATCATCCCAGTCATCAATAAAATCGACCTGCCTGCCGCCAACCTCGATATGTGCTATGAACAAATCGAGGAATTGCTCGCCATCCCCCGCGAAGAAGTACTCCTGGCCTCCGCTAAAACCGGCGCCGGCGTCAAGGAACTGCTCAACGCCGTCGCCGAACGAGTCCCGCCGCCAGCCAGCACTGACGAAGGAGTCCAGGCCCTGGTCTTCGATTCCGTCTATGACGTGTTCCGCGGCGTAGTGACCTACCTGCGCGTAGTCAACGGCACCATCAAGCCAGGCCAGCGCGTCCGCCTCTTCAATGCAGACCTGGCCAGCGAAGTCAAAGAAGTCGGCTTCTTCAGCCCGGAAATGAAACCTGCTGACGAATTGCAGCCAGGCGAAGTGGGATACCTGATCACCACCATCAAGGATCCAACGGAAATCCAAGTCGGCGACACCGTCACCAGCGACCTGAAACCCTGCCAGGCAGCCCTGCCCGGATTCCAAGTGGTCCGCCCCATGGTCTTCAGTGGCATCTATCCTATTGACACGGCCGACTACGAAGCGCTCAAATTCAACATCTCCAAGCTCCAGCTCAATGACTCTGCCTTCTTCGCCCAGCCCGAAAGCTCCGTCGCCCTCGGCGCTGGCTTCCGCTGCGGCTTCCTTGGCCTCCTCCACATGGAAATCGTCCAGGAGCGTCTCAGCCGCGAATACAACATGGACTTGCTGCTGACCTACCCGAGCGTCATCTACCACGTCTACCTGCGCGATGGAACCATGAAAGAAGTTGACAACCCGCTCTATATGCCAGACCCAAGCCACATCGCCCGCGTCGAAGAACCGATGATCAAAGCCCAGATCATCTCGCCCACCACCCACATGGGCGCTATCATGAACCTGATCATGGAAAAACGCGGACTCTGCCTGAAGACGGAAAATGTCGACCATCTCCACGTCATGATCACAGCGCGCCTGCCCCTCCACGAAATCGTCCTTGATTTCTATGACAAACTCAAAACCGTCACCCGCGGCTATGGCAGCATGGACTACGAACCTGACGGCTATGAACCCAGCGAGACCGTCAAACTGGAAATCCTCGTCAATGGCGAACCGGTTGACGCCTTCGCCTCCATTGTTCATACCGACCGCGCCGTCCAACGCGCCCGCATGATCTGCGAACGCCTCAAAGACGCCATCCCCCCCCAAATGTTCAAAATCGCCGTGCAAGGCGCAGTCGGCGGACGCATTATCGCCCGCGAAGACGTGCGCCAGCTCCGCAAAAACGTGCTGGCCAAATGCTATGGCGGCGACATCACCCGCAAACGCAAGCTGCTGGACAAGCAGCGCGAAGGCAAAAAGCGCATGAAGGAAATCGGCAACGTCAACATCCCCCAGGAAGCATTCGTTGCCGTACTCAGAGCCTCAGACGAATAACCGCACAGCCGGCAAGTAGTACAGGAACATGCAGGAGCAAGTAGTTCAAACTTTAGTTTGCAGTACGCACCTCGCTTGCAGGAGCGTGTAGTTCAAGCTTTAGTTTGCAGTACGCACCTCGCTTGCAGGAGCATGTAGTTCAAACTTTAGTTTGCCGCATGTACACTCACCATTTTCGAGGAGTTTGTTCAATGAAAATGACCTTCGCGCTGACGACCATCGCCGGGACTTTCCTGGCCGGAACCATGCTGGCGAACACCGTCACGAACCTGCAAGCGACCTACCGCTCCGGCCAGGTGTTCCTGACTTGGCAGGAACGCGACTTGCCCGCCGACGCCTTGTTCACGGTTCACAGCCACCACGAACCGATCACCGCTGACAACCTCTCAGCAGCCCTTACCCTCGCCAGCGGCATCCACCGCGGCAGCGCCCGCGACTGGTGGCAGGATCCGCAATCGTTCAACCTCAAGGCAGAACCAGCCGAGCCGCAAGGCTTTGTCATCGCTAACGGCGCAGCGCCCCTCGCCCCTGACTCCGGGCTTCACGTCCACACTGTCGCCGCGACGACTACTGGCTCGCGCTATTTCGCGGTCACCTGGACTGGCAGCCAGGCCATCACTCCAGGCGCCAACAGCCTGACCCGGCCCTGCCATACAGAAGTGGCCCAGCCCGTCCCCATCTGGCAAGCAGCAACGCCAGCTCCGCAATCCCAGTCCGCCCAAGGCAAGGCCCTGGTTATCTCCCTCCATGGCCGCGGCGGCGGCATCACCGCCGGCCCCAAGGCTCAAGCAGCCAACTGCCTCTGGTTCGGCGACTGCGACCAAGGCTGGCGCGAAGGCTTGCCCGTCAAATTCAACCTGACCAGCTCTGGCGACACCGTGACCATGACCCTGCATGACCGCGTCTGGGCCAATCGTCCAGTTCGAGAATCTCCTGACGGCCGCGACCACTGCCCAGCCATCTCAACCTGGTGGTTCGGCTACAACCGCAATCTGCCAGTCACGACCGACACCCCTGAAATCATCGGCGCCAACTACACCCAACGGTATATCCTCGCCCTGATTCAATGGGCGCAAAACTGGCTCGGAACCGACCCCAACCAAACCTACGTGACTGGCGGCTCCATGGGCGGCTCCGGCGCCGTCGCCCTCGCCCTCCATTTCCCGAACGTATTTGCCGCCGTCCTCGCCCATGTGCCCGTCTATTCCTACACCTGGGACATCTGCTCCACCAGTAAATCCGCCACCGCACAACGCATCGCCTGCCCAATGGGCCCCATCAAAAACCGCACTGCTAAACTGCTCGACGGCACCGACCTGCTCCAACATCTTGACGGCGCCCGCAACATCAGCGTCCTGGCTGACACGCCGCCCATCTTCGCCACCAACGGACGCAACGACGCTTCCATCCCCTGGAACAACAACCCGCCCTTCTATCGCGCCGCCAACAACGCCCGCCAAGCCTTTGCCATCTATTGGAATGACGGCGAGCATGGCATGAGCTCAACCGCCCCGGAAGACGTCAAAAACTGGCGCACCCAATACCGCAAATACCGCCTTAATCAATGCTTCCCAGCCTTTTCCAATAGCTCAGACAACCGAGATTTCGGAGACGGCAACCCAGAGAACGGCGACAGCGAAGGCTGGCTCAATCGCGGCCTCGACTGGCATTCAGCCCTTGATCAGCCTGACCGGCTGGCCATGACCATCACCGCCAACTACCCAGGCATCACCTATCCCATCACCGTCGGTGTGACCCTGCGCCGAATTCAAGCCTTCAAAGCCACCCCTGGCGAAAAACTCCGCCTGCAAATCAACCAGGAACAACCACGGTCTTACACCGTGCCTGCCAATGGACTCATCACCGTCACCGGCCTCACAATCAACACCCCAGAAGGAACTTCTTTCACCTTCACCAAACCGTGACTAGAGCCCTGCATGACCGCAACCCAAAAAGCCCAAGGCGGCGCAGCCTGAAAGACCGTGCCGCCCTGGGGGAAAAAAGGTCGCCCTGCTCGCGTCTTGCGCAGCCTCGTTACAAGAGCATCTCCCTGACTCTCTGCAATTCCGCCTCGGTCGAAGAAACCAAGTCCTTGATAATATCCGCCACGCTCTCAATCCGCTTGACCAGGCCAACTGACTGGCCGGCCATCATGGAGCCGCGCTCGACATCGCCTTCAACCACGGCCCGCCGCAAGCCGCCCATCCAGAAATGCTCGACCTCGTACTGGGCCTCGGTACGGGTGATCTCGCCCTTCTCCAGGCGGGCAATCAGCTGAAGCTGCAACTTGCCGAATTCCTCGGTGCCCTTGTTATGCAACGCCCGCACCGGCACCACTGGAATGCGGATGTCAAACTGCGGCGTGGCCACCGCGTCGCGGTCAGCGGCCCGGATGTACGCGCGCTTGAAATCAGGATGTGCGCAACTCTCCTTCGAGACCGCAAACCGCGTACCCAGCTGCACGCCCGCAGCGCCCATCATAAACAAATGCGCACAAAACCGCCCGCAGCCAATGCCACCCGCCACAAAAATCGGCACCTCGGTGACATCAAACAAGACTTGCTGCAACAGCACCGTCAGGCTGACCGGGCCAATGTGGCCGCCGGCCTCCGTGCCTTCCAAAATCAACGCATCTGCCCCAAATTTAATCGAGCGCATCGCTAAGGAATGCGCCGAAGCAAAGCAGATAGCCTTGGCGCCCATTTCTTTAACCAACTCAATGTCCTTGCCCCGCGGTATCGCACCAGCAAAAATCACGTACGGGACAGGCTCCTGCCTAAGCATCGCCAATTGCTCCGAATACGCCGGCGACAAAGTCACTAGGTTGACCCCAAACGGCTTGCTGGTCAATTCACGCGTCTTGTGAATCTGCTCCGCTAAAATCGCAGGCGGTGTGTTGCCGCCAGCCAGACTGGCAAAACCGCCGGCATTGGAAACAGCCGCCACCAGCTGCGGATCGCTGACCCAAGTCATCGCCCCGCATATAAAAGGATGCTCGCACCCGAGAAACTCTCGTCCACGAGCAAAATAACGTGAACGTAAATCTGACATAAGAATTTCCTTGTTGATAGAGGCCGCAGCAGCCCTTAGAAGGCTGAACCTGCCTCCAGTTTCCTTCGCTCCCAGGCGATGACGTCGCGCAAAATGTCATCCAACTGTCGCACTGGCTGATAGCCGACCAGAGCCTTGGCCCGTTCCAGGCAGGGAACACGGCGGCGCATGTCGTCAAAACCTTCGCCATAGGCTTCCTCGTACGGAATGGTCTGGATTTCGGAACTGCTGCCGCTCAAATGCTTCACTCGCTCCGCCAAACCCATAATCGTGATTTCCTCGTTGTTGCCGACATTGATCACCTTGCCGCGCGCAGCCGGACACTCCATCAGGCGCGTCAACGCCCCGACCACGTCCTCCACGTGCGCAAAGCAACGGCTCTGCTGCCCGTCCCCATACACGGTCAAGGGATCGCCACGCAATGCCTGCCGGACGAAATTCGGCACGACCATGCCATACTGCCCGGTCTGCCGCGGCCCAACCGTGTTGAACAGACGCGTCACGATCACCGGCAAACGCACCTCCACCCAGTACGCCAAGGTCAAAAACTCATCCAGCGCCTTGGCGCTCGCATAGCTCCAACGCCGCTTGCTCGACGGCCCCATGACGCAGTCGTCATCCTCGCAGAAAGGCACCTTGCTGCCCTTGCCATAGACTTCCGACGTCGACGTCAACAGAAACGGACGCCGATACCGTGAGCAGGCTTTCAGCACCGTCTCCGTGCCGCCGACAATGCTCTCAATCGTCCGAACCGGCTGTTCAATGATCAAACGAACCCCGACCGCCGACGCCAAATGATACACGCAGTCGCTCTGGCGCACGCAATCGTCAACCAAAGACGCATTGTTGACCGTGTCAACGATCAGCCGCAAACGCCTGCCGTCCTCTAAGCCATCAAGGTTCTCATAACAACCGGTCGACAAATCGTCCAACACCAGCACATCGTGCCCTTGCGACAACAGCAACCGGCATAGATGTGAGCCAATAAAACCGGCCCCGCCTGTGACAAGTACGTTCATGGATTTCCTCCAAACACACGAATGGCCAATGGTGACGTATTTGACGAAAATGTCAAAACGTTAATATACTGCAAAAACACCAAGAGTGGAAACCGCCAACTGAAAAAAGCTCTGGTTCCCTCCTCATCACAGGCACCCTCAACGCACGAATCGCGACCTCGTGACAGCCATGCGGAATCAAAATTAGTTCGTGAGCCTTCTCCTATTTTTTGAGTTTTTTCAAGCCGTGGACAAAAATAGTTCGCGGCTTTTTTTTGTCCGGCTTTTCTGATTAGTATTCAGGCTT
>Ga0123334_1002161_pt1 | contig 23060 bp, 18 predicted proteins | sample BiotimSIPDNA_FD_89706 | JGI IMG/M metagenome (GOLD analysis project Ga0123334, IMG submission 89706) | Anaerobic biogas reactor microbial communites from Washington, USA - Biogas_R1 time_0 SIP DNA | ecosystem: Engineered > Bioreactor > Anaerobic > Unclassified | place: Washington, USA... | reverse complement strand
AAGAGGTTATCCTGTCTGTCCTTGGAAAGATCGGTCAGTGTACTGGCCTGTGGCAAAGAGGCTGTCGTCTCGTTGGTCACCCAATCGTAATAAGCCATCAGCTTTACCCTGTCGGTCAATTGGTAATTCAACCCCCATCCCAAGGTAGCGTACCCCACATCGGCCTGACCTGTTTTGGCTCCACTGCTCACCGAACGACCGATGGCGTTGCCCCCCACAGCCGAATTGGGATCGTACACATCCCAACGCCAGACAAACTGCAGCGGTGTGTTCAACACTTGTTGAATGTAATAGAGATAAAAGCCGGAGAATGGTCTGATATAAAGAGGACCACCGGCCAATCCTGTCAAACTGGAGGATGAATTGGCCAGACCAGGTTGTTGACCTTCCAACCATTCAAACCTGAGCTGCGACCTGCCAGGCTTCCATTTGAAAGCCAACTGAGCGTCCACTCCAACATAGCGCCTGGTGGCACGGCTGCCTACTTCAACAGTCTCAGAAACGAACACAGGGATGCCATCCCTTTCCTGCATCGTATAGGCCAGGCTATTCGTATGAGCCGGTCCACCCAGGTAACCTGAAACACCAAGGCCCCAGTCCATGGCACCGTTAAATGCTTGGCGCGACAAAGAAAGGCGGGTAACCACATCTTTATACCTATCTGTTTCTACATTGATGCCATTCCCATTGATCAAGCCTAGATCCATCCTAAGTCCTTCCAAATTGCTTTCGTTCTGCCCTTTCACACTCAATCGCACCCCGAGATCACGTTCGCCAGGAAAAAGGGTTTGATACAACCGACTGCGTTCAGGTGTCTCCCGCTTGCCCGAGGAGTAAGAAATCTCATAACCGAAAGGGCGATCGAATACCCCACCGGTGAAGGAGGCTACACGTAACCATGGATCGGTCAGGCTGATGTAGGCATCCTTGAGGGCCAATCCCTTTTCTGTCATGTCCACTTGCAGCACCGCCGCCGTCAAATCTTGCGTGTAGGCCAACTTAAGACGCCCTCGCCTGATGGCGAAACGGTTATCAACCCTGGCTGCAAAATTTCCTCCGGCCACACTGGCAATGCCGGCTGTATCTGCCACCTGGTATTGCATCTGTACATAACCCGACACCTTGAGGTATTGAGACTTGTTTGTTGCCTTGTCATCGTCCGATGCCGCTTGCAGACTAAAAACACTCAATAAACCCAAACCGGCCACAAAGGCGATGATGCTCGCTTTTTTCATAACTGATTGTCAATTTTGCTGCAAAAGAACAACGACCATGTTACATCTGTATGTCAATTGACAAAAAAAACAAGAACAACTGTATCTTTGCTTCAAACCAATGAACCATGAAAACAGCAACCAGTCACAACAGACAACCAGCTGTCGCCGGTCAATTCTACCCTGCACAGCCTACTGAGCTCGAGCAAAGCCTCGATGTGTGTTTTGCACAGACAACGGTCATGGTTGACAAGCCGGTAAGGGCCTTGATCTGTCCCCACGCTGGTTATGTCTTTTCAGGCCACGTGGCCGCAACAGCCTTCGCTCAACTCAACCAGCGTTACAAGCGCGTTTTCCTCCTGGGGGCCTCTCATCGTCGGTCGTACAAGGGAGTCTCTCTCTTTTACCAAGGGGATTTCAACATGCCCTACGGCACCGTGCCTGTCGATAAAACAGTCGGCAAGACACTGGAAGCTCAACACCCGCATCTCTTTACCACCGACCCGACCCTTCAACTCCAGGAACATAGCCTCGAGGTACTCTTACCTTTTTTGCACCGCACACTGGGTGATCAGATACCCATTGTTCCCCTCTTGATCGGATCGACAGAACCAGATGATTGCAAACAATTGGCCGATGCCCTCAAGTCTTGGTTCACCTCAGACAACTTATTCATTGTCAGCACCGATTTTTCCCATTACCCAACAGGTGAAGCGGCCATCCTTCTGGATCGTGAAACCATGGAAGCCATCATCTCCAACCAGCCAAGGGCATTGGAAAAAGTATTGGGTGCTTTTCCTCAACCCAGTGTACCTGGTTTAGCCACACGGTTGTGCGGGTGGCGGGCTGTCTTGACATTGATGCATCTCACTGCCCACGAAGACCTGACATACCATCCCCTGACCTATGCCCACTCTGGTGAAAACCCTCAGTACGGCGAAACCAACAGGGTGGTCGGTTACTGGGCCATCGCTATCACCGAGAAGGCATCTGAAACAGAAACGAAGGCATCTGAAACAAAAACGACGGCTGCAGAAACTAAAACGACAGCAGCTGAAACCAACGTAGACGCCGTGAAAGAGGCCAACATTGCCCCCTCTTTTTCGTTAACAGCAACAGCCAAAGCTAACTTGTTGAAACTTTCCAGGGAAACCCTAAAAGCCGCCGTCAAGGGTAGACCACTACCAACAATCGACCCAACCAACCTTCCCGATTGCGTAAAAGCCAACGTAGGTGCCTTTGTCACCCTACACCAACTTTGTCGATTGAGGGGTTGCATCGGACAGCTGACAGCCAACCGTCCCCTGTACAAAACCATTATTGACATGACTGTTTCGGCTGCACTCCACGACGGCCGTTTTGCGCCTGTCAGCCCAGAGGAGCTAGCGACAATAGACATCGAATTGTCCATTTTATCCCCGCTGGAACCCATCGAAAAGGCGACGGACATCGTGCTGGGGCACCATGGCATCCTGATAGAAAAAGGAAGACACAGGGGCGTATTCCTACCTCAAGTGGCAACGGAAACAGGCTGGGATCTCGAAACGTTCCTGGGGCATTGTTCCAGGGATAAAGCCGGCTTAGATTGGGATGGCTGGAAAAAAGCAACAGTGTACCGCTTTACGGCCACCATTTTTGGCGAAAGAGACAACAGACTGGTTTGACCCTCAGCACCAACAACCATTCAATACCACCGTCCGGCGACGGGGACACCACAGTTGGGACAATGTCCATCCTTCATGCGATAGGTATGCACCAAGTAGCCTCGTCGTCCCACCAATAAATGCCTGCAGGCTGGACAACGCGTATCCTCACCGCCACGATCCTGCAGGTTGCCCAGATAGACATACTTAAACCCAGCCTCTTCAGCCACATGCGCCAGCGCCTCCAACGTTTCAGGAGGGGTGGCTTGTTTATCTGTGAGCCTGTACTGAGGAAAAAATCGACTCAAATGTAGGGGGGTATCAGCAAAGCCAAGGTCAACCAACTGCTTGTAAAAAGCAGCGGCTTTATCAGTGTCATCAGACAGTCCAGGAATAACCAACTGAGTCATCTCCAACCACACGCCTCTGTCTTTCAACGTTCTCAACGTATCCAGTACTGGTTGAAGGTGTCCCCCAGTCAACATCCTGTATGTCGTTTCATCGAACGCTTTGACATCGATGTTCGCCGCATCAAGCACGTCGCACAAGGCTTCCAGGGGAGCCTGATTGATGTAGCCGTTGGAAATAAGCACCGATTTCAAGCCCTTTTCCCTGGCCAACCTGGCCGTTTCCAGCATGAACTCATAGAAGACAGTGGGTTCAGTATAGGTAAAAGCCAGACTGTCGACCCCCTCAAACAACGCCCTCTCAACCACCTCTTCAGGTGTATAGCCCTTCCAAGGCACGGCTTCCGGTGGTTGTTGCGAAATCGTCCAATTCTGGCAATTCACACAGCGGAAGGTACAACCGGCCGTAGCCATCGATAAGATGCCCATACCAGGAAAGAAATGGTACAACGGCTTTTTTTCAATGGGATCGACCCCTAACGCACAGAGCTTTCCGTAAGACGTACTGAACAACCGGCCACTCCTGTTGATTCTGGTCTTGCACAAGCCTGTCCGTCCATCAGGCAACATGCAGTGATGAGGACATAACAGGCATTGAACCCTTTGATTGGGTAATGCCTCCTGCCAGGCAGCCAGCACTTCGGGGGTCATAATCAAGAGGCTTTATGCAGTTTAAACAATGCGTTAGTCGACTGAGAGCCGGTGGCAGTGAGTCGGCCGATATACGTACCCGGAGCCAGGTCAGGAGCCGAAAGTGCCCATGTGTGACGACCTTCCGACATCCAGCCGGCGTCTGCCTGCCAAACCAAGCGCCCAGCGGTATCGAACACCCTAAGACTAACTTTTGAAGGAGCCGGCAAAGCAAACAGGAGTGTCAGTTCAGTCTCAAAGGGTTGAGGCACCACCTTGACATTCATGTCCAATATGGCTGGACGACTGTCAAGGGTATTCGCCAAATCAAACAAACCAGCCGCCTGCAGTTGTTCCAGAAAAACGCCTGTCCGTTCAGGGAAGTAGGTGGTTTCCATCCACGCTCTGTTGGCATCGTAGTCTACTTCCTTACGGTACAGTTTCCCCTTGGTCGTGTACGGATGAACGTCTCTGCGGTAGTCTCCCCAGCGAGCCGCCTCCGCATAAAGCGCGTTGTCGATGGGATCGGCCAACATTTTAAACGTGCTCAAGGCCCCCGACGGCGACAAGACCCCGTTGTTGTAACAATGCAAACTCACCCGCTGAGCGAAGCGTTGCAAAAAGGCTGGGTTTTTCCTCAATTGCTGAAACAAGTAGCTGGGGCAATTCTTATTACTCACGCTCAGCACATTACCATCCAACGTTTTAAGCAACTGCTCCGAATCCCAGCAAAGGAATTGAAAGCCTTTACCCGGCTGCACCCTGTTACGGATGGCTATCCAGTTGTGGCGGTCCCAGTCTGTGTTACTACCATAAAAATTGATAAGCATGTAATCGATGAAGTTGTCCAAATCGAGTAAGGGCTCGAAAACCGTATCGCGTTGACCGTTGATATCCAAGCCTTGCAACTTGTTGTAAACGGCAGGATCATTGGCAGCCGTATCGGCCATGGCCATTAACCGCTCCCATGCCTTCAAGTCGCCTTCCGTGGCTTCAGCCACTTGTACAGGCTCTCCCACCTTGATGACATCCCATTCCGATTTACTTCCCCCCAGATACGCTTTGCAAAAATCATCGTCCACCCGTTCTGTCGGATTGTACAGGCCCCAATACAGCCCATTGATAAACAGGTGGGCATACAGACCCCTGCCAGACACATGTCCCATTTTCAACTGCGTTGCCTTCGCCCAACGGTCTCTGGTATAAATGGCTTTCGACCGTTCAGCCTCGTTTTGGTGTACCCAGGTGTAACCAAACCCGGCCCTGAGAAAGAACGAGTTTATCAGGGGGTTCCCCCCAGGACCAAACAAAGGATAAGGCAGTTTGGGTAACCCATATTCGGTTTGAAAATCCAGTCGGAACGAATGTTTGGGGCACTTGTCGGGCAAGCGGCTGTGTCCACCATGCAGTTGCAGACCACAGTCAGCCTGTAATGAGCCGCTGTCACCGGGGAGGATAAATTCAAAAGAAGCCGGTCGTTCCCAGCCCTTACCTGGTCCACCGGTTGGTGGCCCGGTGAAAATATAGATGCCACCCGAAAGTTCATCTTCCACCAAACTGAACAAATGGTTCTTGTCGGTCACCAACGAAACGATGGGTAGCTCTTTCAGGCTCTCCTTAATGGCGGTCTTATACGCTTCCGTTTCCATCAATTCAGGATCCATCTCATAATCTGCAATGGCCGTACCCTTGATCTGAGCGTACTTACCCCAGACAGAAGGGTAACCAGCGGGATTGTTGGGTTGATTGTAGACATCCCTGAGCTGTATGTACGTACTGGTGGCGACCGGACTGGTGAGCACCTGGCCTTGAAGCCCTGTTCTCACGGCGACCGTCCTCAATGGAGTGGTGCTACTGATGATCAACGGCGACCGATACACATAACCGTTTTCGGGACCAGGCACGCTCCCATCGGTGGTGAAATAAATAATCGCTGACGTATCAACACAGGTTAAGGAGAGGGATACCGTCTTTTCGTACAACCCTCTGGGATGGCTGAAAGTAGGCGCCGGCACCGTGTCCGGCAGGGTTGTCTCCTGAGCCCCTATGGTCGACACAGGAAATACGAGCACCAACAAGGTGAACAACACCCTCGTATAGTGGTGAGTGGCAAGTCTAAACGTGTTTTTCATACGTTTCAAAGGTAATCATTTGGAAGAATCCCTTGTGTTCCGTTTGTTCAAAAAGGGTGGAATGTAGGGCACAAACACTTCTTTCAATCAGTTTTTGAAGTAAAAAGGTCAGGATTATAACCTATAAAGAGGGGGAGTTCTCTATTTTTGTTCTATCCCATTTCATACCGTACAAAACATGAAACGACACACCCTTATCCTGACCATCGGCCTACTACTGACACTAGCCCTATCCGCCCAATCACCCAGACAGGTAACCCCCTTCGACGCAGACTGGCTCTTCTTATTGGGTGACGAACCCGCGGCTTCCAACCCCGGCTTTGACGATGGCGCCTGGCGTTTACTTAACCTGCCACACGATTGGAGTATCGAAGGTCAATACGATATAAACCATCCTACTGGCAGAGGCGGCGGTTACCTACCCGCCGGCATTGGTTGGTACAGAAAAGCGTTCACCCTGCCGGCCTCGATCAAAGACAAACAGGTTTTCATAGAATTTGACGGCATCATGGCCAACAGCGAGGTCTGGATAAACGGCCAATACCTGGGTAAACGACCATTCGGTTACGTTTCCTTCCGGTATGAACTTACCCCCCACCTCAAACCCGCCGGTCATACCAACACACTGGCAGTCAGGGTGGACAACAACGACCAACCGGCCTCACGCTGGTATGCAGGTGCAGGTATTTACCGCCATGTCAGGTTGGTAACCTTGCCTCCCGTACACATCGATCATTGGGGCGTTTTCATCACCACTCCTGACGTAACAGTGGCCAAAGCCTCTGTCAACATTGCTGTCGATGTGAAAAACCAAACCTCCAAAACCACTTCCGTAACCGTTCAAACCACCGTGAAGGGCCAGGACGGAAGCAACTTCGTATCAGCCCCTTCCACACTGACCATCAAAGCCGGCGAAACAAAAAAAGCCAACCTGAATGTTGCAGTGGACAATCCCCAACTTTGGGACAATGACCAGCCCAACCTATACACAGCCGTCACCTCTGTCAAAACAGGCAATAACACGGTTGACGAAGTCAGCACCCCCTTCGGCATCCGCAACGTTCATTTTGATGCGGCCACCGGCTTTTACCTCAATGGTGTCAATAAAAAGATCCTGGGTGTCTGTTTACACCTGGATGGTGGACCCGTCGGCACAGCCGTTCCCCTTGCCGTTTGGGAACGACGGCTTACCACCTTGAAAAGTTGTGGCGTCAACGCCATTCGTGTTGCCCACCACCCTATGGATCCAGGCTTTTACGACCTCTGCGACCGCATGGGCTTTCTAGTCATGAACGAAACCTTTGATACCTGGACAGCAGCCAAGCCCAACGGCACCAGAGGGTACAACCTACATTTCAATGAGTGGTGGGAAACCGATACCCGCGACGTGGTACTCAGGGACAGAAATCATCCTTCCATCATTATGTACAGCATCGGTAATGAAATCAGAGACAGGCTAGACCGGGAAGATGGTCAGCAACGCCTCCTCAACCAACGCGACCTGGTCCACAAACTCGACCCCACCCGCCCGGTGACCATGGCCTTGTTCAGACCCAACGAAATGAAGGTGTATGACAACGGAGTGGCCGAAATGCTCGACATCGTAGGTCAAAATTACAGAGAATCCGAGTTGGTAGCTGCGTGGAATGCCAAACCCGACCGCAAGGTGATTGGCACCGAAAATAGGCATGACAACGAAACCTGGTTAATCCTGAGGGACAACCCCTTCATGTCCGGTCAATTCCTATGGACGGGCATTGACTACCTGGGTGAAGCCAATTGGCCAGAAATCTCGCGCAACGTAGCCCTGCTCGACCGTAACGGCTACATAAAACCCCTGGGGTACGAACGACAAAGTTGGTGGAGTTGCACCCCCATGGTCAAAGTCGTCAGGAGCGAAGACAACGGCGGCAGGGGTCCTTTGAAAATGGACTGGACACCAGCCGATTTCGGAGCCTATGATGAGGCCCATCTATTTGTATACAGCAATTGTGACGAAGTGGAAATCGTCCTCAATGGTGAATCCAAGGGACGCCAAACCATCCACCAGGATGCTACTCCCCGCTTCTGGAACATCGAATTTGAACCAGGCGTTCTAAAAGCAATCGGCTATAACAAAGGGGCTGTCGTGTCTGTCGATGAGTTAGTCACGGCTGACACGGGTGTCAAACTCGAGCTTAAAGCTGAACGAACCACCGTCAAAAACGACTGGGACGACCTGGTATACGTAACCGCCAGCATTGTCGACCAAGCAGGCAGGGTCAATCCAACGATCAATCCGTCCATCAAGGTAACCGTCAGTGGAGCAGGCTCTTTGGTTGGCCTGGACAACAGCAGCATCCTCTCGCACGAACCGTACAAGACCAACGTCCGCACGGCTGTCGATGGAAAAGTGGTGGCCCTCATTCAAGCCAAGGCCGACAAAGGCGAGATAATCATAACGGCTGAAGCAGAAGGCTACCCCTCAACCAGTCTGAAGCTGGAGGCTATTCCAGCCACTCGCTAGGATCAGGCTGCGTTCTGTCGTGTTTCACCCAGATCAAGGCATCCACATCGTACCCCAACTTTTTTGCCAGGTCAAGGTAAGCGTCTTTGATATCGGCAGGAACCGTGGTTTCTCTTGACAAGAACCAAAGGTACTTCAGGCTCCTTCCAGCTATGAGGGCGTATTTATACTCATCGTCCAAAGCGATGACATTGTAACCCGAATAAAACGGTCCGAAAAAAGAAACTTTGAGTGCAGCCACATCCGTAGCACCCCTGAACCTGGCCTTGCCGAGGGCTTGTTTCCAACGCTTCTTCACAACGTCATACCCTCGATTATCCACCTTGATGCTTCCATCTTTGTTGAGGGTATAAGTGGCAGTCGTATTGTCGAGGTTCCGTTCAAAGCGGAATTCCAGCCTGGCAACTTCGTACCAGGAACCAAGGTATTTTTGGGAATCAAAGGGGGTAATGGTTTCTGCACCGTCAGGGATGCTTGCACAGGATTGAAAAGCAAAAAAGCCACACAGACCTAGATAGAGCAACGATTTCATGGTGGTAGTTTTTGTTATTAATACATTATAACACTAGTGTCTATTAATATCTGTTAAAATCATTTATAACTATCAAATTATCAGGATGTATATTGCCAAAAACCTTGTCGCACATTTGAATTGGTTGCCTATCTTGGTGACCCAAAAAATTGCGATTATGAACGATGGTAGATACATTTTCAGTCAAGTTACAGATTTTCTCCCCAAACGATATTTTGAAAGGCTTATTGAGGCAAAATCCGACGATAAGACTCAACGATGGGATTTGACCTACTGGAACCAGCTGCTCGTTCTTATGTTTGGTCAGTTGGATGGCTGCAACAGTCTTCGTGAATTGACGGATATTACTACGGCACATGCCAAAAAATCCTATCATCTTGGTTTTGGAAAGACCCCAATCAACCGAAGCGTGCTTTCCAAGGCAAACCAACTCCGTGATTACCATATTTTTGAAGAGTTTGCATACCACATGGTAGAACTTGCTCAGAAGAAGCGTATTGATCAGGAATTTGAACTCAACGGGAAGTACTATGCCTTTGATTCCACCACCATAGACCTGTGTATGTCTCTTTTTGAGTGGGCAAGGTTTAGAAGCACCAAGTCCGGCATCAAGGTACATACACAACTTGATGTAGTGACCCAGATACCGGTATCGTTCAATATCACAGAAGCTGCCGTTCATGACGTGAATGCCATGGACTGGATTAACTACGAGCCGTTTGCCTGCTATATTTTTGATCGTGGCTACTGGGATTTGGACAGGCTGTACCGTATTGAGTTGCTCAATTCGTTCTTCGTTATACGGGAAAAACGAAGACCAAAGTTTGAAGTGGTTGATGGAGAAGATCTTCTGGAGGACACCGATAATATCTTGAGAGACCACACCGTGAGGTTCACCACAAAGGGAAATACAGAAAACTACCCATCCGAAATCAGGAGAATCGTGTATTATGAACCGGAACTCAAACGAACCTTCACTTATTACACGAACAATTTCTTTTTGAAGGCCAAGGACATTGCCTTCCTTTATAAAAATAGATGGGTCGTAGAGACGTTTTTCAAATGGATGAAGGGACACCTGCGCATCAAGTCCTTCTGGGGAAATACGGAGAATGCTGTACGGATACAGGTTTATGTGGCTATCATCACGTACTGTACTGTTGCAATCATTGAAAGAACGCTTGAACTCAACAGAAGCATCTATGAAGTCATGAGAATATTGGGCAGTTCCCTCCTGGCAAAGGACAACATCAAGGAACTGTTCCAGCCTGTTGAAGCGGAGCAAACCCAGGATGACGGGCAGTTGCGATTGGAGTTCGAAGCTTGTTAACATAAATTAATAGACACTAGTGAAAAAAACTATATATTTGACATGTTCAACTGACTAACCGATGAAGGCTGCCAGACACACTTTTTGAAACACTACCGGTGCGTGGATTGAAACACGTAAAGATGCCGTTTTAGAATCCGTCAACGCTTGTCGCACCCCGTGCGGGTGCGTGGATTGAAACCTGCTTAAATACAACTCGATGAGCCAGGCAGGCGTCGCACCCCGTGCGGGTGCGTGGATTGAAACTAAAGAAACAAGTTTCTTAATGCCTGCGGTATTTGTCGCACCCCGTGCGGGTGCGTGGATTGAAACTGCGTTGTTTGATGTTAGACAAAATGGTTTCTGAAGTCGCACCCCGTGCGGGTGCGTGGATTGAAACTTTTTAAGCTCAGCCACCACACGCGGATCCTTGGTCGCACCCCGTGCGGGTGCGTGGATTGAAACCGTCTTACCGCACCCGGCATCACCGGTAATAGCAAGTCGCACCCCGTGCGGGTGCGTGGATTGAAACAAACAGTTTTGATAAAGCCGCCGAGCTGGCAGGTCGCACCCCGTGCGGGTGCGTGGATTGAAACTTTACGCGGGCTGGCGTGAGCTTGTCACTCATGTCGCACCCCGTGCGGGTGCGTGGATTGAAACCCATCAGGTAAAACGAAAGCATGAACACATCGCGTCGCACCCCGTGCGGGTGCGTGGATTGAAACCGTGAATGAAGAGTCACGGTTTGAAATGATGAGAGTCGCACCCCGTGCGGGTGCGTGGATTGAAACACCGATTTTAGGTATTAAGGTATGAAAATCAAGTCGCACCCCGTGCGGGTGCGTGGATTGAAACATCTATTCCCTATGATGATAGTAGTGACCTTGAGTCGCACCCCGTGCGGGTGCGTGGATTGAAACCGATCAACAAGATGCCTTTGACAGGACCAGGAGGGTCGCACCCCGTGCGGGTGCGTGGATTGAAACTTGTAATTGGTGGTCACGTAGGTAACTACATCGTGTCGCACCCCGTGCGGGTGCGTGGATTGAAACTTGTTGCTATGTCGTCAAACAACCCGGACTTGAAGTCGCACCCCGTGCGGGTGCGTGGATTGAAACGATTTTCAGGGGGTCTTTATTTAAAAAAACCTGCGTCGCACCCCGTGCGGGTGCGTGGATTGAAACTGTAAAAAATATGCTTCAGACTATCCAACGCACAGTCGCACCCCGTGCGGGTGCGTGGATTGAAACTATCATTGACACATCCAAGGTATCCAAGGCGCGGTCGCACCCCGTGCGGGTGCGTGGATTGAAACTTCATTAATTCCAATGCCAAGTCAGCATCAACGGTCGCACCCCGTGCGGGTGCGTGGATTGAAACCTCTGTTGAGGTGATATGCTTACCATCATACTTTGTCGCACCCCGTGCGGGTGCGTGGATTGAAACCGCCCTACACGCCAGTTTTATCAGGCCGTTGGCGTCGCACCCCGTGCGGGTGCGTGGATTGAAACGTCCTGTCGAACAGTTGGAAGCGGACCAGGTTGAGTCGCACCCCGTGCGGGTGCGTGGATTGAAACAAGCTGGTGCTTGTCGACTCTCGTGGACAGCACAAGTCGCACCCCGTGCGGGTGCGTGGATTGAAACAGGGCGCATCGTGACCCCAAATGACAAGGCTGCGTCGCACCCCGTGCGGGTGCGTGGATTGAAACCATCTGCAAGCTGTATAACGTAGAAGATCAAACAGTCGCACCCCGTGCGGGTGCGTGGATTGAAACAGCCCTTAATCAGATAGTTTTGTATAAAAAATAAGTCGCACCCCGTGCGGGTGCGTGGATTGAAACGGCTGAATGACCTGCCACACATTGAGCTCACCGAAGTCGCACCCCGTGCGGGTGCGTGGATTGAAACCACGTCGTACAGGGCGTCGTGCAGGCGCGACTTGGTCGCACCCCGTGCGGGTGCGTGGATTGAAACAAACGAAAGGATGCGGCCGTCCAGCTTTTCGCTGTCGCACCCCGTGCGGGTGCGTGGATTGAAACATTTGCTGTTAGTCTAAATCCGGAAACCGCTCCGTCGCACCCCGTGCGGGTGCGTGGATTGAAACGATAATGCCCTCCGCAATAGCGTCGAGATAGGCGTCGCACCCCGTGCGGGTGCGTGGATTGAAACTGTAAGGTGAAGGCACGCTGCCGTCACTTGGCCGTCGCACCCCGTGCGGGTGCGTGGATTGAAACACATCCAAACCAAGACGCTTTATCTCAGCTTTTAGTCGCACCCCGTGCGGGTGCGTGGATTGAAACTTGAGGGTTCCGGTGATAATGATGAGATTTATAGTCGCACCCCGTGCGGGTGCGTGGATTGAAACAGCAAGTGGCGAGGCAGGCCTATACTGAATACAGTCGCACCCCGTGCGGGTGCGTGGATTGAAACTTTATGCGCAGCTTGTCAAGCTCGACAACAGCACGTCGCACCCCGTGCGGGTGCGTGGATTGAAACAAAGAAATTACATGGGGAAAGATACCACCCCTGGGTCGCACCCCGTGCGGGTGCGTGGATTGAAACACTATATTGTCACACATTAATTCGGGACCACCCGTCGCACCCCGTGCGGGTGCGTGGATTGAAACAATGAGGTTGGAGCTATCACGGCCACCAGTCTTGAGTCGCACCCCGTGCGGGTGCGTGGATTGAAACTCGGATTCGTTAAGCCTCAATTTCTGAACATCCGTCGCACCCCGTGCGGGTGCGTGGATTGAAACCATAACACGTGTACTGCCAACAACGACAATATCGGTCGAACCCCGTGCGGGTGCGTGGATTGAAACTATCATGTAACGTGGAATGTCGTAGAAGTACTCGTCGCACCCCGTGCGGGTGCGTGGATTGAAACCATTATACGGTTGCGGTTTATAAGGTTTTGAAAGTCGCACCCCGTGCGGGTGCGTGGATTGAAACCCGTCAATGATGATGTTTGAAAGGGCAGGCGAGAGTCGCACCCCGTGCGGGTGCGTGGATTGAAACACACCTGACAGCTTTGTATATATACGACAGAAAAGTCGCACCCCGTGCGGGTGCGTGGATTGAAACCATTTTTCCTCAAGGATAGACAACTTCATTTTGGTCGCACCCCGTGCGGGTGCGTGGATTGAAACTCTAAGTTCTTTATTTGCCAATCTACCCAAAGCCTGTCGCACCCCGTGCGGGTGCGTGGATTGAAAAACAATGGCTGGATCAGTTGGTTGGGCCACAAGGTGGCGTTCTACCAACTCAGCGTCAAAACTGCTTCCGGAATAAAGGGAAGCCTTGAACACCCCGTCAAAATAAAGAGGTAAAGTCCAACCGTTAGAAAAAAGAAAAATATATATTTGAAGGACTATACCGGCGAACAATGAAGACAACCGACAAACACAACGAGCGCATGGCAAGCATCACATTTGCAACAGTCTATCCATTATATGTTGAGAAAGTTCAACGCAAAGGCAGAACCCTGGATGAATTGCATCAGGTTATCGAATGGTTGACGGGATTTGTCCCGAACGATCTTCAGAAGCTGATGGAGGAGAACGTTACGTTTAAAACCTTCTTCGAGCGAGCGACATTGAATCCAAAGGCTGAACTTATCAAGGGCACGATTTGTGGGTACCAGATTGAAGAGATTGATAACCCACTAACAAAAAATGTGAGGTGCCTCGATAAACTGATTGATGAACTGGCTCAGGGGAAGAAGTTAGATCGCATTTTAAGTCAATAACTCCCATGCATATCCACATCATCCAACACGAACCCTTTGAGGCACCAGGAGCCATTACACACTGGATAGAGACCAGAAACCATACGGTTTCTTACACCCATGTTTTTGAGTTTCAGCCCCTGCCGACAACAGTGGAGGGCGTTGATTTGCTTGTGGTGATGGGAGGGCCGCAAAGTCCGGATACCAGTCTGGAGGAATGTCCGTATTACAACGCAGAAGCTGAAATGGCGTTTATCCGGCAAAACGTGGAGGCCGGTAAACGTGTTTTTGGTGTTTGCCTGGGTGCACAGCTCATCGGGCAAGCGTTGGGGGCTAGCTTTGAACACAGCCCTGAAAAAGAAATCGGCGTTTTTCCCATCACCTTAACAGAGGCTGGTCTGAATGATCCATACTTGAAACAACTGATGCATGGCATGCCGGTGGGGCACTGGCACAACGATATGCCGGGGTTGACGGCGGAAAGCTTGGTGTTGGCAACCAGTGCTGGTTGTCCCCGTCAAATCATCCGTTACACTGAGAGGGTGTATGGATTCCAGTGCCATCTAGAACTAACACCAGTGCTGGTGGAAGGGCTTATTGCCCATGATGAGGCGCATTGGCCTGAATCAGGGATCTATCCTTTTGTGCAAACCCCTGAGGTGATAAGAGCTTATGATTATACCGCCATGAATGAGGCGCTGTGGGCGTTTTTGGATGGGTTAGTGGGTGGCACATAAGGATAGAATAAAAATAAAACCAATTATCCGTGAGAATTTCACGGATAATCCAAACCATCCACTATATTTGCAACAACACTTAATGCCTACATCATGTTGTTGCGTCTAAAAATCAAGAACTTCCTTTCCTTCAATGAGGAAACGGTGTTTGATATGTTCCCTAACCCTAAAAGGGCTTCATTTCCAAATCATATTTATAGCGATAAAAAAATACCCTTGTTGAAGCAGGCTGCTATCTATGGGGCTAATGGGGCTGGGAAATCTAACTTTGTTAAAGCACTCATCTTCTTGAGAAATTTTATCATTGATGAGGATTTTCTTAAAAACATCACACTTGATGATTATTACTTTCAGCTCACCGATCGTGTTCAAAAAACGATTTCTTTCGAGGTTGAGTTTTATACGCATGGACGATATTTGGTCTATTCCGTTGACATAGACGAAACGACGATCTCAGAATCGCTATTGGTTTCAGGCCTTGGAACCGTTACAGATCAACCTGTTTTCAAACGTATAGGCAAAAAGCTTATCGCTAAAACGGTTCAGAACGTAGACTCGGCAACTAAATTGTTGGAGATGAATACACATTCTTCTTTGTTGCCATTGAATCAAAAATTTCCGGTTTTACCCAACGATGAGGTCCGTGATGCTTATGCTTGGTTTTTGGAAAAAATGGTCATTGTTACTGTGAACAGTAGTGTACCAGCCTTAATCCATATGATGTCAAAATGGCCTGATATGATGGCCTTCACCAATGATGTGTTCTCTAAAACAGGTGTGGGCATTCAGTCTTTTCGCGTCTCAAATCAGCCATTAGATGAGTGGATGACCCATCATCAACGGTATAGGGATATTCAGCACCTTATTGAACAAGATCCGTTGAGACCGGATACTGCCATCTCCAGAATAGATAATAATCGAAACATTTTTGCTGTGACCATGGTTAATGGTATGAAGATGGCTCAGGAACTGATATTTGAACAGATTGGGCAACTTGGCTTCAAAAAAGAGATGAAAATTTCGGCCCAATCGGAAGGTACAGTTCGGTTATTAAACTTGATACCTGTCATGTATGATGCCATTAGGCATGAAAAGGTGGTTATTGTGGATGAGATAGACAACAGCATGCATCCCAAATTACTATTTTCCTTAATCCAGTTTTTTAGTGCTACTGAAACGAAGGGGCAGCTTATTTATACAACACACTCCTCCATTTTAATCAATCAACAAACTCTTTTGCGTCCAGATGAAATCTGGCTGGTTGAAAAGGAACAGGGATGTTCAAGCCTTTATTCCATCAACGACTTTAAAATTCATAATACCATTAATCTTGAAAACGGGTATTTGGACGGTCGCTATGGGGGTGTTCCACAATTGGAAGAGATGTAGAACTGATGCATAAGAGAGTTCGTACATACACAAAAATAAGTCCGGATCGTACAGAACGTCCCGTTACTCTAGTGAATCGCAGTGAGGTGGTTGAAGCTCCGTTAACAAGGATTCGTTAAGTTGCTAAGAATGCCACGGGGTGGCAACCCTGCGGGGTGCCAACCCTCGGAACCCGAAACCGCAGTGCAACCCTCGGAACCCGAAACCGCAGTGCAACCCCCGGAACCAGAAGCCGCAGCGCTAGCCCGAACCCAATAAAAAAAAACACCTCAACCCAGCGGGCGAGGTGCTTTATGAGAGAAGTTCCTTAAATGATTAGGCTTCTGCGGTGGGAACCACAGAGACGAAGGAACGATTTTCCTTTTTGCGACGGAAGACCACGGTGCCGTCGATCAGTGCGTACAAGGTGTGATCCTTGCCGATACCTACGTTTTCACCCGGGTGGTGGACGGTGCCACGTTGACGGACAATAATGTTGCCAGCTACAACGACTTCGCCGCCGAATTTCTTCACGCCCAATCGTTTGCTTTCTGATTCGCGGCCGTTCTTTGAACTACCGACGCCTTTCTTATGTGCCATTGTTCTATTCGATTAGGGGTTATGCAACTACTTCGTTAATCTTAATCTCGGTCAAGCATTGACGATGACCATTCTTTTTGTGGTAGCCTTTTCTGCGTTTTTTCTTGAAGACAATCACCTTGTCACCTTTGAGGTGGGAGAGAACTTCACAAACAACTTTGGCACCTTTAACAGTGGGTTCACCCACTTTGACCTTACCATCGGCGTCGACCAACAGTACTTTTTCAAATTCCACCACAGCGCCACGTTCGGCTTCCAGGCGGTGAACATACAACCTCATGCCAGCTTCGGCCTTGAATTGCTGTCCTGCGATTTCTACGATTGCGTACATCTAGTAATGCGTTTCAAATTATACTCCGGAAGGTGGGTTGCTTGCGCAGCGCCGCTTGATGACCTTACTCGAATCGAGGTGCAAAAGTAGGGATAATTTGAGAAACAACCAAATACTGTTTCAAAAATTACAACTTGTTCGCTACCAGATACCGTTCAGCCTCAATGGCAGCCTGACAACCAGAGCCGGCAGCGGTGATGGCCTGACGGTAATGAGGGTCAGCAACGTCGCCCGCAGCAAAGACACCGGCCACGTTAGTAACGGGGGTGCCAGGTATGGTTTTGATGTAACCCACTTCATCTACGTCAATCCAGGGTCTGAAGATGCCAGCGTTGGGTGTATGACCGATGGCCAGGAAGAAGCCGTCGATAGCAATGTCGACCGTGGTTTCATCGGGTTGGCCGCGGCGTTTCACCAGGTGAGCGCCTTCCACACCGTTTTCACCGAAAAGACCCAGGGTCTCGTGTTCGAAGAGAACAGTGATTTTGGGGTTGGTAAGCACGCGTTCCTGCATGATCTTGGAGGCCCTCAGGAAAGGCTTGCGAACGATGAGGTAGACCTGTGAGGCCAGACCGGCCAGGTACGAAGCTTCTTCGCAGGCTGTGTCGCCCCCGCCAACAACGGCAACGGCCTTTTTGCGGTAGAAGAAACCATCGCAGGTAGCGCAGGCGGAGACGCCCATGCCAGCGTATTTGGCTTCGTCGGGTAATCCCAGGTATTTGGCGGTGGCACCCGTGGCGATGATGAGGGTGTCGCAGGTGATGACTTTTTCGCCGTCAATCGTAATCTTATAGGGCGCCTGAGATAAGTCGGAGGCGGTGGCTACACCCCAGCGGACATCGGTGCCAAAACGGGAGGCCTGTTTGCGTAGGTCTTCCATCATGTCGTTACCGGAAACGCCCTCGGGATAGCCGGGGAAGTTTTCAATGTCGGTGGTGGTGGTCAACTGGCCGCCAGGTTGCATCCCTTCGTAAAGGATGGGGGAGAGGTTGGCTCTGGCTGCATAAATGGCGGCGGTGAAGCCGGCGGGGCCCGATCCGATGATCAGGCAGCGTGTGTGTTCGGTTTGTGCTGTCATTATGATGATTTTTTGTGTTGGTAATGCGTTACAGCCTCAAGTCGATGACCTGATTGCTGGGGTAATCCTTGGCCGGGTAAACAAAGAGGTTGTCGGGATAGGTCTGCTTCGTCTGGTAAGTCGGAATAGTGATCAAGGTGCCCGATTGATCTTTGTTGACAATGTTGATTTGCATGGGGCGCAGCGAGTCCTTGTCAAACAAGGCAATGATGTCCTTCAGGGTGCTGTATTTATTCTTGGGAGTCAACGTGATGCAGTGGACCTGCTTGCCGTTGTACGGTTTCAATCCCTGGTAGCTGCTGGCGTAGCCGTGTTTGTACAACTGAAACACATTGACCGGATTGACCATGAGCAGTTCCTCTTCGGTGGGGTTGCTGACGTTGACTTCCTGGTTTTGCTTGAGGTAGACCCATTGGTTGGAGCCGTCAAACCAGGTGATCATATCGTCTACTTCCAATTTGAACTTTTTCCCTTTCAACTTGATGGATCCTTTCATCAGGTCGCCTTTGACACCGCCGGCCTGGTTGAGCTGCAGGGTAAAGGTTGCTTTGACACCGCCGGCTTTCAGGTAAGCGGCAGACGCCTGATTGAGCAGGGAAACGGCCTTGTCAGCTTGTTGGGCAAACAATGTGGAGGCACTCAACAAGAGAAAGGTGGTTAATATTAAGTACAGACGTTTTGTGCGAATTGTCATCATATATCGGTCGGTTAGAAACAAACAGTACGAAACGTTAGAAATAATGATGCAAAAACCATGCCGCACTTTGTTACAGCCCAATCCTGGCAAACATGTTTTCGAGTTGGGCTTCGTCTTCCACCAGCACTTGTCTGGCTTTGCTGCCTTCGTTGGGGCCTATAATGCCGGCCATTTCGAGCTGGTCGACAATGCGGCCGGCCCTGTTGTAACCGATGGAGAACTTGCGTTGGATAAGCGATGTGGAGCCCTGTTGATGGATGACAATCAGGCGGGCGGCCTCTTCGAACAAGGGGTCACGGTCGCCGGGATCGGTCAGTAAGTTGCCGCCACCAGCCCCGTCCACGGTGGGTTCGGGCAGGTAGAAGGCGGTGGGGTAACCGCGTTGTTCGCTGATGAAATTGGTCACGTTGATCACTTCGGGCGTGTCTACGAAGGCGCATTGTACACGCACCAGGTCACTGCCTTGTGAGAAGAGCAGGTCACCCCGGCCTATGAGTTGGTTGGCGCCCGAGGCATCGAGGATGGTGCGGGAGTCGGTCACGGAGATTACACGGAAAGCGACCCTGGCCGGGAAGTTGGCCTTGATGGTTCCGGTGATGATGTTGGTCGTTGGACGTTGGGTGGCGATGATCATGTGGATACCAACGGCCCTGGCTTTTTGGGCGATACGGGCAATGGGCATCTCGATTTCCTTGCCGGCCGTCATGATGAGGTCGCCGAACTCGTCGATTACGACCACGATGTAAGGCAGGAATTTGTGGCCTTTCTCCGGATTAAGGTGGCGGTTGATAAACTTGGTGTTGTACTCCTTGATGTTGCGGACGTTGGCCATCATCAGGAGGTTGTAACGGTCGTCCATCTCCCGGGTGAGGGAGTTGAGTGTCTGAATGACCTTGGTGAAGTCGGTGATGATGGCTTTGCTGTCGTCGGGCAGTTTGGCCAGGAAGTGCTTCTCAATGGCGGAGTAGATGTTGAACTCAACCATTTTGGGGTCGACGAGGACGAATTTGAGCTCGGCTGGGTGTTTCTTGTACAGCAGGGACGTGATCATGGCGTTGAGCCCTACTGATTTACCTTGACCGGTGGCACCAGCTACCAGCACGTGAGGCATTTTGCATAGGTCGACGGTGAACACCTCGTTGGTGATGGTGCGACCCAGGGCCATGGGTAGTTCGTGCTTGGTTTCCTGGAATTTCTTAGAGCTCAATACGCTGCGCATGGAGACAATCTGCGGATCCCGGTTGGGGACTTCGATACCGATAGTGCCCTTGCCGGGTATGGGAGCGATGATACGAATGCCCAGGGCGGCCAGACTCAGGGCAATGTCGTTCTCCAAGCTCTTGATCCTGGAAATGCGAATACCAGGTTCCGGGATGATTTCGTATAAAGTAACCGTGGCACCCACTGTGGCTGTGATGGAGCTGATGCGGATGCTGAATTGTTCAAGTACTTCCTGGATACGGCGTTTGTTGCTGTTCTGTTCCTCGGTGTTGACAACAGTCTCGGGACTTTCGTATTGGGTGAGCAGTTTTACATCGGGGAACCTATAGCTCGAGAGGTCGAGTTTCGGGTCATATTCGCCCAGGTAAGAAGCATCGTAGGATTCGTCACCCGATTTGGGGCGGGGACTGGGGCTAGCCTCGGGGAAGGCTTCGTCAGACTCTTCTTCGATGGCATCGTCGTTGCCCACACGGATTTCGAAACTGACATCGGAATCGGCTGGCTGGTTGTTGGCGGTTTTCTTGCCCTCAACGACAGGTTGGCTGGGGGTAATCAGCGGTTGGCTGGGGGTGTAGATGGGTTCAATCACCGGGGGCTCCTCACTGACCGGTGCTTCTGGTATGGTGGTTTTGGGAGGCGTTGGTTTTTCACCCGCATCGTGTCCCGTCCAACTTTCTTCAAACTCATCGGGCACCTCTCCGTCCAGGAGGGTTTCTGTTGTGTCGTCGGTAGTGGCCGTTTTCCCCGCAGGATGGAGCCAGCGGTCGAAAAATGGTCGCTTGCTCAGGCGAGTAAACAACAAAAATATGAGCAGGGAGGCGAGTAGGAGCAGAAAGGTTCCGGGCCAACCAATGCTGGATTCCAACCACTGGTTCATGTTATGCCCCATTTTTCCGCCCCAAAGCAGAAAGGTGTTTTCGTAAACGGGGCTGAAGAAAAAGGAGAGCGCCAGGGAAAACCAAACCATGCCCAGGGCACAGCGAAGGAAGATGCGTATGAGGGAGGCTTTGCCTGCTCCCAACCAACGCAGGGCAACAAACCAGCTGAACGTTACGGCGAAAAGGGAGGGAAGACCAAACCAACGATTGATGATGACGTCAGAAAGCCAGGCACCCATGGCGGCACCAATGTTACGGTAGCCTTCTCCCTGGTCGTCCAGCTGGAAAAATCCCCTGCCGTTGACTTTGCTGAAATCGGAACTGCCAGTGAATACAAAAGAGAGCAACACGACTGTCAAATAGGCAGTGATGCCGACCAGCAGGATGCCTAAGGTGATGCGGGTTTCTCTTTTCCTGAAAAATTGGATAAAGGCCGGTGTTGCTCTGGCTGTCTTCTTGGGTTGGGCTTTGGTTTGAGACGGTTTGCTCATATACACGTGGTTTCAATAGGGATGCGCGTCTCTGCACATTATTACGCAAAGATAGGTTTTTTTTTGCCAGCTTCTTTGTCAATCCACCCTCCTTGTTTTTTGATTTGAGCCCTTTTTTTGTACTTTTGTCGAATTCTGTCAACATTGTTCATCATGCCTTCTTCTGAACCTGGTTCTCCTGTCTATTCGAAAAACACGCTGGAATTCATCGCTGTTGCCAAATCCTATTGTGAAGTATTGGAAACCATCGATCAGATGGAAAAGGATAGGTTGGTTGAAGTGATGCTCAGATTGTTGCCTCTTCTGTATTTGAAAGCATCCTTGTTGCCCTCCACCGACTTGATAGGGGATGGCAGTGTGGAGACATTTGCTACGGAAACACACTACGGTCTGTTGGTAGAACAAATGGCCAGTTTGCTGGAAGCTGATGATACGTATGTGAATGTTTACCATCCCGATATTGCATTGGCCGATGGTGCTGTCGCTGCTTCGGTCTCCGAAGGATTGGCTGACCTCTGGCAAGTGATGTACGACGTGGTGGAGGTGTTCCGTCAAGGTTACGACGAAGCCATGAACGACGCCCTCTATCTTTGCAAGGAGTCGTTCGCCGGTGAATGGGGGCCTACCTTGTTGAGCGTTCTCAGAGCCCTTCATGGCATTATGTATATCGAAACCGCTCCGTTGACGGACGAAGATTAACGCACGCATGCAAGCTTATCCTACCTGTATATCCAAAGAAACCATCAGTGAACTCCCTTTGGCATTTTTCCCCGGATCCATCGTCGTGGTGGACACGCCGGCTCAGGTGGAAAATGCGGTAGCTTTCCTTTCCATGCAACGCATCGTAGGCTTTGATACGGAAACCAAACCTGTCTTTGCCAAGGGTAAAAAAAACAAAGTGGCGTTGATGCAAATAGCGACCGAAGATGTTTGTTTTTTTATTTAGGTTGAACACCATTGGACTGCCCGATGTGATCAATGACTTCATGGGCAATCCCGCCATTAAAAAAATTGGCCTGTCGTTGCGGGATGACTTCTTGATGCTTAGGGCCAGAAACGCCGCCTTGAAAACCGAAGGTTTCATCGACTTGCAGGATGTGGCGAAAACACTGGGTATCACTGACAGCAGTTTGCAAAAAATCTATGCCCTGTTGTTTGGTGAGAAAATTTCCAAGTCACAACGTCTCTCCAATTGGGAAGCCACTCATCTTACCACCGGGCAACAAAATTACGCAGCACTTGACGCGTACGCTTGCCTGAAAATCTACCGAAAACTCAGTGCTGGAAACTTGGTCTTCGTGAACGATACAGACGTGGTTGACGAGCATGAATAGGTCACTTTTCTGTGTTGTATAACATTTTTTAAAAAAGCTGGATTTAGAGAAAGTTTTTGTACAATCAAAGCCTGTTTTTCTAAGTAGCTAACAATCAACTAAATAGCGTTTTCGCACGTAGGTGGAATAAGTGTAGAAAGTACACCAGTAGTTAAATGGTGTTAAAGCACTGCATTTTCTTGGCAAAATAGTTGCACGAATGGTATCAAACCCCTTATCTTT
>Ga0123334_1002160_pt1 | contig 23066 bp, 23 predicted proteins | sample BiotimSIPDNA_FD_89706 | JGI IMG/M metagenome (GOLD analysis project Ga0123334, IMG submission 89706) | Anaerobic biogas reactor microbial communites from Washington, USA - Biogas_R1 time_0 SIP DNA | ecosystem: Engineered > Bioreactor > Anaerobic > Unclassified | place: Washington, USA... | reverse complement strand
GCATTTTTACAACCCCCCGATATTCATAAAAGTGTAGTCTATATAAAAAAGCAAAAAAGGGCCCGAGAGAGTACTATTCCGTCCGTTACGATCATACAATTTGGTAAATTATACTAAATCATTAATGAGACAAGTGGGGTAAAGCAATGAAAGTTTACTATATTAATATCTCTGAAATGAGCAGGCTTATCCTCACCGCTTCCCTGTTTGGCCTGATGGCGTTGTTCCTGACCGCCGCACTGTTGATGCCTGCGGGGAATCCGGTGAATACCGGGGCCGGGGTCATCTGCAAGGTCAAGACAGATGAAAAAATTGCGGCTCTGACTTTCAATATCGGCTGGGGCAGCAGGGTCCCCGGCCCTGTCCTGGATGTCCTGAAAAAGGAGAATGTACAGGCTACTTTTTTCATCGGCGGTGCATGGGCAAAGAATCACCCGGAGCTGGCCCGCAGGATAGTCAATGAAGGGCACGAAATTGGAGGCGGCTGGGAAGGTCTGGCCGGACCCGGAGCAAGGGCGGACACACCTTTCAGGGATTTGCTGGCTAAAAGCCGGAGCGACATCCGGGAAGCAACCGGCGTCTCCCCCGCCCTTTTCAGAATAACCGGGGGAAACTGGGATGCCGCTCTCCAGGCCGCGGCGAAAGAGCCGGACTGCATGGTAATCCAGTGGAGCCTGGATTCTCAGGACATCCAAACACCGGGCCAAAATCAGATCGTTAACACCATTCTTAAAGGCATTCAGCCCGGCTCCATCATTCTGTTAAACGCAAGCGACACGGCCTCTCAGACTCCCGAAACGCTCCCGTCAGTCATTGAGAAACTGCGAGGGGAAGGTTACGAATTGGTTACCGTTTCCTCCCTGCTGAAACACGGCCCCGCCCTGGGCGATTAAGCAAAAAACCGCATGTCAGAAATGCGGTTTTTTTGCCGGCGCGTCTATTTTACCTGGCTGTTGGGGATATCCTCTTGACAATCTCGGCCAGTTCTTGATCAAAAGCAGAAACAGGCTGACCATTAGCTATACCATTTGCAATTTGACGCAACCGCGAGACAGTGTCGGGGTCGCTGCTGACGTACACAGCTGTCAGCCGGGGTTCAGCCGCCTTAACTTCATTGCTGACGTCCCGTTTGATCCGTTCCGTTTCTTCATCCTCCAGACCTGCTTTCTGGTCAATGCCCACGTATGCCGTCGTACCTGCTATAACCACGGTGGCCCTGTTCACTCCGGACACCCGGTCGGCAACACTGGTCAGTTCTGAAGCTATCCTTTCAACCTCCTCAGGGCTGCCGGGCATGGGCTCCCTGGAGGGCGCCGAAGGCGCCGGTACCTGGGCTTCCGGTGTGTTTTCGGGGGCGGGTTTACGAAGCGCGTTGCAGCCGGTAACCATTAACAGGCCAATAATTAAAACAATGACCAGAACCGCTGGCTTTTCAACTCTTTTCAAATCAACCCTCCTTTCATCTACTGCTATTATCTCAAATTTTTCAAAGGTTATTCCCGGCGTCTACCTGCGCGGATCACTAAAGCCCGCTGCTGGCGGGCTTTAAATGTTCTGCCTTGTTTTAGGGCGCCTGGTGAATTTTCCCTTCAACTCCCCCACGCCCCCGGAAGATCCGTGTTTCCAGTTTCAGCACGAACAGGGCGCAGGCCGCGCCCACAAGAGCGCCGGCCAGGATATCCAGGGGGTAATGCACCCCCACATAAACCCTGGAGAAAGCTATAAGCAAAGCAAGGGCCAGGACCGGACCGGCAACGGACGGAATTTTCCTGGCCAGGACCAGGCCTGCGGCAAAGGCGTTGGCCGTGTGCGCGGAAGGAAAAGAGTAGGAGTCGGGTGGCAGGACCAGCAAATTAATCCCCGCAAATGTTTCAAAGGGCCTGGGCCGGCGAAAAATGTTTTTCAAGAGTTCCTCGTCCACCAGGAAACTGGCAAAGAGGGCCAGCAGCATCAGGAGAGCTGCGTTTTTCCAGGATCTGCGGCCAAAAATAAAGAAAGACAGGCCCAGGGCAATCCAGATCAACCCCCCCTGCCCGGCGTAGCTCAACAGGGGCATCAATCCGTCAAAAAATGAATTATGCAGGCTGCCGTTAATCCATTTAAAACAGCTTGCATCCAGATATTTTATAGACTCGATCAGGTAATCTCCCACCATATTCTCACCCTGCCATCAACGGCTATCCCCAGCCGTAGTCTAAAGGATATTTTTACGGTTGCGCCAGAGGTAAATCAAAATAACGGCAAGGCCCAGGACCACCACCAGATCCAGCCTGTGGAACCAGGGCTTGATTGCTTCCCAGTTTTGTCCCAGCTTGAGACCCACGTAGGTAAGCAGCAAACTCCAGGGTAGCGAACCGAGAAAGGTGTAAACCAGGAATCTTTTAAAATTCATACCGGAAATACCGGCGGGTAGTGAGATAAAGGTACGCACGACGGGCATCAGCCGGGTAAAAAAAACCGTGGCCTCCCCGTAACGCTCAAACCACCTGTCGGCCAGCGCCAGATGCTTCATGGAGAAGCCGAAATAACGCCCGTACCTGACCAAAAAGGGACGACCTCCCCAAAGTCCCAGATAATAGGAAAGTACGGACCCGATGGTACCGCCTACCGTTCCAGCCAGGACTGTCCGGTAAAACTCCAGTTGTCCCGTGGATACAAGGTAGCCTCCGAAGGGCAGGATAACTTCACTGGGCAGCGGGATGTTGGCGCTTTCTATAGCCATACCGATACCGATGCCCCAGTACCCCAGCGCTGCAATGGCATTTGTGATTGCCCTTAACACTACCTCAATTAGTTCTGTCAACAGTACCCTCCTTCAAATCACAAATACCGTTTAACAATGAGTAAAACATAGCAAAATCTGCAGCCCCGTCAAGGCCTTCTTATTTCCGTTTTGAGCAGCGGGCTGTTAGCCTGAAGCCCTCCCTGGGGTTTCTTCGTGGAGTAGCGCCTGTCGTAAGTTACCAGCTGGAGAGCCTGGCAGAGCAGCCGGAACCGGGAGGAGATGGTCGAACATGACACTCCGTAACGGCCGGCCAATTCCTGCTGCTTGAGTCCTTTTTCCATTTCCAGACGGGCAAAGGCATAAATCACCGTGGCGGTCCATACCGCTGTCTTGCGAATAGCGGGATGTTCCTTGGAGCAGTAATCATACCAGAGCTTGAGCGCGCCTTTTTGCTGCTTCGGGGTGTAACCCAGGGCTTCGAGCCCGTCCTGCACGCTGCCTGCTACAATGGCGTAGCCCGGCATCGGCCAGGGGTATTTCTCCGGCTCCCTGCAAAGGCCTCCGGAAGGACCCTCTGTAAGGTAAATGCCGGGCTCCCTGTTAATCCCGCCTTGCTCCGGGATTAGGCCGTTGTCCAGCGCGGCCAGGTCGTAAAGTAGGGACAGCATTTTTTTGCTCTCCTGCATTTCCCGGGGCGTGTTCGCGTTTAGAATAACGAAGTGGGGAGTTAAAACGAGATGGCCCACAACCGGCCGGAGTCCGCAGGTTTTTTTACTATATGCCTCGCCCAGGAGGGCTGCTGTTGCCTGACGAAACACACCCGAGCTGTCCTTTATAATCTTGATTAACCTGAAGCATTCCAACTGTCTCATGTTTTCCAGGAAACTCTGCCAGTCATCAACCGCCAGAATGTCGCAGCGCTCAGCCTCCCCGCCGCGGGCCGTACTGCCGTTGCGGGCACTGGAGAAACCCAGCTCCATTACAATAGCGTTAACTACATGGGCTCTTTCCTTGAAATAAGTTATCCAGCTGCGGGGTTCCATGTTCTTTTCACAGTAGTACTCCTGACGGTCGCGGTACAGGCGTTCCAGGAGCTGCTCGCCGTATTCGCCGGGCAGAGCCAGGCCGCTGGTGGAAAATTCATATTCCTCGCCTACCTTGAGGACCCTCATAAATAAAATGCTGCCCACATCTATTTCTGCTGCAGCGTTCAGGTCATGCACCGGGATTTCCTTGCGTCCGAAGAGTTCCTTAATTAAAAGACCTTCGCCGGGGATAACTCCCGTTACTTCGTAAAGGGAAATACGGGCCCGGGCCCATTCTCTGGCAAGGGTCAATTCGTAGCTGTCAAGATTGTGAAAATTCTCTTCCCTGAATGTTTCCACAACGGTCTTACCACCGCACAGCTTGTAATCGAAAATGAACCACTCAAAACAACGCTCTATGGTAAAATCATCCTCGCGATCCACAAGCTGCTGGTCCAGGCAACCCAGGTAGAGATCCTGGGCCCTGGCCGCATCCCAGGCAAATGAAGGCTGGTCAGCGTACAGTCCAAGGCTGCGCCGCAGGGACTGGCCCGCCCTTCTCCACCTGGCCTGTTCCAGGGAAAAGACAACTTTACGGTCCCGGCAGCATGTTTCAAAAGACTTACCGCTGCCGCACGGACATAATTTTACAGTTCGGGGCATGTAAAATATCCTCCCATATATGCTATGTCGCTACGGCTTTTTGTTTAACTTAAAACTCAAGGTTATTTATATCATAATCAAAATGATTTCTCAATGCTAACATAACTGCCGTCAATTTTCAAATCGAGACCAAAAATTTCGGCACCTGGAGCAGGGAGGTAAGTTACTCCGTTTTCATTCAGCAGCTGTAGTGTTTCCGGCCTGCTGAGCCCGTTGTAAATGACGCGCCCGCCGTCGGGATACAACATTACGTCCAAACCGGAGCCGCTGATCTTGATGCTCCCGTCGCGGTACTGCCAGTCCACGCGCCAGCCGCAGGACTCCAGTACAAAACGCAGGGGCAGGTAAATTTCGCCGGAACGCTGGATCACCGGGTGCAGGAGCGCAACGGAATTTCCGTTAACAAGAGCTTCCGGAGAATTAAGTTCAAAGGTGAGTTCAACCTTTTCCGGCCGTTCCAGATAGCACCGCGCCGCAGCGATATGCAGGCCCGGGGTGAGCACCTGGACGTCTGGGGTCAGGCCCTGACCATCAATAATTCTGTCCTTTGGAGTATGGTACCTGGCCTGGGTAATCTTCAGGGCTCCGCCGGAATCCAGGGGGATTACCCCTTGAACAGTGCCCTTGCCAAAGGTCCGGCCTCCCAGCAGAACGGCAACGCCGTGATCCTGCAGAGCCCCTGCCAGTATTTCCGCAGCGCTTGCGCTGTATTCATCCACCAGCACCACAACATTCCTGCCTTTGAAGACAGGGGTTTCCTCCGTACGGTATTCTGTCCGCTCGCCTTTCCGGTCAACCGTACTGACAACCAGTCCGCCGGGCTCTATAAAGTTCCCGGCCACCTGCACCGCCGCCAGCAGATAACCGCCCGGGTTATTTCGAAGGTCCAGGATCAGTTGCGCAGCTCCTTCCTGGATTAGTTCGGTTAAAGCGTTTCTGAATTCATCCGCTGTACCGGAGCTGAAGTTAAAAACCCCGAGATAGCCGGTTCCTCCTTCGAACATCTCTTTGTATACAGTGGGGGTATTAATATTGCTCCGGACCAGGTCGAGAACAAAGTCCTCCCGGCCTTCCCTCCGGATGGTCAGTTTAACGGTTGTGCCTTCCGGGCCGCGCACCTTCTGCACAACCATGTCCAGAGGTTCGTTGTACACATCGGCCCCATCCACCTTAATCAGCAAATCCCCCGGCTTGATTCCGGCCTTTTTAGCAGGCGTGTTATCGATAGCGTTCAAAATCTTCGGGTAGCCTTCACCGGGCAGGATTTCGATACCCACACCCACGTAGGTACTGTCCAGGTAGTGGGTATATTCCTCGAAATCCTCCGGAGGCATATACTCTGTATAGGGGTCATCCAGTGTGTCGATAAGTCCTTCAATGGCCCCCCGATACAGCAAGCCGGGCGCGGGACTGTCAATATGAATGTCCTCAATATAATTAAACACCTCTACAAAGGTGTCCGGTCCAATCTCCCCGCTTTCAGCAGCAAGTAACGGTTCAGCATTCCATAAAACAACTGCGTTTACCAGAACGAGCGCTATAACCAACAATTTGCGCAGCTCGATCACCCCAACTTCTTCAGGATTTTGTTTTATATTTATTCTCCTCTCCGGAAAAAACTCCTGCATTTTTTTCCTTGGCGGCTTTATTACCTTTAGGGGAAGGTATTTTTGTTAAGGTGGTGAAATAATAAAATGGAAAACAACATTGGAAAACAGCCGGGTAACTCCCCGGGAAAGGTGCAAAGTAAATGTCCCAGGATATTCTAATTATCATCGACGGCAACAGCCTGGTCCACCGGGCTTTTCACGCCATCCCGCCCCTGTCCACCAGCCAGGGTCTGATGACCAACGCCGTTTACGGTTTTACCAATATGCTGCTGAAAATTATCGCCCAGGAACAACCGGCCAGAATTGTAGTTGCTTTTGATAAAGGCCGAATTACCTTCCGCCACGATCAGTATCATGACTACAAAGCAAACCGCAGCCCCACACCGGACGACCTGAGGCCCCAGTTTCCCATCCTCAAGGACGTCCTTAACGCCCTCCGGATTAAAACCTATGAACTGGATGGATACGAGGCTGATGATATCATCGGCGCCCTTTCAGCCAAAGCGGAACAAGCAGGCCTGACAAGCATTATCGTGACCGGCGACCGCGACGCCCTCCAGCTGGTTTCCCCTTTAACCAGGGTGCGGCTGACCAAAAAGGGTATTAGCGAGCTGGACGAATATGACGAGGGGAAAATCTGGGACAGGTACGGGATTACACCCCGCCAGTATACTGACTTCAAGGGTATGACCGGGGATCCTTCCGACAACATCAAGGGTATACCCGGCATTGGGGAAAAAACTGCCTCCCGGCTGCTGAAGGAATACGGCAGCCTGGAAAATATCATAGCTGCCGCCGATGAACTGACCGGCCGCACAGGGGAGCAGGTAAAAAATTACAGGGAACAGGCCGGGCTGTCTAAAGAACTTGTGACCATCCGGCGGGAGATCCCGCTGGAAATCGACCTGGACGGCTGCGTCTGGGAGGGGCCGGACTACAAAAAACTCCTGGATATCTTTAAAAAGCTGGAGTTTAAAACCCTGATCAAGTCCATCTACCAGGATAACCGGGGCAGCGGGGGAGAGGGCAAGAAACAGGCCGGACGGAGCCGGGGCCGGAAAACGGCCAGAGAAGCGCTGGCCGGACCTGAGCCGGCGCCCTACTCCATCGACTACCAGCGCCTGGATACTCCGGCCAGGCTGAAACAGTTCACTAGAACTGTGCAGAAAGCCGGCCTGGTTTCCCTGGCAGCCCTGCCGGGCGCCGCCCCGGAAAGAACCGTGACCGCCGGGTTTGCTCTGGACGGGGCCAGGGCATATTATCTTGAGCTCAGTAACGGGCAGCTTTCAGCGGGAAGCTCCGGAGACTTCCGGGACAGGGCGCTGGAGGCGTTAAAAGCCATCTGCGGGAACCCCGGGATTAAAAAATACTGCCATAACGGAAAGGAGCTCATCTGGATTTTTCACCGGCTGGGTATAGAGATTAAACCCATTGCTTTTGACACCATGATTGCTTCCTACCTGCTGAATCCGGCCGCGCCAAACCGGACTCTGGAAGATGTCGTCCTGGAGCATCTGAACGAGGTGTTGCCCGGGGATGAGGGTGAACTTCCTGCCAGTGCCCACTGTGTTCTGCAGCTGGCCCGGCTTTTGGAAGAAAAGCTGAAGCTCCAGGAGCAGGACCGGCTCTTTTACGAAGTTGAGATGCCCCTGGCCCAGATCCTTGCCGGAATGGAAATAGAGGGAGTGGCCGTTGACAAGCTGCAGCTGGAAGCCATGTCGGAGAAACTGGGCAGGCTACTCAACGGCCTGGAAAAAGAAATCTACAACCTGGCCGGCCGGGAGTTCAACATAAACTCAACCAGGCAACTGGGAAAAGTGCTCTTTGAAGACTTAAAGCTCCCAGTCGTGAAAAAGACCAAAACCGGCTATTCCACCGATGCCGGGGTGCTGGAAGAACTTGCCGCGGCCCACGAGGTGGTGGCTAAAGTCCTGGAGTACCGGCAGTTGATGAAGTTGAAGTCAACCTACACCGACGGCCTTAAGGGTCTTGTCAATCCTGAGACCGGACGGCTCCATACCACTTTTCACCAGACGGTCACTGCCACGGGCAGGTTGTCCAGCTCCGAGCCCAACCTGCAGAACATTCCTATCCGGCTGGAGATGGGACGCCTCATTCGCAAGGTTTTTATCCCGTCCCGGGCAGATAACCTGCTGCTGACGGCCGACTACTCCCAGATTGAGCTGCGTATTCTCGCCCACGTCAGCGGTGACCCTGTGCTGCTCAAAGCCTTCCGGGAGGGTGAGGACATTCACGCCAGAACAGCATCGGAGGTTTTCGGGGTGCCCCTGGAGGAGGTAACCCGGGAAATGCGCGCCCGGGCCAAGGCGGTCAATTTCGGCATCATCTACGGCCTGAGCGATTTCGGCCTGGCCAGGGACATCAAGGTGGACCGGCAGACAGCCAGGCTCTATATCGAAAACTATTTTGCCCGCTATGCGGGAGTCAAGTCCTATATCGACCGGGTCATTCAGGAAGCCCGGTCCAGGGGGTACGTCACCACCCTTTTAAACAGGCGGCGTTACCTGCCGGATCTTTTCAGCTCCAACCGGATTGTCCGCAACGCGGCTGAACGCACCGCTATGAATACACCTATTCAGGGCAGCGCAGCGGACATCATTAAGCTGGCCATGGTCAACATTCACAGGGAACTGGCTGAACACGGCCTGAAGGCAAAAATGATCCTGCAGGTTCATGACGAGCTGATCTTTGACGCACCAGCAAATGAAATCGAGCAATTGCAGGAACTGGTCAAGCGCTGTATGGAAAACGCGCTGCTCCTGGACGTTCCGCTATTAGTTGACCTTAAAACAGGCAAAAACTGGTATGACGTAAAATGAATTAAGGGGATGAAACACATGCCGGAGCTTCCCGAAGTGGAAACCGTCAGACAAACGCTCCAGCCCAAACTGGCCGGATTAAAGTTCTGCGGCGCCCGGGTATACCTGCCCAAAATAATCAAGACTCCGGATCCCGAAGAGTTTGTTAAAGAGATTAAAGGCAAAAAAATCATAAAGCTCAGCCGCCGCGGCAAGTACCTGCTCTTACATTTAAGCGACCGTTATAATCTCGTGGTCCACCTGCGGATGACAGGGAGCCTTGTTTACTGCGATAACGGCGCCCCCCCGGCCAGGCACACCCACGTTATCTTTGATTTAAGCAACGGGGCCCAGCTCCACTTCACGGATGTCCGGCAGTTCGGGCAGCTTTGGCTGGTGCCCTGCACATCCCTGGACAGCCTCACCGGCCTCAAAAACCTGGGGGTTGAGCCGCTGGAACCCCAGTTTACCAGGGACTATCTGAAAAGAGAACTGCGCCGCCGCCACGCCCGGATCAAGCCTTTGCTATTGGACCAAACGATCATAGCCGGCCTGGGAAATATTTATACCGACGAGGCGCTGCACCGGGCTAAAATTAACCCGGAGCGCCTGGCCACGACCCTAACCCCCAGGGAGATTGCCTCCCTCTACCGTGCCATCAAGGACGTCCTCCAGGAAGGAATTGATAGCAGGGGAACCACAGTCCGGAACTATGTCGACGGTGAAGGGCAGTCGGGCAGCTACCAGGAACAGCTGCGGGTTTACAGCCGGGAAGGCGAGCCCTGCAGCCACTGCGGTAAAACCATCGTTAAAAAGAAGGTGGGCGGACGCAGCTCCTACTACTGCCCTGCCTGCCAGAAAGCCAGGTAAACCCCCAAGCCATTGATTGGCAGGAACCAACGCTTTGCTGTCCCCATAGATTAAACAAAAAGCAACATCTAATCCATGGGAGGCAAAGAGATTTGGAACTGCTTTCGTATTTTCTTTTCGCCCTGGCTTTGAATATTGATTCCTTTGTTGCAGGCCTGGCTTACGGCGCCAGGCAAATTAAAGTCCCCCTGCTTTCCCTCCTGATTATCAGCTTGATCTCCGTAGCCGCCATCAGCATATCCATGGCGGGGGGAAAGGTGCTCCTGGCCCTAATCCCGGAAGCCATGGCCCACCGGCTGGGCGGACTCCTGCTAATGTTCATCGGCTTCTGGGTGCTGCTTCAAACCCGCCGGGCTAACCGGACTGAGAAAGACAGAAGCAGGGAGAACAGCGTACCCCGGCTGTTCAGGATTCACATCCGGCCCCTCGGACTGGTTATTCAGATCCTTAAAGAACCAGTCCGGGCCGACCAGGACAGCTCCGGCGCCATCTCACCCCAGGAGGCTATCCTTCTGGGTACAGCCCTGGCCATGGACGCCTTTGCCGCCGGTTTTGCGGTATCCATGCTCGGCTTTTCCGCCGGCTTTACTACGCTGGTGGTGGGACTGGGCCATTTCCTGCTGACCTATGTGGGAATCCTGTTGGGCCGCGCCATTATGGTCAGGGGAATGGGGCAGCAAATCTGCGTTCTTCCGGGATGCATCCTGATTCTGCTGGGCCTGTACAAGATTTATTGAGTATTACCTATTGAGCGTGGAGTGAGTATGAGTCAAAAAAGTTGGCCGGCTAAAAGTCGTCCGGCTATTTTTGTTTAATTACTTTTTCCCTTTAGAGGAACACTATTTTAAAACGCGAATTAACAAAGAAAATATATTTTTGGAGGAATAACATGCCTGTTATAGGGCTTACGGGAAATATCGGAAGTGGAAAAAGCACCGTGTCCAGCCGGCTGAAGGCTCTAGGTGCGGAAGTAATCGACGCCGACCAGGTGGCCAGGGAAGTCGTCCGGCCGGGGAGTCCGGCCCTGGAGGAACTTGTTGCCAACTTCGGCCCGGGCATCCTGAAGGAGAATGGGGAGCTGGACCGCAAGGCCACAGGCGAACTGGTTTTTGCAGACCCCGGGGCAAGGGCCCGTTTGAACCAGATTACCCATTCCCGGATTAAGGAAACTATCCAGAGCAAAATCAAAGGGTTTCTTGACCGGACCGCCGCTTCGCCCAATCCTGAAGTACTGGTTATTGATGCGCCGCTTTTAATCGAGGTTGGTCTGCAAATCAACGTAGACGAGATCTGGGTGGTCAAAATTGACGAGGAGAAGCAGATTGAACGGCTGACCCGGAGGGACGGCCTCAGCCCTGATGAGGTCCGCTCACGCATCGCCGCCCAGCTTCCCCAGGAGGAAAAGCTGAAATATGCCGACCGGGTCATTGACAACAGCGGTGAACCGGCGGAAACCATGAGGCAGGTGGATCGACACTGGGCAAACTTGCTAAAGGATCATTTCCCGGTGAAAGGTGGCATATAAACATATTAACCCATCTTCGCGGCGGAGTGATCATATGGCAAAAGTCTTTCGCAGAAGGATAAATTCGCGCAAAATGACACGCAGATTTCTGATCATCCTTTTTTTAGCGCTGTTGATTTTTAACCTTGACTCGGTGGGCCGCTTTTTTTACCCTTTCCCCTACCGTGACACTGTTTCACACTATGCCGGAATTTATAACCTCGACCCCCTGCTTCTGGCGGCGATCATGAGAGCCGAGAGCGGGTTCGACAGCAAGGCAGTTTCCCCCAGGGGGGCCCGGGGATTGATGCAGATCATGCCGGAAACCGGTCAGTGGGTAGCAGGCCAACTGGGCGAGCAAAACTTTGATCCGGACCAGCTGTTTGAACCCGAAACCAGCATCAAAATGGGCGCCTGGTATATTGCGGACCTCAAAAAAGAGTTCGGCAACGACCCCGTCCTGGTCCTGGCCGCGTACAACGGCGGGCGGGGCAACGTCAGGGAATGGCTCTCCGACGTGAATAATTTTGGAGACAGCAGCGACATCGAACGGATCCCCTTTGAAGAAACCCGCCTGTATGTCAAGAAGGTCCTGAAGTATTACCGGATTTACAGCATCCTGTACCACTGAGTTTTTATGCAGCGGCAATATCAGAGTTTGAAGGGGAGGCTTGACGCCTCCCCTTTTATTGCTTTTTTGCCCTTTTGGTTTTGTTCTTAATTCTTTTAATGATTATAGCCTAATAATTATATAGCGTTGTTTTCTTTTAAAGCTCCGTTGACGTAAGCCATGAACGCCTCGGCCTTTTCCCCGGGAGGAGTTGTCAGCAGGCTGACAATAACAAAGAGCGCCGTTGAAATAATCCCGCTCCAGACCCCCGGCCCCCAGCCCAGGGGCTTGACGCCGCCGAACTGGAACCAGAAGGCCGCAATGCCGCCGATGACAATACTAGTAATGGCACCCGCCGCGGTGCCCCTTTTCCAGAAAAAGGCCCCGATGATAGCCGGCACAATCACCAGCAGGCCCGCCGAGGAGGCCACCGAAAGGATCGCTATCAGCCCCAGCTTAAGCGAGGCGAACAAAAACGTTACGAGGGCGAACAGCGGCACAAAGAACCTGCCCAGGCTGAAAAGCCTGCTTTCTTCTATTACCGGATTCATCGTTTTCAGGATATCCTGCGATACCATGGAGGACAGGGTCAGGATGATTGAGTTGATGGTGGAAATTGCCGCAGCCGTGATCCCAACCATAACCAGCAGGGAAATAGAAGTTGGAATAATATTCAAGGCCAGCAGGCTGGGCGTAGCCAGATCGCCGCTGGCCAGGTCCGGCAGCAGCAGCCTGGCTGAAAAGCCCCATATAATAGAAATAAAGGTATAGATGAAACCAAATACCATAAATCCCATGACCATTGTCCGCATGGCGCCCAGGGAGCGGGGAATAAAAAGCCGCTGGCTGACCTGGGGATTGGAGAGGGAAAAGAAAAACCAGGGCAGGGCAAGGGCCACAAAGGCCGCTTGATTAAAATAACCCGGGCCGGGGACGGCCAGCCACTCCGGGTATTTCGCTTCTAGGGACTCAAAGAGCCCTCCGAAGCCCCCGAAGGCCCCGTAAACCACAAATAGCACCGAGATGGAGGACACGATAATCATAATCAGGGCCTGGAGTGAATCCGTCCAGGCCACTGCCCTCATTCCCCCCATATAGGCCCAGATAATGGCGACGAAGGTGGCAATCAGAAGTCCCGCCATAAAGGGTATGGCCCCTCCGGACATTCCGTTCATCAAAGTTCCGATACCAATTAGCTGCACGGCGCTGTACGGGATCAAAAAAATGATGGAGCTTACCGCAGTGACAATTTGCAGGCCTTTGCTTTGATACCGGTCTCCCAGCATCTCGGAGGGAGTAATGTAGTTGTACTTCTTGCCGGCCAGCCAGAATCTCGGGCCAAAAAAGGCTACTAAAACCAGGCCTGATAGATAGATTAACTCAAAACCCCAGGCGCCCACACCTCCGATATAGGTCAACCCGGCCAGACCCACCAGCATAAAGGCGCTGTAAGTTGTTGCACTGTAGGTTAGGGCTGCGACAAAACCGCTGATGGTCCGGTTGGCTATGAAGAAATCAGAAACGCCCCTGACCATGTTCCGTTTGGCATATAGGGCAACAATTGTCCCAAGCAAAAAATAGGCAAAAACAGCCAGATATATGTATGAAGCTTTCATCTACCGGTCCCCCATTTACTGGTTATAATTCCAACGCTGATTATAGCGGTTATTGCAAATACTCCCCAGTAAAGAAATGCTCCAGTTATCCTGGTAATGCCGGATAGAAAAGAAAAGGGAACAATAAAAGCGGACAAAACGATAATCAGAAACCAGATTGTCCACCACACGAGCTGGTTTTTCATATTTTCACCTCCGTCTCCTGTCTACTTAAAATGCTCAGACTCCAGCACAAGCATTCCTTACCATCTGATTTTAATCCAATTTACCGGGCTAGCATACCCCTGAATCCATAAAATTGAAGAATTATTGCCAATAATAGATTAATCCCCCGCAAAGAGCAATAGAAGTAAAAGAAAAAAGGGGACGCTTTCTTAAACGCCCCTTTCTCCTAAAGCAGTCTCTAACGGGCAAAGACATGTCTGCCGATTTGCGTAACGATGGGACGGGACCAAACCCAGGGGCTGGTGGCCGTAGCCGGATTCCAAAAATAAAGGCAATCCCCTGTTGGGTCCTGTCCGTCCAGAGCGGCCACAGCGGCCTGCAGGGACTCTTCGCTCAAGGGTCTTTTATACTGGCCGTTGCTTACCGATTCGAAAGCGTAGGTCTCATAGACAACCCCCGGGATTGTGTTTGGAAAATCATCGCTTTCGGTCCGGTTAACAATCACAGCGCCCACTGCCACCTTACCTTCGTACGGCTCGTCCGCCGCCTCTCCCTCAATCACCTGCGCCAGCAGGTATACGCTTTCGCGGTCCACCCCGCTCCTGGACACATTGACGCTCCTTTGCCGGTCATTAAACTGAAACTCCGGCAGATAATTTGGTCCTGCCTCCGGCTCATCATTGATGCCCGGGCTTTCTTTAGTCTCCGGGTCGTTGTTTACAGCCTGAACCTCTTTCTTGCCCGGTTTGAGAACCTTCTGAAAGGCAGAAACCGGGTGCAACACTAGACTTGCCGGTAACAGCAGCAGGAACGCTACTATGCCTACTTTTTTCTTCAAATCATCAAGATCGTTCCATATTTTTAGATCGTCCCATATTTTCATTAATCTCTTTAAATTTTTCATTAATCTCATTAATTTCATCAATGTCACCCCTTTTTTTAATTTCCCGGGGGCTTAACGAGTATAAGCGAAAATCATGTATATGTCAAAGGGAAATATTTAGGCAACATCAATGATCACTGAAATATCCAGGAAATGATTATATCGATAATCCTGTAATTAACGGGCGTGCCAAAAGAACAATTTCAGGCTGACCATGGATTAATAACAGAAATAATTGTGTTAGTAATTATTAGATAAAAGGGTCAATACACAGAATACTTATAGAATATTTTTCATGTTTTTAATGTTAGTTAATGAAATATAATAAGGCATGGATTTGAGGGCAAAGCATCATCAAGTCAGGATCCTGTTACTGATAGAACTAATAAACAGCAGGACAAGTTGATAGTTATTCCACCTTGATATAATCCTGTACCGCCTTTCCGTTAAGGTAATCAAACTTTTTGCCCTGATGGATATCATGTTTTTCCAGGTAATCCTCAATACCCTGCTTAACCAGCCACCAGCTGACCCCCCAGTTGCTGAAGAGCAGGCTCTCTCTGGGGCCTTTACCCACCAGCCTCTGGATGACCACGGCTGGGTCCAGGTAAGCCAGGAAGGAGCATACCCTTTCAATATACTCCTGCAGGGGGATGATTTCTAAATCACCCCGTTCGTAAAGGTCGCCCAGGGGCGTGCCTTTGACGATGTACAGGGAGTGCAGCTTGACATATTCCACGCCCAGTGCGGAAAGTATCCTGGCGTTTTCCACCGCGTCCCCGCATGTATCCCAGGGCAGGTTCAGGATCAGGTGGGCGCAGGTTTCAAAGCCGTACTTCTTAATTCGCAGGACGGCGTCAATGAACTCGGCAAGGGTGTGACCCCGGTTAATTTTCATCAGAGTATGGTAATTGACCGTCTGCAGACCCAGCTCGATGTTGATGTCCAGCTTTTTCTCTTCTTGAAGCGCAAACAAAAAGTCAAGGTATCGGTCGTTGACGCAGTCGGGCCTGGTTGCAACAGAGATGCCCACAACCCCGTCCTCATCTGCGGCCTGGTTAATGTTATCTTTAAAGCGGTTAAGGGGGAGGTAGGTGTTGGTGAAGGCCTGGAAATAAATAATAAACTTTTTAGCTTTGAAACGCTTTTGAAAAAAGGCTTTGTTTCTAGCAATCTGTTCCTTTACACCATAGGTATTGGGCAGGCAATCAAAACCGGAGCCCTCCTCATCGCAGAATATACACCCCCCCCAGCCTACCCTGCCGTCCCGGTTGGGGCATGTTCCCGGCAGGTTGACCGGGAGTTTGTAGACCTTTTCGCCAAACTTCTTTACCAGGTGCGTTGAATACTGATTATAACGGGTTATCCTTGTTTTCATAGGATTCCTTTGATTCCTTTCCGGCTTAAACTTAACATATTTGTCTCTCTTAACCTGCAAACATTTTGTTAAACCCAAGTTTGGCACCACCAGTAAAACCTTACCTGAAACTAACGGACTCCCGGGCCGGCGTCTGCTTAAGGCCTGATAAAACGTACAACTCACGTCTTTTTTTCCTAAACCCGCATCGCCTTTATCCTTGCATTGCTTAATTCCACAGGTTATTATTAACTGAGATTAACTGAGATTAATCCCTGAATAACCTGAACAAGCTGGAGCTTCCCTGGCCTTATTTATTATTTACTGGCCGTGCTGATTATTCTCATCCCCGGCAAAACTGCCGTTTTGGCTTTGAGTTTGCTTCTGTCCCCGGGAATGATCAGCACTGTCCGAATTCCGAAAATATAACTACCCGGGTTCACCCCTTGCCATCTAAAAATAAGGCGTTTGGAAAAACATATTTAAGCTTCCAACGCCCTGGATCTCTTCTTTTTTACTTCGCCTGCCATACTTTAGATATCGGAAGATATGCGATGGTCTTATAGAATGCGGTTATCCGCAAAGAGGTGGGGTACAGGGAATAGTCTCCGTAAAGGGGCGGCTTATTTAATTGCAGCAGTAAACACCGGTTCATTTTTCCGGCCTTGAACACTCCTGCGCAACAAGGGCATGAATGTTGTTTTTAACCAAACCCGCAACGGTTTTAAAGAAATCCTGCAGTTCGTCGTACACACTTTCAGCCGCCCGCTCAATGAGGGAGGCCACCTTTTTGGTATCAATCTCAACCTGGTGCCTAAAATGCATTTGCAGCCGGTACTTTTCCGCCAGAGAGAACGCCCCGGCTTTCTCCATTTCGATTAATCCGGTAAATCTCTTAACACGCTTTAAAAAATCATAATTATCGAGCTTCAAAAGTTCGCACAACATTTCGTCTACTTCAGAAATAAGGCTGTGGTTGGTAAAAACGCTCTTGATCTTTTCGCTGTAATCGCCCGAAGAACTAACTATAAGTTCAATTCCCATTTCGACAATGTTGTGGGCCTTCCACCAACCCATTTCCGGAGGAATATTGCACGCTTCAACAGTATCCAAAACAAAGGGCCTGGCCTTTTCAAAACAATATCCCTTCTCATAATCCAGGTATTTTTCGTCCCCGTAATAGTCAAGTCCCTTGGGGACAAAACCATGGGTTAAAACGGCTTTCCCGAAGTCCAGCAGCGTCTGGTACTGTTTTAGAAAACAAAAAATCTCAGAACCTTTGCTGTGTGAATCGTAGTGGTTAATCCCCCTACCGTTGAGCATATCAGGCAGGATACTGCCCAGAGTAATTTCGTCGCTCTGTCCATCCAAAATCATCTCGGCAAAATATACATGTGTTTGCGGGTACAAAAGCTTCCCTCCTAAATCATAGAAAATCTCCGGTTAATTCCTACCGGGGATTCTCCAAATAAAAAAACAGCGATAACACCACCGCCCCTTTAATTCGCTTACATTTCTTTAAAAGAAATGTAAAGTGAAAACGGAACGGACTGTCGTTGTTCCCCAAAACACACCGGCAAATACCAGCAGATTGCTACATGTGGTAAAATATAATTTTAGTCTATATTAAATAACCTTAAATTACAATACCCGCCCTGGCCGCTTTTCTGGAGGAAAGCGCATATACCTGGTTATTTCACTTTTTGCCGGGTACCGTCATGGCTTAAGACAGTCCCGAAAGACTGTCCCAGGCTGAGAGGGTTGGCGCTTCAGGGCATTTTCTAAAATAGTCGGGACCAGCACTTGCTTTTAAAATACACGTCTGATATAATAGCTGTTGCGAAGAAGGCAGGATCACTTATAACCGCTCCTGCCGGTATTCACGAATAGCATAAGATGTCGGAGTGGCGGAATAGGCAGACGCGCACGTTTGAGGGGCGTGTGGGTGACCGTGCGGGTTCAAGTCCCGCCTCCGACACCATCTTTATCCGCACCAAAGTCAAGCTTAAGCATAACATCAACTTTATCAGAAAAAACCTTAATTTCGTGGACATACAGGTCCACGATTTTCTTTTTGGACAGCTGGTCGGGCCTGTCCATCATGTCTTTTTGGGTGGCGGATAAATACTTGATTATCATTTCCTCAGTAATAGCTGACAAAGGCGAGCGCAGGGTGTTCAAGTGTTCCTGTATCTCCTCTTTCCTCTTTTTCAGCTCCTTTAAGCGGCCGGATAAAATGTCGTATTCGGCCCCGTCCTCGATAGCTTTGACTATATTCCCGATCTTTTTGTCAATATCCGCCAGCTCATCATTAAAGACCTTTTCATCCCGGGCATTCTGCCGGCCCTTATCCCTTGCCAGCATGACCAGTTTTCCTGCCAATTCGGGCAGCTTGTCCCGGGAAAACATGTTTTGCTCGACTACACCCAGCACATAATTTTCCAGGTAATCCTTGCGGATTCTCCTGCTGCCGCAGTCCCTGGTGCGCATCTTCCGGTTGCATTCATAGTAACGCACCGGCTCGGCGCCGGCTTTTCTACTGCTGGAGTTACCCACCATCGCCGCGCCGCACTCACCGCAGACCACCTTGCCGGTGAGGAAATAAAGCTCCCCGCTCTTCTGCCGCGGTCCCGTCTTTTTTCGGCCGTCCATAATTTCCTGCACCTTCTTGAAATCCTCCTCCGGTATGATAGCCGGGACAGCGCCCGGCACGGTGATAATTTCCCCTTCATCTTTCCTGATGCGCCAGTTGCGCTTGCCGTTCAACCTCCTGGGTGCCCGGTTGTAAGTATAGTAACCGGCATATTTAGGGTTGCGCAGTATCTCATAAATTGAATTCTTTCCGAAAGGCCTGCCCTGCCTGGTAAGGTAGCCGAGCTCATTTAACTTGTCCATTATTTTAATGTAACCGTGGCCCTGCAGGAACATGGAAAAAATCAGCCTGATAACAGGCGCTTCCTGTTCATTAATTGAGTAATGACCATCTATAACGTTGTACCCCAGCGGGACCCACCCGCCGTTAAACCTGGCCTGGTATGCGTTTTCCTTCATACCCTTCATTACTTCCCTGGACAGGTTTTTGGAGTAGTATTCGGCCAGGCCCTCCAGGAGGCTTTCCAGGAGAACCGACTCCGGGCTGTCGTCCAGGGGCTGGTCCACAGCGATAAGGCGGATCCCCGCTGAGGCCAGCGTCCTGCGGTAAACCGCGCTGTCATACCGGTTGCGGGCAAAGCGGTCCAGCTTGTGGACCAAAAGAAACTGAGCCTCTACCCTGCCGCTCTTGATGTCGTCAATCATTGTAAGGAACCCCGGCCGGTCGTCGGTAGTCGCGGACCGGGCCTCGTCCGTGTAGACCTTGACCACCGGATACCCCTTCCGCCTGGCGTACTCGGTGCAGGCCCGCACCTGGGCGGTGATGCTTTCCTCCCGCTGGTTGTCACTGGAGAACCGGGCATAAATAACCGCCGACACTAAATATCATCTCCTTTTGCCAGCCGGCCGATGATTTCCACCATTTTATCCAGCCGGCCTGCCGCAGCCGCCTCCCCTATCTCGCAGCCGTACTTTTCAGCTTCTTCCCCGAGCATCAGCATACAGGCAAAACGGTTGGCCTGGTACTCGTGTTTTGAGTAAAAGCCTGTTTTATCCAGGACAAAGAGGAAGTTTGTGTCCGGGTGCAATAAAAAATGGCCCTATTCATGGCCACACACAAGCTGCTTTTCTATTTCGGTCAGGTCGGAATCTATCATAATAAATTTCTTCCCCTGCAAAGATAAGGCTATTCCTTTAATCGCCTTAAATGGTACTTCCAATAGGATAATTCCCAGCGAAGCGGCTATCTCCAGCGGTTTCTCGCCGTTTACGGCAAGTTCCCGCGCTTTATCGTACAATGCCATTTCGATAAAATCACGATCCTTTGGGCTCCCTGTCAGCCCTCTGTTTTTTTAATACCTCCCAGGCTGTTTTTAATGCCAGCATGACGTCGTCCTTGACGTCTTCGCTGAGGGGGTCGCCGAAAACCCGCAGGTTGGGATGTTCACGGATAAACTGCTCCAGTTCAATTTCCTGCGGCGGGCTGTCTTTTTCCAGCCACGACTCGTCCCGCCCCAGCAAATAGTCAGCCGAAACGCCGTAAAGATCGGCCAACTGCTCCAGCGTTTTGGTCTCCGGCGTCCGGTAGGCCCGCTCGTACCCGGAAAACGTGCCGACCTCCACCCCGAGCATTGCGGCGACCTGCTTTTGGGTCCAGCCTTTTTTGAGGCGCTCTTCTTTAATACGTTTGGCTAAAACCTCATTCTTATAAGCCATAACTAACAACACCTGCCCTAACAATAATATAGCATAAAGCTTACATTTGTTTAAGTAAAGTTTAACCAATTGATGAAAAATTTATTGACTAAGCTTTTCGCATATATTATACTGAAAGCAAGCGGGTAAGCTTTATGCTTACCGGTGCAGGGAGGTGACACAATGAAATTCTCCGGGAAAAAACTTAAGGCGCTCATACACAGCAAGGGTTTGCGGTCTGAGTACGTAGCCAGGCAGATCGGCATTACGCCTAACTACCTCTCAAATATATTCAGCGGCAGACGCGAACCCAGCGTTAAAGTGATCGAGAGCCTGTGCGCCGTCCTCCATTGTGAAGCTAGTGAATTTTTTTTGCCTATTGAGTAGGCTTTACGCATATGTGCTAATTGCTTAATCACGGAGGTTAGATATGCAGACCGTTTTCGTGAAGCTAACAGCCCACCGGACCAAAGACGGTCTGGAAACGATAAAGCGGGAGGTGATTGGCGTCAGCCCTGAGGACGCCGGCGAACGCCTGGAACGGCTGGCCGGCATCCTGGTAGATCTGGTTATGGAACAGATTTATCAAACTCAAAAGGAGGTTGCGGCAAGTGGTTAAAAGCGGCGTTACCGGCACAGGCGCAGTGTGCGCTGCGCTGGAGATGTTAAAGGAAGCATTAAGACAGCACGGCCTGGACAGTGTCAATGTAACAATCAGCAGCCACGGGCTAACCCGGGAGCAAAGTGAAAGGCTCGCCGGGGCCATCCTGGCCGGCGGGTTTGGCCAGGAGGTCAGGGCGGCGGGCAGGCCCGTCCGCTACCAGGGACGGGAAGGCTGGTTCTCCTGGTTTACCGTGGAACAGGACAGCGACGTGATCAACCTGTTTTTCAACCTGGATGAAGACGATTTGCCAATTGACTATTTACCAACTGAAAAGGAGGCAAGTTAAATGACCGCTACAGCAAGTAAAGGCGACTTCGCCGGCGCCACCGGTGTCCACCAGGGAACCGGAGCTATGCCGGGGGAGCTCACACTGCTCGACCTGCCCGCGCTTTACCACGGCTTTTGCAAAGAACTGCCGGCCGAGGCGATCCAGCGCACCAAAGGGCGCGAGACCCGGAAAGGCTATGACACTGACGGTTACGGCTACCAGTACTGCATAGACGTCTTGAACAACGTAGCCGGCCTCGGGCACTGGCGCATCATTTCAGAAGAAGTATTTTGTGACGAAGGCGAGTACAGCACCGGGAGGAAGGCTTACGAGGTGGGCTATGACGTGATAAATCAACTCGGCAACTGGACCCCGGGCGGTTTCCAGGTCCTGGCCGAGACGCCGAAGACCCCGGGCGGGCACGTCTCCGCGCTCAAAGCTGACGCCAGAAAGGGAGCTCTGACCAACGCCATCAAGAAGGCCATCGCGTTCTTCGGCATCGGCGCGGCGGCCTACCGCGGGGAACTTGACGACGACAACCTGCCGCCGGAAGGACGCCAGAGAGCCCAGGGGGACAGTCGACAGGCCCCGCCGCCTGCTAAGTCTCAAACAGAGTCCCGCCCGCCGGGTAAGCCGCCGGCCGGTTTCAAAATCGCAACATCGCCGGTATGGCCGGATCCGCCAAACTGGTTGCAGGATAGAGCTGAAGCCAGGCAGACGGAAGTCATTGGCAATGGCAATGGCAATGGCAATGGCAATGGCAACGGTAACGGGAGGAGGCGCCTGTTTTGAGAATCAACAAACTAAGCATCGAAAACTTCCGCAACCACAAAAAAACAGAGCTTAACCTGGACCGGATCAACTTTTTCGTCGGCGGCAACAACGCCGGCAAGACCTCCATCCTGGCGGCCATCGAGTGGGGCTTAACCGGCCGGTGCATGTGGACGGACAGGGCCGGCCGGGGTGCGGCGGACCTGGTGCGCCAGGGGGAAAAACACGCGATTGTTGCGATGGAAGTGGCAGGCCTGGGAGCGGTGGTCCGCTCCCTCCCGCCCCACACCCTGCAGGCAGGCAAGGTAAGCGGCGTCAACGAAGGGCAGGCCGCCATCCACAACGCCCTGGGAGCCGCCGAAGATCGCCTGCGGGTGGCTTTGAACGCCGGCGCCTTTGTGAATATGAGCCAGGCCGAGCAGAGGGCTTTCCTGTTCAACGCCTACGGGCTTACCTGGACAGTTGATCAGGTAGCGGCAGAGCTGGCCGGCTGGTTGGCGAAAAAAGGGCTGCCGGAAGGTGAAGCCGAGCGCCTGGCCAAAAAAGCCAGAAGCTACTACCCAACCGGAATCGCCTGCGGCCCGGAAATATTCGACGCGATGGAAAAGCGGGCCAAAGAAGAACGCAAGGAACAAAAGAAGGACAGGCAACGGATTGAGGCGGCTCTGGCGGAGATCGATGCTGCAAGCTTAAACCAGGCGCTGACGGAAGGTTTGGAGGACTTGAAGAACAAGCTCGCCGGAATGAAAAAAAGACGGGACGAGCTGCTCAAAGCCTGTGGAGCCGGGCGTGAAATGCAGTCCCGGAGGCAGTCGCTGGAAGAAAAAATCAGTCAGGCTGAAAAGAAAGCCTCTGAAGCCAGGGCGAAAGCGGAAAGCCTGGCGGCAGAGCTGGAGAGTCTGGGCGGGCTGGATAAAGCCGCCTTCGAACCCGGCATCGATGACATGGAAAAAGAGTTTCAAGAAAAGGTGGATGCCGCCAACAAGGCCGTAGCGGCCGCCCGGAGCAAACTGGAGGCTATCGACAAGGCCGGCCAGGCCCTCGCCTGCAAGGACCGGCGCTGCCCGCTGGCTCCGGAACTCCTGCAGTGCGGGCTCACTAAAGACCAACTGGATGCCGTCCTGCTCAGCCTGCGCAGGGAGTACAGAGTCACGAGCCAGGACCTGGAGAAACAGAAAACAGCCTTGAAAGAAGCCACAGAAAAACTGGCCGAAATGAGGAAAATCCGG
>Ga0123334_1002158_pt1 | contig 23074 bp, 19 predicted proteins | sample BiotimSIPDNA_FD_89706 | JGI IMG/M metagenome (GOLD analysis project Ga0123334, IMG submission 89706) | Anaerobic biogas reactor microbial communites from Washington, USA - Biogas_R1 time_0 SIP DNA | ecosystem: Engineered > Bioreactor > Anaerobic > Unclassified | place: Washington, USA... | reverse complement strand
CAAAAACCACTCAGTACTAGTGTTTATAGAAATATATCTAAATAAAATGAGAATTCCATCCAAATTTACACTTGCCTGAACCCAAAATCTCTAGGTATAATGAAAGCAAGTTCCTATCCACTAGTTCACCGTCTTCGGCCCTGTAATCTCAACCTTCGCGTCGGCTTTGTGATCCACCGACTGATATTCATGAACAAGTTCACCATCCCTGAATATTTTTATGTTGACCGTAACCTTATCGGGGGACAGGTCTTTCATTGGCGCGCCTACCTCGAAGGATTTCCCGTTCTCTACCAGGTCGATTTCGGTTTGATAATCGAAGTTGTCGTTGAGGGTTACTAATGCGGTAAAGGGCGGGTCACCCAACTTTTGCTTCGGTAGCGTCGGGGTGAATTTGAGCTTGTCACTGCTTTTTAGTGTCGAGTTGCCCACCTTTTTTTCAATGTCCTTTTGGTTATCCCATTTCAGCGCAGTCAAGGAAAGTGTCGCCTTTACGGTCGCAACGCTGTCCTCCGTGTTTTGGAACACAGCAACTAGACCAAGAGATTCACCCGCGGTGTAAGCGATAAGTACGTCCTTTGCACCGTCCACTTTTGAGTTGACGAAGCCCTCAATGGGCTCCCATGACACGCGGTTGGACATCTCAAGCCCATCCAAAAGGTACACATTGCCTTGCACTGACGCGGGCGAAGCTTCGAGCCAGAAGGAGCGCGTTAAGGCGGTATCATTCTTGGGCAGATAGGCAGGTGTCAGGCTGTAGCGAAAAATACCTGCGCCATTTTCCTGAATATCCATGGATGCACTGACCTTTTCGCGTGGCATGGCCCTTGTGTCGAACAACCCTCCTGCAATGACCGTCACCTCAGGCATAAAGTCACGGGTAAATGCTTCCTGCCAGAAGTCTATATAGACCATATTCGCTGACTTACTCAGTTTATCCCGAACATAGTTATCAAACGCTGTATTGATGTCCGAAGCCATACTGTAATTGGCTTTAACGGTATTCCACATATCTTTGAAGGCATCGTCGCGTTCATCGACGCCCGTCTGTCGGGTGGACAAAATATAGTCCAGAAAAGATGATACTCCGTAATCATGGCTTCCGTTGCTCACATAATAGGCCTTGTTGGCCTCTATTGAGGGATGAATCGGCTCGCCCACACCTACACCCGTGCCGATAAACCGCCCGGCATACTCTGCCGTGGCCTCCAAAAACCAGGCATTATTGGCGAAGAAGCGATAAAGCTCCGTGCTGTTTCCGGTATAGCGGTTGTCGACAATATCTTTAAGCCCGGTGGTGGACATATAAAGCTGCTTGAAGCCGAGTTGGTGATACTGCACGGCGTGGAACAACTCATGGGCGCAGGTGGAGGCCATGTCATCTTCGGGATACTCAGAGGGCATGATGATATTACCGGTTGTGGCGCTCTTGGCTTGCGCACCGACCTTGTTGTAACGGGGGTCTATATATACCTTGATGGGGTTGTGTATATCTTCCAATTGATAGCGTGACATATCGATTGAGCCCAAAGGAACCGGAGCGCCATCGGATTTAGGTGTCACAAGCGCTTTCTTTGTGACTGGCGGCACGCCGTACTCCCCGAACAGATCCCTGTACTCTTTATAAGCGGTAGAGAAAGCAGCCGCCATCAGGCAGGCTTTGTCATGGAGTGCAGTATCATTTTTTGCGTCGGACACCCTGTAATACACGATGAAATATTCGTTGATATCCGAAACGCCCACAAATTCCTCCGTCGTCGCATCCTTTATATTGACATAGAGGTTCTGGGTGAGCTCGACAATTTTGTTTTTTCCTTCTCCAAGCTTATCGGCGACAAAATCAATCTTCTTGGCGGCTTCATCAATCGTCTTTTGCGACAACCTTCCGAAGCCGGTGCGCATATCGCTGACAAAGCGCCTAAAGCTGCTGAAATGCGTTGTAGCGAGATAGACTCGAGCTTCCTCCTCTGAGTACAATGTTTCAGCCGATACCCAAACACCTGCAAGTTCGTCGAAAATCTGGAAGGCAGAATGGGCTGCTTCCTCGGCGTCGGCCGCGTTCACGCCGAAGTATACAGGCCGTTCAAAAAACATATGGCCGCCGTCGGCCCCGGTGATCTCATATTCCTGCGCCACCGTCCAGTAAGGACTGTCGTCAAGCGAGGGCGTATCGTACTGGAATATGGTTATTTCCTGCTTCTGCACCACACTGCCTTGGGGAACAATGAGCGCAAAGCCCTCCCCCTCAATGATGTTATCCTTTTCCGGCGACAGTGTAACCCTTGCCAGTTCTTTTTTTGTATGCTCCAAAAAAACGTGCTTCACGATTTTTTTGTTAAATATTGGAGGATTAACAAGCCTAACCTCTTTTTTGCCTGCCACAATGTCATGTGGGACAAGCAGTGTGATTTCCTTGTCACTCCAGCCGATGATGGGCGTATCAATGCCATCAATGGTTGCCCGGCTGTTCTCCGAATCGTAATAACCGAAACCCTTTCCGCTGATGGTGACGGCTCTGTTCCCGTAAGGTTGTCCGTTAAAGCTGTCGATGCTGACGGCTGCGTCACGGAACAATGTGCCAAACCACCCGGTCAGAATGGCAACTCCCAACGCGATGACCAGGATTACGGCGATAGCGGTAAGCAGGAGCTTCGTCTGCGGTGTTTAACGTTCTTTGATTTGAGGAGCCAATGGGTACGCAATTACCTGGGGCTGGGTATGAATCATACTCTGTGGCAAGTGAATTGCGACCCCGCAGTATCTGCAAAATTTTGCGCCAGGGTTTAGCTGCGCACCACAGTCTTTGCAAAATTTATCCATTCGTCAGACCTCCGTTCACAAAGTCATATTACTTAAACGACTTAAAAGCTTCCAGTATCTTCTCACTTTTCGGATGCTCAGTAACCATAAATTCAGCGACAACCTCTCCGTTTTCAATGACCTTACATGTGTTTCTTAGCAGGAACTCCTGATTATGCCAGGCTGGATCATTGGTCTTTGAATCATACCCGTTCTCATCAATAAATTTTAAATATCTCTCTGCCGTACTGTTTAGATTTTTATGATTGTACTCTAAAAGCATGATTTGTTCGTCATCCAGTACTACTGTGTACTGATTAATACAACCATACATTGAGTTAATTGTTGAGCTGCTGCTTTTCTCCTTGACTTCCGCATTGATCCCGGCTCCGCTCCATGCCTTAACAAGGTCATCTATGCGTGCGTTATTTTTTTCGGCTGTAACAGTTTGTTTTGAATCCGGTTCTTTACCGTCAGATGTCTTTTTAACAGCAACCTCGCAAGCTGTTAGGGTTAATAAAGATAAGACTATCACCAATACTAAAGATAAAAACCTAACTGTTTTCTGTTTTTTCATAATATTTTCCTCCTTTAACCTCTTTTGAAATATAGTTTTGCTCCTGTCGTTCCAAGTCTTAACTCGTCATTATCGTCGCTGTACTCAAGGTAAAGTCCTCCGCGTTCAAGTCCAAAGTATGTGGCAAAATTATAATCATCCATATTATTCCCGGTATCAGGAACCAACTTAAATGACTGATCACCCGTCGCGTCAGTATACTCCTCGACATACCCTCCTCCCGTCCAGGGATCAATGCCTCCGCCAGATCTGCTCATAGAGAACTGACCGCCGCTGATGCTCAATGTGATATCTAAACTTAGCTCATCTGGTGAGACATACCCGAGATAAATTCCATAACCGATCCATTTGCCATCCATTCCGCCTCCCTTGGAAGCGGCTTCTACCTTTTTCTCTTTTATGATCAGTGATACTTTTGCTGTGCCCAGCTGCTTACCGTTTAGGTCATAAAGCATAACAAATGGTTCGTATTCTTTGAACTCGTTATAGTCGGAAGAAATATTTGACTTATTTTTTGAAGTATCTTCATTTGTTGTACCATTATCAAAATCCCATTTAAACACATACTCTCCAGCAGGCGACGCAACCGCTGTAAAGTTATGCTTATATGGCAGTTCATCCTTTTCCAGTTCAACCGTAAGGCTCTTTGACCCTTGAATGGAAACCATGACGTTCATATCCCCCGACTGGTACTCATGAATTAGCGTTCCGTCTCTGAATATTTTGATATTTACTAAAATCCGTCCGGGAGGGAGATCCTTCATTGGCGCATTTACCTCGAAGGATTTTCCGTTCTCCACCTTGCTAATTTCGGTTTTGTAATCCTCATCATTATTGAGGATCACAACCGCAGTAAATGGAGGGTCACCCGCCTTTTGCCCCGGCAGCACAGGTGTAAATTTCAATTTGTCGCTTCGGCTAAGAGTGGTATTGCCCACCTTTTTCTCAATCTCCTTTTGGTTATCCCATTTCAGAGAGGTAGAAGAGAGTGTCACGTTTGCCTTTGTATCTCCCAATGCTGAATTGTAAAACACCGAGACAACCCCGCAGGTTTCGTCCGCTTTATTCGGTATAAGGACGTCTTGAAGGCCGCCTTCAGTATAATTCACAGTGCCGATCAATGGATCCTGCATAACGCGCATTGACATCTCCAGTCCATCAAGGCGGTAGACATCGCCTTTTAGCGTCGTGGGCGATGTTGTAAACCAATAGGAACGCATCAGCGTGGTTTTGTCCCTGTTTAAATATTTAGGCTCAAAGCTGTATCGGAATATACCGACTCCGTGCTCATTAATATCCACTGAGGATGATGTCTTCCCTTTGTCTAAAACAGTGATATCCGTTACACCGCCGGAAATATTTAAGCGCGCACCCAGATACTGCACCTCCGGCATATAAGAGCGTGTAAAAGCTTCACGCCAGAAGTTCAAATATGCGGCCTGTGCCGATTCATTCAGCTTATCCTGAACATATCCGTCAAAGGCCACATTGACGCTTGACATCATGCTGTAATTTCCAATGATGGTATTCCACATCTCTTTGAAGGCGATTCCCCGATCGTCGGATTGCCGGGTAGCCAGAATATAGTCCAGAAATGAGCAAACACCATATTCGTGGGTGCCGTTGCTCGTATAATAAGCCCGGTTGGCCTCAATACGCGGATGTATCGGAGCGTTAAAGCCTTGACCCGATCCAATAAATAGTCCGGCATACTCTGCAGTAGCCTCAAAAAACCACTTATTGTTGGCAAAGAAGCGATAAATCTCTGTTTCATTGCCAGTATATCTGTTATCCAGCATATCCTTTAAACCAGTGGTGGCCATGTAGAGCTGTTTGGCTCCAAGCTGATGGTACTGCACTGCATGAAACAGCTCGTGGGCGCAGGTGCTGACCAAATCACCTGAACTAAAAACTGAAGGCATAATAATGTTACCTGTGGTCGCGGTTTTGGCAAGAGCTCCTGTTATATTATACCGAGGATCTATGTATACTCGGATTGGGTCGGAAACGGTGAAAGTCGATCCTGTAGACGGTAAAACGACTCGCTTTGTTGCTGGTACGTTTTCTTCTCCGAAAAGATCTCTGTATTCTTTGTAGGCAGAGGAAAATGCCGCCGCCATTTCTCTTGCCTTATCAGGAATGGAGATGTCGGTCTTCGCATCCGAAACCCTGTAATATACGATAACCAGATCCTCCGAATCAGTCACTCCAACAAAATCCTCTACCGTTGCGTCCTTTAAGGCAACCCAGGCTTCCTCCCCAAGCTTGACGACGCTATCCTTGGCAGCTTTTCCGCCTTTATATACATAATCAATCGCTTTTTTTGCTTCATCAACCTTATTAGCAACCTTATCGCTTATGACTTTCTTAGACCTTTGATACATAACACTTACAAATTTACGGAAACCGCTAAAGTGGTTTGTAGAGAGAAAAACCTTTCCTTCCTCCTCGATGTAACCTGATTCGGCTTTTACCCAAAGGCCTTCAAACTCGTCAAATATTTGGAATGAAGTTTGAATAGCCTCTTCCTCATCCTGCACACCCAGACCAAAGAATACCGGAGCGTCAAAGAACACATGACCTCCGTCCTGCCCTGTAATCTCGTATTCGTCGGTCACCGTATAATACGGACTGTCATCGCTTGCCGGCGTATCGTATTTGTAGATGATAATTTTCTTTTCCTCCGCAACGCTTCCGGCAGGAACAATGAGAGTAAAACCGTCGCGCTCAATCCGGTTGTCCTCTGACGGAGACAGTGTCACGCTTGCAAGCTCGGTTTTTTTATGTTCCATAATTTCTGTTTTAATACTTTTTTTATTAAATGCCGGTGGATTGGAAAGCATGACTTCCTTTTCACCTGCCGTGATGCCCGACGGAACGATAATCTTAACTTCATTCCCACTCCAACTGATGATAGGCGTTTCCTTTCCATCTATCATCACCCGGCTGTTTTCAGGATCATAATTGCCGAAGCCCTCTCCATTAATGGTAACAGCCCTGCCGGCATATGGCTGACCTGTGACGCTATCTATACCTGTAGAGCCAAATATTCTGGGAATAGCAATCGCGAGCGCAATCACAATGGTTATAAAAACAATTCCCGGAACGAGCAGCCTTTGTAACCAGCTCTTGTTTCTCTTTTTCGGCTGTGTAAGATTCCCGACAGCAGGCTGTGAGCTGACATAGAGCGGTCCGGCTTCCACTATCCGGGTTTGATAATTAACATCTTGCGTTTGGGTTCCGCAATTACTGCAGAATTTAGCGTTCGGATTAAGCTGTGTGCCACAGTTTCTACAAAATCTAGCCATAATTAGTAACCTCCCTTTAACAATTAAAGCATCGCATCCCCATCTGTTTCAGCAGTGGACAATTATCTTACCTTCGTTCCGCAGTTCCTGCAAAAAACTGCGTCATGGCTAAGCTTAGAACCACAGCTGAGGCAGAAACCACCTGTGCTGCGTGCAAGTGCCGCAGGTATATTGGGGAAAGCGGGAGCTGCACCTCTCTGTGCTTCGTATACCTTGGAAAACGGCTCTGTAAGCGAGCGTATCAGCGTTTCAGTTTCCTTCACCGGCGCCGTCGCATCAACAGCGGAGGCTTTTTCTTTTGCAGCTTCAACCATGGAAAAAACCGTGCGCCACTGGGCTTCGAATTTCGTCTGCAAATCGGATTGCGTGGAATATTTCTCATACGCTTCTATCAGTTCGGGATATTCTCCCCTCAGATCAGACATAACTTTTCCTCCTATTTATCTCGTTTTTGCATCTGCAGCTCATTTCTAAAACCGCAGCTCATTTCTACAACTGCAACTCGTTTCTGCAGCTACACTCTTTTTAGCTGCAGCTCGTTTCTCAACTGTAGTCCTTTTTCCCCGAACTTGCCGCTTTTATCTTGGCATCGGAGGCAGTGGAGACACAGTTCCGTCAGGCTTGCGCAAGAATCCTGTCCCATCAGCGTTTCGTACAAGAGTTGTGCCATCTTTACTGCTCACTGTGACAGTTTTATCAGGTTTCTCTACCAATTTAATACCGTCGTTCCCCTGATATGTCATAGTTCCATCAGTCTGCTGAGTCAGCGAACCTTCCTTTGATTCAATACTAGTAAACCCGTCCTCCCGGCAGACACCCCTGACTCCGTTCTCTTTATCGTCAAAGCTGCCATTACCTTTGGCGTCACGCTTCCAATACGAACCGTCCTTCAGCTTCGCATCCACTTCGCCTGTTTCGGTATTAACCTTGAGACATGAACCTTCTTCCGGTATATATTCTATTTCTCCTGTATTTATATTGATTTTTGCAGATGAACCGTCTGGAAACTGAAATTCTGATTCCCCTGTTTGTGCGTTGTATTTCATTTTGTTTCCGTCTGGCAACGAAATGTCGATACTTCCGTCTGCCTTCTCACTATAGTAGGATCCGTCATCACCGCGAACCTCTCGTGATCCGTCTTTCCGGTATATATGAGTTGCATCTCCTGATCGAATTTCTCCCTCCAGCTTCACCTTCTGAACAGTTTTTCCCTCAAGCTTTCCTTTTTCATTCTTGACGTACTCATACTTTTCCTCAGTACGTATAACCATGCTTCCACCATCGGGAGAGGTCATAACAAGGGCATCGGGATCTGTCGGATGCCTTGTGGCAACCATTCCGTTCCTTTCGGCTGTGACTGTTTCGCCCTTGGCGTTACTGGTTATTTTCAGTCCGTTGTTCTTTGTCTCAACGCTCGTTCCGTCAGGGTTATAAACTATTTCATCACCGTTGGGTTCCCGGGCGGTCATAGTGCCATCCTTTGTTTTCACAATAAAAGTGCCGTTCTCGTCAGTCGTACTGACCGTTCCATCCGGCCATTCCTCCCAAGTGATGCCGTTGGGGCTCTTAACCTGTACCGTCCCATTGGTAAAATGAGTAGCAACGTCGCCGTTAGGATAAGAGACTTCGATGTTGCCGTCGGGCTTTTTTGTGATATGCTCGCCATCCTGGCCAACAACAAATTCTGGATAATCGGGCACCTTGGCAGCTTCATATGCAGGATCCAGGTCATCTTCAGTCTCACCGGCAGCGTCGTTGTTTTCAGCGCTCCCAACGTCCGTTCCCGTCGCTGTTCCCGTCGCTGCCACCGTTGCAGTTCCGGCTGCACCCGCTGCGGAACCGAAAGAAATTCCAAAAATAGCTGCAACAGCAGATATAGCTGAGATAAGGACCGAGGCGGCCGGTTCCGCATGGGTCCAGGGATCTATTCCGTCCCATTCGTCCGTCTCCTGTTGATCTGATACCGGCTTCTGCGCTGGAATAGATTCAGGTGTTGAGGAGGAATCCTGCCCGGAATCGGATTCAGGTACAGCATATGTATCTGAATCGGGTTCAGATACAACAGATGTCTTCGAATCTGGTTCCGGTTCAGCAGATGTGCCTGCCTTTGAATCTGGTTCCGGTTCAGCAGATTGCTCTGAAGTGGAATCGGGATCTTTTTCAGCGGAAGGTTCAGGTGTAGTATCAGATGACTTCTGCTCAGCAGGCAAGACAGCTTTGGGTTCTTCCTCCAATACCAAATTGACGAAGACGCCAACGCCTTCTTCCACAACAACATTGGGTGTTGTCCAACGGCAATTGAAAGTGCCCGAGACAGCCACCTCTTTCGCACCGGATGGTACCGATCCTGTAATTTCATGAGACATCGGAGAGCTTTTCGCCCTGTCCGACTTATAGTGCTGCGCCTCACCCACCCGATTACCATTGCCGTCGAAAAAAGACATCTTTATATCCAGGAAGTTCCATACAAGGACGTCGTCCACGCCCGGAGCTTGTGTCCCTGATAAGGAAATTGAAATGGAATCACCCTCCTTAAATGTTCCGGTCAAAGAGTAACTTGCAGAGTGTCGTATATACGACCACTTAGCACCGGTCAGGGTTCCGCCCGAAACACTGAAATCCATCCTTGTTCCGGAGGTTGTTTCGAAACTGCCGCTTGATACCACCGGAGCCGGCTCTGCATCCTTATCCATAAGCTCTGCCAATGTTGTTGTCGAGAGAATGGACAACATGAAGACTAAAAGTGCAATAGTGGTTAAAAGCTTCTTCTTCATGCAGAAACCACCTCCTTTTTTGATTTTGCTGCAATGCCAAATACCAACCCGAGAATGAAGAACATCATACCCGCCATATACGGCAAATATGCCGTAATGGGGTGGTAAGGCCACTTCACGGCAGAAATTGCAATGCCCAGTATACTTCCGGCTGCATAGCCGGTGACAACAAGACTCATGGAACTAGCCGACGGAACTTTGCCGTGGGATAATTTACTTGCTGCAGACAGCATAAGCCCCCAGAAGAATCCAGCCCGGCGCCAAAGCACACGGACCGCCAAGACAAACCCGGCTAGGCCAGCCATACTGTTGACAAGACTGGCATTTCCGCTCAGAAAATTATATGTAATCAGTGCCAGACCGATACCGATAGTTAGCTGCGATCCGGCTGCAGTGCTTTGTACGAGAAGCCCGGAAAAAAATCGTTTAACTCCGCTCCCCATTCCCTTAAAAGGCTTTTGACCCTTAAAAAGCGGCAATATTAGGGCACTAAAAAAGTATGCGAACACAACCTTTCCAATGACACCTCCTACCGCACCCCACACGCCTGCATACATACCACCTTGTGCAAATGTCAAAAAAGAGAGCAGCTTTACCGGTATTGGGTTTATGCCCAGTGACGGCAGAATAGAGAGTATGAGCCAGAAAATGAAGAGTACAAGCATTGGGATCAGTTGCTTCGGATCTTTTAGCAAGTGTCTCAGTGAAGTCATTCCTGTACGCATACTGTCTTTTATATATGTTAAGGGGCCGGGTATATGGGTTTGCGACGTTCCGCCTTCGCTGCTGTTAACACTGCGCGCCACAGTATCGGCTCGGGTGCGGATTTTTGCATCAAACGTCGCCTCCTTATTAAGAATAGCTCCGCATGAGCTGCAGAATTTGGCGTTCGGATCAAGCGAAGCACCACAGTTTTTGCAAAATCTGCTCATAGAAAAAACCTCCCTTTTCAAGATAAAATCACTTCCCCGTCTATTTCAGCAGCGGGTTTTTTCACCTGAAGCAATAATCCCCGCCTATTTCAGCAGCGGGCATTTACACCTGAAGCAGTAATCCTCGCTTATGTCGCAAAGCGTGGCACAGGCGTTGCAAGGGATAAATTTATCCCCGGTTTTGTCATGCTTCTCATATGAGTTGAGCCCGGCATGATGCCGTATCCGGTCACCAACTCGGTAATAGTTATACAACGTATCATTATTGCGGTTTTTAATAGTGTACTGTTTTCCCTGATCGCTTCGGATGATAACTGAATATTCCAGATAGTCCTCGTATCGTACTTCATCATCGCCATATGTATGTTTCTCGGTTTTCCTTTTAATCTTTTTATCTACCACAGTACCATCCCAGGTTTTACTGCGCTTCCTGCCCATTATCTGAAATAAAGCTATTAACAAAAACATACCGCCAATCCCGAAGCCGATATAGAGCGATTGTGGGTTGCTCATGCCTTCTGCGCCCGCTTCGCCCGCGATGTAGAAGCCGACCACTGCGACTATTGCCACAATTATTGAAAATATGGCCGACCAGCGGTTGGTGTTTTTAATATATTTGGCAAAGGCCGGGTCGCCAATACGGGTCGAGAATCCGCAAAGGTTCGGGGATTGCGGTGCCATTTGAGATGCCGGCTCTCTTTCGCTGCCGCAAGCTGTACAGAATCTTGCAGTTTCAGATAATTGTGATCCACAACTTGTGCAATACATATCTCGTTACTCCTTCTGTTTTTATTTGTGGTATTGTTGCCGGAGTTCATACGTGTTCGTGTCTTCTACGACAACAATATTGGCGTTATTCCTGTTTCATAGCGAAATTTTTCTGAAATCTCCGCTATCGTCGCCTGATCTAATGCCGGGCGCAGAAGCCGGATTTTTTGAGCCCGTTTTTCCGTACCGTAGGTAAAGGAGATGAAATCATTCCCTATTTCCACTGTCCTAAGCCGGATACCATCTTGGTTGAATTTAATTATTTTCTCGTCAAGCAGGATACCGAAATACGAGACAATCATCTCGGTATATTCAGTATCCTCAGGCTGTGACGCTTCACCAGTCAGGTCGCTGATGACGGCAGTATTGATATGCAGGATTGGATTCTCCGCAATGAGCTGTACAATCTTTAGCTTTCCATGTTCCCGTTTCAAGAACCAAAATAAAATTCCGCTCACAATGATGACGTTTGCCAAGAGTATCTGCGATGAGATTTTAGACGCTGCTCCTCCGAAAACGAGAAGCATAATGCCTGTCAGGATGCCAAGGGCAGTGAAAACCGCGAAAAAAAAGCTCCTTCTTTTGATTGCTTTCAAACATACTCCTCCTCCGGTAAAATTTCATCCATTAAGAACAGCATATCAAAAACGCAGACAAAAATAGATCACCCGAATCGGGTAGTTTACGTAAAAATAGCCCCACCTTTTTCGGGTAGGGGCTTGAAATCCTTTGGTAGAGGCATGATAACCTTGGTAACTTATTACCGCGAAACTACAATTAAAAACAAGAAAATAATATCACATTCGCGGCAATAAGTACCTTCGTTGGGTTGTGGGCGGTAGCCCACATTGGTTGTCGTGATTAATGTACAGGCTCGGCCGAGTCCTCTTTTTTCAACATGATGTTAATCAGCTCTGCACGGCTTTGAATATTGAATTTGGAGTAAATATTTTTCACATAATACTTAACTGTATTTTCGCTTATATAAAGTTCACCGGCAATCGTCCTGTAGGTTTTCCCCTGAAGCAGCAAAGACGCGACCTGACTTTCCCGCTCCGAAAGATTCCCAAACCTTGATGTCCGGTTGATCTGGTCGGTCTGTTCTGCAGCGGAAAGCTCGGAAAACTCCGTGAGATACACATGTCCTTTAAGCTGGGAAGAAAGATACTTGTGCAGAGGCGGCAGAAGAATAAGCGTCACACAAACCACAACCAGTGCCAGAAGCGTGGGATTCGGGCTGTGCATATTTGTTGTTGCAATTGCGTTGCCAATGAGCCCACCCAAAAACACACCAAATACATTGGCGGAAAGGCCGATGCCAAGAATTTTTACCGGGTTATTATTCAGTTCCAGCATTTCGCCCAGTATGCTCCACCAAAAAAGGTCGTACACCCCGCAGGCTCCCAACATCAGCGTATTGATTATTAAATAGCTTACCGCCCCGCGTCCAAGACTCATGAAGCCGATAAATGAAAGCCCGATCATGGCGATAGCTACATAGAGTATATATGTCCTGTTTATCCGACGGGGCAGGTTTCTCATTACAAAAAGTGCTGCAATATAAGGAAGCGCCCAATACCAGCTTGTCAGCCACTCCAGATGCGCAAATGCGGGATTCACCAACTGATACATAAGCCCTGAGTTTATGGTGATAATTGCGATGAAGAGGTATAAAAAAACAATAAGCTTCGTAATGCTTACATGGTTCTCCTTCTGTTCGGGTTGTATGGGGGTAGCGGCATCATTGTCCGCCGGAAGCTTCAAAGCAAACGCAAATGCACACAGCAGCATGATCATGGATAATGCCAGCCCCACTCGCCCGGATATATGAATGGCCGCCATATTAAGTAATATCATAAGGACATTTGATAATATCAGCATATCTGCGACCGTTTTAATCCGCTCGTTTTTCGACGTACCGCTTTTCAGGTAAAACGCCCAGGATGCAACGCAGCAGCCGGCCAGAAACGAGCCGATTATGATTCCTGCATACCATAAAATAGACGGAGGGAAAAAGAAAACCGCAGATAAGGCTATAAAAACTGGATAGGAACCAAGAAACATTTGTTTTGCTGCTCTCTTAGTTCTTATAAACAGCCCACATAACAGCAGTCCGGTAAAAATAGCTGCAACCGCACAGAAAACTATACCGGTTGGGTCAATTTTGTAAGTATTGGCAATCGAATAGAAAATCTGACCTTCAAAGAGAAAAGCAAGCATCCATGAAGAGAAAAGAGAATGGACGATAACAGACAGGTTTCTTTCGTTTAGGTTTATGTATAAACTTTTTTGCGGTAGTCTGCCTGCCAACTCGTCACTCTCCCCACATAACCGATACGTGCTTAAAGTATTACATATATAAATAAAAAAATCAATAGACACACTTTCTTCCGGTTAATCAGGCAACAGTACTTTTCATATAACGGAAAAGTTAAAGTAGTTTTCCACCGCATTCTCCGCAGAAGCGAGCGCCAGGAACGACGCTTGAACCGCATTTAGGACAGAATTTAACTTGCGGCGCCGCCGTAAACATGGCAGGCAAATCTTCCGCCGGGGCTGAACTCGACAAAAAGAGCCAGTCAATATCTTCTCCGTCCTCACAAAATCCAATCGCCCCACCAGGAGATACCACATAAAAGCTATCCTCATCAGCGGGATTCTCCTGATCGTGCATTTCGGCTGTTGTTAAAAGTGTTGTTCTGTTGTATACATCGTTTTGGGAATAGGCAAAGCTCCAGCTGTCCGAACGTGTTGCAGCAAATTCTGCAGCCTCCAGAATTGTATTGAATCGTTCCATTTCAAATCCTCCTTTATATTTGAGTAGTAGATTATTACATCGGTTACTTAAATAATAGATTATTGCACTGCTTATTTAAACAGTAAATTATTGCACCGCTTGCAGTGGTCATTTTGCATTGGGTTCATCATGGAGCACACATTACAGTAAATGATGCGGTCTTTGGACTTGTCGTATTTCTCATATGTGCCGAACATAGGGTGGAATCGCACCCTGTCGCCCACATTCAGGTAATCGTACATATGACTGCCGCTGTCCTTTTCAACAATGTTCTTTTTCTTGCCCTCATCGGTGGTAATGACCGTGGTGTATTCCGTATAGGTTCTGTAATTGTCATCGTCTCCGCCTCTATGCTCGCTACGCTCTTTGCTGAATTTGTTGACTACCGTGCCATCCCATATGGGCTTCCTTGTCCTTCGCAGCGCGAGTAAATTGACAATCAGCATAATAAACGCTAAACCAATTCCTATGGCGAGGGATTCTCCAAAAGGGAAATCGTCCATCAGCAGACCTGCGATTGGAAAGCCGATGAGTGGCACAATAACCATTATAAACAGACATCCGATGGAGGATTTTTTGTTTTTTTTCGCAGCCTCCAGTATTTCCAGACTGTTGGACACGGCTGAAAACCCGACAAGTCCAGTGTTCTGCCCTGCGTTGCTTTGTGCGGGGGCAGAATAGGCTGGTTGAGGCGGCATTGACGACCCTGTAACTGACGGTGTTCTTACAGTGCCGGCAGATGGTCTGCCTCCTCTGGCTGTGCCGCAGTTGATGCAGAACACCGCTTCTTCCGGAATAGCTACCCCACATGCAGAGCAGATATTGGGATCGCTTGCCTGTGTTTTTGTGCCACAATTGATACAGAATCCGGCTCCCTGTGGTATTGCAGCCCCACATGCAGAGCAGATATTGGCGTTATTCTGTTGCATTTTCGCTCCGCAGTTCGAGCAAAAGGCAGCTCCTTCCGGCAGTCCATTCCCACAGTTATTGCAAAACATATCCGTATCACTCCTTGTATAGTTATTTTGTGGTGCGGCAACTTTTTTCACCGATCTTTTCGTCTTTTTCTTTCGCTTCAATGTGCCCGTTACTAGCAGCAGCAGGAATATGCAGCCAATCGGAGAGAGTATGTGGTAGATGATCGCCACCTCTCCCATTTGGCTAAAGTCAGTGAGCTCTGAGGGCTTGTTTATATACGGGAAAAAGGAGAAGTAGCTGATGCGCTCAGAACGTGTTTCTCCGTCCGATAACCTCGGCCATGACTCATCGCTTGAATACATCACATAGCCACGGTATTCCCTGCCGTTTACCGTAAAATAGTAGCCCTTAGATACAGTGCGGGAGCGATTCACCCCTGCGTCGGTATCGTCAAGGCGGCTATCATAGCTGTCCACCGTACCCATGACAGTTTGCCCCCACAGTCCCAGTGCAATAGTACTCAGACTGATATAGATGGCGAACAGTAGGCATGCGCAAATCAAAATTAGGATGGGCAGAGGGATGTTTTTGTTATTTTTCTTCTTTGCCATCTCGATGCTCCTTTCATTGTTGTTCGCTATCCCGCTTTTCACGCCAGCCTACGCCAAACAGATACAGGACGGTCAGGAAGAAAAGCGGCGGCAAGGTTAAAGCAGCATAGGAGTGGAGCGGATATACCAGCAACACTCCCGCCGCCAGTTGGATATATGCCAGCGTCCGGCACCAGCGATGCCGGTGGAGCCGCCCTGTAAAGGCCAGCCCCGCTATAGCTGTCACCATTGAAAAGGCATATACAATCGCTGCAGCAAAGCAGCCCACCCCCGCATAGTCATAGTCCAGAGCTGCACTGTTTATCAAATTCAAGCACCAAAGCACCATCGGCAGTGCGCAAAGCAGCATCAGTGTGGAAAAAATCCGCAGAAGTACTCGTTTTGGTTTGCTATTCATATATTTTTCCTTTCGAGCAGTGGAATACGATGGTTCCCCTGTCAATTGATCTTGTAACCCTGGTAATTTGCGGTTGTCTGATATTCATCATTTAAGTATGCAGTTGATGTGCCACTCATGGAGATGCTTCCATGATCTTTCTTATATGTAAACCGATAGCTGTAAGTGACCTTATTATCTTCGTCCAGCGGGAACACTTTGGTTCCGGTGGCTACCCCAGTTGAAGGATCGTATGCCAATTCCAGCGAATCCATATTATCGGTTACGATCAATCCGCTCCCATACTTTTCAATATAAAAAGTGTGGGTTTCCGACTCACCTTCCACTGAAATAGTTACTTCATAAGTGCCAACCAACTCTTCTGCTGAAAGCCCTTCATTCCCTATTTTTAGCTTAACGGAAGGTGTAGAATATGTGAAGGAAAGAGTAAAAGCGGCTTTGTCTGCGACTTGGTCTTCCCATGTCTTATAGAATTTGACGCATGATGGCGTACCCATAGCAATGAAATTATGAAGTGTACACATAAACTTACCGTTATCTTCACTTCCCGGCGACCAGCTCCAGATAGTAGGCCTATCGGAGGCGGATTTTGCAAATGCCGCTATATAATCCTTATACTCCGTCTCGTATAGCGGAACCTCTTTTCCCTCTTCGTCAACTGCATAAACACTGAATTCGGTTACAGTATTCATCTGTTTTTCAAAAGCTTTTATCTCCCAAAGAAGTTTCTGCTTTGCATCCAGAATTAAACGCTCATAAATACAGGCAAACAGCTTTCTGAGGCGGTAACGCAATACTGCCTTCAGCTCTTCCTTATACTTTGCTTTCTCCTGTGCGCTTGGCTCCTGCCATGCGTGTGCACGGTGTATATCCTCTGCAATCATCTTCCGGACACTGGGCTTCAGCTTCCAGAACACATCTGCGTAGTCATCCAGAAGCTTTTCAATTGATTTAAACATTTCTTCAGGGTTGGTGCGATTTCTGATAACTTCCTGCTCGAGAAGCTTCGCCCAGGTGTTTCCCTCATTAACTATTACGGCGTCCTTCATTTCATCAATAAATGCTCTCGCCGGCATACTATTGGGAAGGTAACAACCAAATTCTTTTGCAATCTTTGAATAGGAAACATAATTCCACGTAAATTCCTGATAAGCGTGCTCTATTTCGTTTTCATACCCATTGTTCTGTATATTTCTTATCTCGTCATCCATCATACCGACAAGCCATACTCCGGCAGCGGCAACAGTCAACGGAGCTGCCCCAAGTGTTCCGCCGGCGGTACCCAACCCAAGCTCGATAAGATCGTATTTATTCTTTTTAAGCGCTTCAGCCACATCACCCGATTTATACCAGGATAAGCCGACCTTGACCGCGGTCAGACCCGCGCCGATCATCCCGAAACTTTTTCCGAGAGCAGTTGACAATTCTTCCGATATAAATCCTGTCGACGAAAGAAGCTGAACGGTATAGTCTGATGTGGAGGTAAGATTGTTGGCCAAGCCGAGGGAGTCAATTCCAATTTTGATAAGTCCGCTGTCCACTGCCGAATTTTTGCGCAGCGTATCGAAAAACAATTCCTGGTCGGCAACGCACTGATCAATCATTTCATCCAGCTTTGCTGAACTGAAGACTACCTTTGAGAGAGGACCGCTGTTATATCCCTTTTCATATTCAAAATAGTCGAACAAGGCATATGTGGAGAAATGGTCGGTGTAAAAAGTAATCGTGCCATTAGCTTCGTCGAGCTTGGAATACATAAGCTCCCATGTGCCGGTGCTGTCGTTATAATACTGCACGAACAGTCTTTCGGCAGCATTTTCTGTCTTTTCATACGGTAGTGTTATAGTCACTTGTGTCGGAAATTCGGACACATCTCCCAGTGAAAAATCATAGCAGTGCGCCGAATATCCATTTTCGTCGTCCTTTTTCACTCCGAGATTTTTGATCTCAAGTACTCCCTCTTCAGAAAGGTTGAACTCGCCGAAATCTACAGTGATTCCTCCGGTTTTTGCTACAGTGCTTTCCGGCCCGACGTTTACAGTAACAGGCTCAGCATTATAGTCGCTCTTTGTTATTTCAATGTTGGAAAAGCCCGCGGGTTTTGCTGTGTCCCAGCTGTCGGTTTCCACGGAGGATTGACCCTTCTCCAGGGCAAAAATATCACTCTTGCCAAACAGGCCGCCTACCACAAATCCCGGCCAGCCATACATGGCTACAACAATGGTTTGAAGCAGCAGCACAACGGCAAGAAATATACAAAGAGCATTGCCGCCTTTTTTCCTTTTCGACTGTCTGGCCACGGGTTCATGATTCACAGCCATCGGATTCGAATAATATGCCTGAGTTTGAGGCTGTGGCGGCGTGTATACCTGCCGTGGTAAAGGTGCGGTCTGTTGTTGTGAAGCTGGTCTGGAAGATGGCGCTGTTGGGCTGTTTTGCATTATCGTCGTAGCTGCGATTTCAACAGTGGCTCCGCATTTACCACAGAAGCGTGCATTTGTATGTAGTTCATAACCGCAATTCACACAGAATTTTACCATTTTCCCCTCCTTATGGCCGCACCAGCGCGATAAACGCCGGTATCCCGTCAGGCGTATCCATTGTGCCGACGGCGTATTGTTTATTATTCAGCTCGTAGAAATCAGTCAAGCGTATGGTGCCCGGGCCTGATGCCCAAAGGCCTCCATCCTCCCACTTGCCGTCGAACACTGAGTCTTCCATATCTGATTCGTCAAAACCGCTTTCCTCACTTGATATGAATATGAGATACCAGTCGAGAATGAGGGTTAAATTACCCTCTATGCCCGACATATTAACATTAAGAAATTCCATTGCGTTTTCGCCGGCGATGTTATCGGGGTCATATATAATAAGTCCCTTCCATCCTCCAGTTAAGTAACTAAAATCATCTATGACAGCTATATCAGCCGGAACGCCTTCATAAAACACATCCTCCGTATACCACAGGAAATCTCCCAGGTCCGGGCGGCTGTATGTAGATAGATCAGCACTTGGTGAGGCCTTTGGCGTTTGGTTCTCGCTGTTTCCATCCGGAATATCTGCCGGTGTGACTGTATCCTTCGATGCTTGATCTTCTCCACCTTTATCTGTAATATCCGAAGGTGTCGACGTATTGGCTTTATCCACATCTGCCTTCTGTTCTTTTTTTTCTGCTACTCTGCGCAGATTCGGCGGTATCGTAATAATACCTGCTGTCAGAATGAGTAAGTTTGCAACTATGAGTAGTACAGTTAAAACTTTCTTACCCTTGCTCACAGAACCTGTGTCATCTCTCATCAATACTCCTCCAATTTACCAATCATTGACTTCTGTCTGTACCCCTGTTTCGTACCATATCCTTTGTTTGAACTCCATGACGCTCTGCCTGTCGGCCATGCCATGCAGCAGTTCAACGCTTATTTTTTTGTCATCAACCCCGAAAGTCAGGTAGATATGCTCCCTATCCATCCGTACATTTTGTAAACGAATTCCGCGTATTCCTTCACAGCCCCATTGATAGACCTTGTTGCCTAGAAGCAGGCCGAAGGTTGATAGTACGGTTTTTTCCATAATCTTTTCGCTGGTGCAGTTATCTTTAGTGATGATGGATGAAGGAACGGTAAGAATCCGATTGTCACAAATCAGACATACTGAATTGAGCAGGCTGTTTTGCCGGTATAAAAGGAATATTGACATGGCACCGGAAGCGGCACATACAATTGCTGGCAACGACTTTTGAATGGAAACGAACAGCACTGTCAGAAGAATACTGATTGCTGAAAGCACAGCATATATATTCCAGACTTTCTTTATGGCTTTCACCGCTAGCTACACCTCCTACCTCTATTGTCATAATAGTAAAATAGGAGGCCTCTGTCATCGTCCAAAAGTCTGATTTTCACAAAATAGCCCCTCATACTTTAGTATGAGGGGCCTTCCAAGAATGGCTTATATGACCTTTTTGAGCTATGTAGCGGCTTGATTCTTCAAGAGGGTACTTATTAGTTCCGCCCGGCTGCTAACATCGTACTTGTAGAATATATTTCGCACATGCGTCTTAACGGTGTTTTCTGTGATGAACAATTCGGCTGAAATTTCCTTGTTGGATTTCCCTGCAAGAACGAACTGTAATACACCACGCTCACGCTCGGTAAGAGGCTCTATCAGTTTCGTAAGAAAAATCACCTCATCCTGTTGTTTTTTGTCCATGCGGTCATACGCATTCAGGTATGCATTATTTTTCAGCAATATTACAAGCTGCTGGTTTAAGGGTGGCAAAATTACAAGAGTGATACATACCACCGACAGCGCTATAACCGCAACCTCGGCCCCGGAGAGTTCAATCGAGGTAATACTTACTCCAAGCACATCACCGAGCAGTACTCCAAGTACGTTAGCAGAGAGACCGATCCCGAATACCTTTACAGGGTTTGATGTGTAGTCAAGTGTTTCACCAATGATACTCCACCAAAACAGGTCGAATATGCCACATGCCCCAAGCATTAGGGTATCCACCACCAGATAATCTGTGGTGCCGCGCCCAAGCAGCATGAAGGAAATGAAGGCAGCAATAATCATGCCCATACCAACATATAGAAATAATGAACGATGTACTTTGATTTTAAACGGAAGATTTCGCACGAAAGCAAGAGTTAGTATGTACGGAACGGCCCAATACCAACTAACCAAACCCGTCAAGTGATCAAATGCAGGATTGATGACTTGATACATAAGTCCCGAGTTGATCGTTATGACAGTAACAAACAAGAATAAGACCACCATAGGTTTTTTTATATCGTCGAAAGATTTACTCCTGATTTTCTGCAGAGGTACTTGCGTCGGATTGGCAGGCAGCATCCATGTGAGCGCACCACCTATGATAAGACATATAATTGAGAGCATCAGGCCAATAATGTGAGATACATTCATAGCCACAACATTGATGGCGATCATAATCATATTTGAGAAAATAAGCACATCAGCACAGGTTTTTATACGCTCGTTTTTTGGTGTTAATGTTTTGAGAAAGTATCCCCATGCAGCAACTGCAATACCTCCTGTAAATCCAGCTATAATCAATCCAAACAGCCATAGAGCTGATGGTGCAAAGAAGAATGGTACAGTGCATATCAGGCAGACCGCCATACTTCCTGTCATTGCAAGCTTTGACACCCTCCTTGACTTAATAAAATAGCCACATGAAAACAGTCCGGCTAAATGAGCAATGATTGCGGAAAGTATATATGGTTCTGTCTGAGCGTCAAAAACGTCAATAATTTTGTACAGTACTTGTCCCTCGAACAGGAAAGACAGCAGATAAGCAAACAGGAATGAAAAGGCTGCAACAGACAATACACGTGTATTTCTGAATATTTTGTTCACCTTTGCTATGCCATCTGTCATGTAAAGTACCTCATCTCAGTGTTGTTTTTTTATAAAATTATTATAACGGCATAGAGACATAATTACAAATTACATTTGCTGTCTTGTGTATTACCGCACGTCTTGAAGCCGGTATACCAAGGTTCCTGGAAACAATATGGCTTCTGATGCGGTATCCCGCATCAGAAGTAATTATGCTTTTACTTTCGAGTTCCGCAAGTATGCTGTTCATAATGTACCTTCACACCTTGTGCTGCCTTTAAATGTGATTTTTATTCATTACGCTTTTTATTCCTGTCCTCATCCACCAGCTTTGCTCTTTTTAGCTTATCGCTGCCAAAGCGCGATCTTATAGCATCTATTGCCCTCTCCAGATTCTCCTCACGTTTAATTTCATCGGGCATATCCTCATTTACATCAAAAAAAGACAGCTGATCTGGCAGGTCCTCTTCAATATTTGATAATCCAATACCCAGAAGACGAACAGGTTTTCTGCTGTCCCAATTCACCTCCAGCAGTTCACATCCAGCTTTGTATATCTCCTTCGTCAGATAAGAAGGTGCAATTGTTTTTTGGCGTGTAATCGTTTTGAAATCACCATATCTGATAACGATAGAAACTGTTCTGCCCTTGAAGTCGTATCTCCTGGCTTCCTCACCGACCTCCTCAGCAAGCCGCAGCAGTACTGACCTGGCAAATTCAATATCCGATGTATCCTTTGACAGCGTGGTAGTACGGCCGATAGATTTCGATTCATATTTCGGATGCGGTGTCACAGGAGATGGATCAATCCCGTTTGCCAATCTATTCAGTTCATTTCCATACTTGCCGAAACTGCTCTCCAACGTAATCAGATCAGTGTTTGCGAGTTGCCCGATTGTCATGATACCGATTTCATTCAGCCTTTTTTCAGTCTGTTTGCCGATCCCATACATTTCTCTGACCTTAAGAGGCCACAATTTCTGTTTTACATCTCTTTCCCAGAGTTCTGTAATACCTAAAGGCTTCTTAAAATCGGAAGCCATTTTCGCCAGGAATTTATTCTCGGAAATGCCAATAGAACACCAAAGATCCAATTCATTTCTGATCTCATCCATGATACGGCCGGCAATCTTCAAAGGCTCGCCGAACAATCCTTCACAACCAGTCAGATCCAGCCATGCTTCATCAATGCTGTTTTGTTGTATAACAGGGGTAAATCGGGAAAGAATCTCCATGACTTCACCTGACTTCTGTTCATATAAGCCATGAGTCGGTGATACCAAGACCAGTCCGGGGCAGATTTTTTTTGCCTCATGGATAAGCATTGTCGTTTTTACTCCGAATGCTCTAGCATCATAATTTGCAGCAAGAATAATACCCGTCCTGTTTTCCGGATTACCCGCTACTGCAGCCGGATGCCCCTTCAACTCAGGATTTCTGGACATTTCGCAGCTAATAAAGAATGCATTCATATCTACAAGAAAAATGACTCTTCTCATAGACCTAGTCATATTAAATCTCGCCTTCCTTCATATAAAAGAAAGTTTTCATCGGTGATAGTAAATAACGGTTTGACATGATAATCTGCTCTGTACTTCCAATAAATAGAACCCCTTCTTTTCGAAGTGCACGGTTGAAATTTGTGTAAATATTGACCTTTGCCTCTTCTGTAAAATAAATCAGCACATTTCTGCATACAATCAAATCATACCCCTCAATTTTCATACCGGCCGCGCTCTCCTCGCAACACTGGATACCACAAGCTTGTTGCTGATAATTACGAAGAGTTGGAAGGTGTCTGGGATTCCATCTATCAACGCATGTATGGT
>Ga0123334_1002156_pt1 | contig 23077 bp, 14 predicted proteins | sample BiotimSIPDNA_FD_89706 | JGI IMG/M metagenome (GOLD analysis project Ga0123334, IMG submission 89706) | Anaerobic biogas reactor microbial communites from Washington, USA - Biogas_R1 time_0 SIP DNA | ecosystem: Engineered > Bioreactor > Anaerobic > Unclassified | place: Washington, USA... | reverse complement strand
CATTTCGTCGAGGTCGAAGCCTTCGTATTCCTTGTCCTCCAGGGCGTTCAATTCATCGATTTCTTCAAACAGGCGTTTAACTTTTTGCTCAAGTTGTTCTTTATATCGCTTCGTGGATTTGGCACAAACAAAGGTGTATTTATTCGAGTTTGCCTCGTCGTTGACTTTGAGAACGATATTGCGTATAATATCTTTGAATTGATAGCACGAGGTGATCGAATGGATTACATGAATGAGCTGGCTTCCATTGCAAAAGAGCATGGCGGCATTGTTGAAACAAAGGTTGCGATAGAGCGTGGTATCTCCAAAGCTATGCTTTCTAAGCTGTGCAAAGAGAATAAAATCCATAGAGTTGCCCAGGGGCAGTATATTCTTCCCGATGATATGCAGGACGAGTTGCTTTCCATCAGCAAGAGGTCTGAGCAACTTATTTTTTCTCACGAAACGGCGTTGTTTCTACATGGAATTTCTGACAGAACCCCCTTCGAACATACCATCACAGTACCATCCAACTACACCCCTTCTGTTGTGACCAAAGCGGCCTGCAGGATATATTACATCAAGCCGGAGCTGTTTGAGCTTGGGAAGACACTGCTGAAAACCCCTGCCGGCAATGAAGTGCCGACGTATGACTTGGAGCGTACGATTTGTGATGTGATACGCAGCCGTAATAAATTGGGAACGGAAACATTTCTTGCAGCATTAAAGATGTATGCTGTAAGCCCGAAAAAGGATTTGAACAGGCTGAACTCTTACGCAAAAAAGACACGGGTATCCAATGTCCTGCGTCAGTATTTGGAGGTACTTTTGTGAGCAATGCAATGAGCCTAAAGGCGAGAATTCGCAATATCGCCAAGCAGAAAAATATTCCTGCCCAGGTTATTCTACAAAATTATATGTTCGAGCGTTTGCTGATGCGGCTCTCGGCCTCCGAATACAAGGAGAAATTCGTATTGAAGGGTGGTATGTTGGTGGCAGCCATTGTCGGCTTGGACAACCGGGTAACAATGGACTTGGACACAACACTCAAAAATCTGCCCCTCACGCCAGATGCAATCCGAAATGCGTTGGAACAAATTTGCTCAGTCTCCTGTGAAGATGTCGTGACATTCAAGCTGGGAACGATTTCCCCCATCCGTGAGGATGATATTTACGGCGGCTATCGTGTGATGCTGAACGCAAAATTTGATACGCTGCTGACTCCGCTGAGCATTGATGTATCCGCGGACGACGCCATTACGCCTTATGCGGTGCAGTACAGTTTCGCAGAAATATTTGACGATGAAAAATCTTATGAACTATGGGCATACAACATTGAAACCATTATGGCCGAAAAAGTAGAAACCATCCTTCGCCGTGGCGTATTCAATACCCGTCCAAGAAATTTTTATGACACATACATCCTGGCAACCACGCAGAAATTCGACAAGCGACTTTTCGCAGAGGCTCTGCGTGTAACAGCGGCCCATAGAAGAACGACAGGGCAGATTGCAGACGTGCCGGGAATTTTGCATAACATTGAAACAAGCCCGGAATTAAAGGAATGTGGGACAAATACCGCAAACAGTTTGCCTATGCCGCAGACATTGAATACGGGCAGATTTTGGGGATACTGAAAGCTCTTGTGCAATAATTTTACAGGTAGCCGTATTTGTGAATTTCATAGTGTTCGATACGGCGGCATAGACACAAAGTTGAATACAAGGTATATGTGCCATGAACTAATAGATAGTAGGGAACACCTGATACAAGGAGATGAATATGATGCCAGAGAGAGCAATAGCGGAAAAATCTACGGAACAAAACAAGGTTGTTTCCTTGTTCCAATACATCAAAGAATTAAACAAACTGAAGCAGAAGGCTATTCTGAATATTACTGATTATCCGTGGGCCAGAACATTGTCCAGCATTCCTGACGACCCGGAAAATATCTCTATATTTTATCGTGACCGTGTTGAAATTGAGGATACTGTAACAGCTGACGATTCTGTCTTGCTTTCTATTCATAAACCAGAATTCGACGGATGTCCACAGCCGGATTCTATGCTTTCTAACTGGCTGGAAGATGGATGGGACTCATTCCCTAATGATGTACAGGTTAAAGAAAAAATCGCAATCCGTCCTGCCGGAGCTAAAAAGAGTACAGTGCCTCAATTAGGTATAGCGTTACAAGATGATGGCTCGGAAAAATTTGAATACTTTGTTGATGACCCCCAAAGGATTGATTTGTACAATGCATGGCTCAAAGAGCGAGTTGTTTGGGTTGAACGTCAAAAAGTTATACTCCGCACACGAAACCTGTTTGCAGACCTTTACCGATTGTATTTTGAGTTGCAGAGAGATTCTGAAACAATGGAGCTGGTTGTTGCCAATGGTATCTTGTGCGACAGAAATAACCCGAGTCTCCGACATCCGGTTCTTACGAAGCGTGTTAAATTGAATTACAATCCTGCTGAAAATATCGTATTTATCGAAGAAGTTGAATCGTCTTCTGAATTATATGCCATTGCGTTTCAAACGATGGATGACATCAATCTTAGTGCTATCAATCAGCTTCAAGAAGATTTGCAAAAAAATGACTATCATCCATTAGACCGCAACGATACACCATCATTTCTCAAGGTGCTTGTTCATAAACTATCTTCAGATAGCAGATTTTCCGAGGAAGGTGTTCCAGAAAAATGGATGTCCACCAACCGTCTCCTTATGTATACCGACCCTTGCTACATTATGCGAAAGCGTATCGATGGAACATTAAAAGCCATAGAGCAGATAATCGAGAATGTTCAGGAAACGGGCTATGTTCCTGCCCCTATTAGGGAAATTGTAAGTGGAGGAAAAATCGAACCGCCCAAAGATACGGAGGAAGAGACGCTGGAAGAGCAGCTTGCATCTGTAGGTGGAGAAAGTTTTGATGTTCTTCTTTCTAAAGAAGCAAACAAGGAACAGCTTGAAATTGCGAAAAGAATTGAGCTATACAATGCTGTTTTGGTGCAAGGCCCTCCCGGAACCGGGAAAACGCATACCATCGCAAATCTGATGGGTCACTTTCTGGCACAGGGCAAAAGCGTTTTGGTTACTAGCCAAACACCGAAAGCCCTAAGTGTTCTGAAAGAAAAGGTGGCACCCGGCCTGCAAAATCTTTGTGTGTCTGTCCTGGAAGATTCTAATGTGGATATGGAGCGTTCCATTGATGGTATTACGGATTATATGTCCAAGACCACATCCCACGAGTTAAGACAGGAATTGGATCGGCTTGCATCCGAACGGAAAGAAGTCATACGGGATTTGGCATCAGTACGAAGGAAAATATTCCGTATCATCAATCAGGAATGCAACTGTATTGTTTACAATGGAGAAGAAATATCGCCATCAAAGGCCGCAGCCTTTGTTTTGGAGCACACCGAGGATTTATCATATATTCCCGGTAAAGTACGTCTCGATGTCCCTTTGCCGCTTTCTTTTGCGGAATTAACCGATTTATACAGAAGCAATGAAGGAATTTCCGTACAAGATGAAGCTGAACTGGCAACCACGCTCCCTTCTCCTGAAGAACTGATTTCTCCCACAGATTTTTCTAAGGTATGCGAGACATTAAGAACGGAATCAAATCGGCTGCAAGCATTGTCTGATAAATCCAAATGGAGCGTTTCCAGGGATAAAGAACACGGGTATATTATTTTCGCATCCAGCACGCAGAGATTTTCAATTCCTGTTCCTGAAAAATCAGATGTGGAGCAGCTACGGTATTATTTACTATCACTGGGGGATTTCCAGCCGTGGATGATTTACGCTTCTGTAGATGGGAAAAACGGTGGTGCTTATCGAAATAGATGGGAACTCCTGATTCAAAAAATCCAGCAAACCTGCGAGTTTGCTGAATCAACATTGGGTGAACAATTCGGCCATGTCATCCGTTTTGCAGATAATTGTAATTTACAAGCACTGAACGCACCCATATCAAAACTTAAGTCCATTTTTGAACAAAAAGGAAAGATTTCTAAATTTACCTTAATGCTCAATAAAGATTTGGTGCCAGTGCTTGAGGAAGTGACCTTTGATGGTAATGCTGTTCAATCTGTAAAGGATTGTGAAATTATTCTGCATATCATAGAGTTGGAGGCTTTGCGTTCTCAATGTTCCGTATACTGGAATGAGCTTCTGGCAATACATGGTGTCCCTCGCTTTGAGACACTTGCTACAGAGGAACCAGAAAGAATTGCAAAAAGATGGCTCCCCAATATCACTCGTTTCCTTGGTTGGTATCAGAACGAATATGCCACGCTGATTTCCAGATTGCAAGCAATCGCCATTAGTCCAGATACCATATTTTTGGCAGATGCATTAAATTCTGATGTTGTCAAAACCGAAAAAATGCTTTCTTCCCTGTCCACAGAATTTCCAATCATTTGTGATGTCTGCAATGCAGTAATCGAGATTGATAAAACCGAGAACCGTTTGCTGGACAATCATCGCATTTTAAGAAAGGGCAAGCGAGTAAACAGTAAATTGTGTATTCTTCTGGAAAAGGCCAACACTTCGCGAAACACAACGCAATACATAGAGGTCTTTACGAAATTGGAGCGTATGCATCAAAAATATACACTTCAGGAACGCAGAAAAGAAATGCTGGCTATGTTGGAGCCGATTGCACCTCAATGGGCAGAGGCCATAAAATGCCGTGATGGGATACATGGGCAGTCCGTTCTCCCTTCTTCCATTGAGGAAGCATGGAAATGGAAACAGCTTTCTGCAATGATTGAAGATATGACCGCAATGCCTTTTCGTGATTTGCAGAAGGAGAGTATTCGTCTAAGCAAGGAATACCGTAAAATCACCGCTTCCTATGTAGAAAAGAGTGCTTGGTATCATCTTCTGCTAGAGACAGAAGGCGATATCGATATGCGTCATGCCCTTCAGGGATGGAAACAAACAGTTAAAAAAATCGGCAAGGGGACCGGCAAAAATGCACCTGCATTGAAGGCGAAAGCTCGTGAACTAATGAGCCGGTGTCAAGTGGCTGTGCCAAGCTGGATTATGCCTATCAACCGTGCATTGGAGAGTCTGAATCCAAAAGAAAACAGGTTTGACATTGTAATCATTGATGAAGCAAGCCAATCGGATGTTTCTTCTCTGGCAATTCTCTATATGGGGCGAAAACTTATTATTGTAGGTGATGATAAGCAGGTCAGCCCTATGGCCGTTGGCGTCGAAATCGATAAGCTAAATGCACTACAGCAAATGTATATTCAAGGCAAAATTCCTAATGCTCATCTGTACGATGCCAAGACTTCAATTTATGATATTGCCAAGACGACATTTCAGCCGTTGATGCTCCGAGAACATTTCCGCTGTGTTCCCGAAATCATCGGGTTCAGTAATATGCTGTCCTATGACTACAAAATCAAGCCGCTTAGAGATGCCAGCAACAGCATACTGCTCCCGGCTGTGGTCAATTATCGTGTTGCCGATGGTGAACGCCTAAATAATAAGACCAATCCCAATGAAGCCAAGGCAATTGTTGCCTTGATGCAAGCGTGTATGGAACTGCCCGAATATGCGAAAAAATCATTTGGCATCATTTCTCTCTTGGGCGATGAGCAAGTGAAGATTATCCAACGCTTAATTGAAGAAAAGATTGACCATAAGGATTTGATTGGGAGAAATATTCTTTGTGGAAATGCTTCCCATTTCCAGGGCGATGAACGTGATATAATATTCCTAAGTGTTGTGGACAGCGGAAATGGAAAAGGACCTGTTCATTTGCAAGGATTTGGCCCGGATGATGCTTTTCGTAAGCGGTATAATGTTGCCGCCAGCCGTGCCAGAGATCAGCTTTGGGTTGTCGATTCCTTGGATGCGGCTACAGATTTGAAGCCAGGCGATATACGAAAAATATTGATTGACTACTCTCTCAACCCGAAGGCTCTCGAATTAAAGCACACCGAAATTGAGGAAAAAGCAGATTCGCCCTTTGAGGTTGCTGTTGCACAAACACTGGTAGACCGGGGTTATCATCTTGTTCAACAGTGGAAGGTCGGTGCATACCGACTAGATATGGTTGCCGTTTGTGGTAAGAAAACCGTTGCTATTGAGTGTGATGGTGAGCGTTATCACAGCGGCGAAGCAAAAATACGGGAGGATATGGAACGCCAGACCATTCTGGAACGCTTGGGATGGCGGTTTATCCGTATCCGAGGAAGCGAGTATTTCCGAAATCCAGAAAAAACGATGGAACGCGTCATTGACGAACTCTCTGCCTTTGGTATTGTTCCAGAGAATACGGGGTCACAGGAACCTCATGCAGATGATTGTGAGCTACTAAATCGTATTAAACAGCGTGCCGCACAGATTTTGCTGGCAGGACAACCTGATGATGCAGTTGACTTGGGGACGATTGCGATTGCACTTGACACTAAGAGCATTGTCCCTGATATTGAACCAAAGCCCATAGGTTCTGAGGAAAATATTCAGGGCGGTACGCAAGAATTGAATTCCGTTAAAATCACTTCCGTGCCTCCTACTCATGAAGTATCTAAGTCAACCTCCGACGCAAGTAATGTTCGCAAAGAAGCAAAAACATCCGCAAAAAATGAGTCTAAAACTGATGTGCAACAAATGACGCTTCCAGGTATGGAAAATTCCAATGATGCCTTTGATATCATAGCCGAATTGAAGAACGCAGGAATTTCCTACATCGACAAGCGTAAAAACGGGGGTTCACTATGGATTGTTGGAGGGAACGAGTTGTCAAAATTCGTTGCTGAATGTCGGTGTAATGGCGTAAAATTCACTTTCAAAGCGGATGGAGGTAAGACCACTAAAGGAAAGCCTGGATGGTGGACTAAGTAAGTAGATTTCCTCAGTTCTTCAATGCTCAAAAACATCGCCCATCGGCTGTCATACGCCCTCGTGGGCGATGTCGCATATTCAGTTAATCCATCAGCCTATGCTCCAGTGTACCTTTCAGATACCCCTCAAAGTCACCGCCGAGGACAAGCTGAGCGTATTCCAAGGGCTTATTATAAATCAGCCAGTCCAATTCTGACCTTTGATACATGGTATCATCAACTTCATTCTCTATAGCAATGGTGTCAATGACAATCATGCTTCCATCGGAAAACCGCTGCTCCACGCAGGCGGTATCCATGTTGAACTCGCAAGATAATAGATTGTTCATAGCCAAACCTCCAATATTTGATATAAATAGCAAAAGTCCGTCCAAACATCCTGTTAGGAAGTCAGACGGACTTTTCGTATGCACCCGAAATCGTCAGCTAACAGTTGATAAGTAATTTAGTTCCTTATCACTATTAATCCAATGGTTTGGGGGATTAACCAGCATCTCGCTCACTTTGTCTAACCTTGGTCACTTAGAGCACATTTCCTGTTTTCATACTAACATGCTCCTCTCTTGTTTACCGGCAATAATCAAAATCTCGTACCACATAAAATGGTACGAGATTCCAGCGAACTTATTAAGTAATAAAGCTATCTGTTACAGATATAAGCCTGCAAGCTATCCCAAAAACTCTTTTTTTATTTCGTGCTTGAGAAGTTTTCCGGCTCCATTTCGGGGCAGAATGTCAACAAAGATTATCTGCCTGGGCAGCTTGAACTTGGCCAGATTTTCACTGCATGTTTTCATGATGTTTTCCTCGTTCAAATCGGTGCCGGGGGTTTTCACAACAAAGGCCACCGGTATCTCTCCCCACTTTTCATCGGGTTTTCCAACCACTCCTACATCAGCAACACCTGGAATGGTGATGATCACATTCTCGATCTCGGCGGGATAAATATTTTCGCTTCCACTGATGATCATATCTTTTACCCGGTCTACCAGGAAGAAATATCCGTCCTCATCCTGATAACCTACATCACCGGTATAATACCAGCCATCTTTTTTAGCTTTTTCAGTGGCTTCCGGGTTGTTCCAGTAGCCATTAAAGACCTGAGGACCGGAGAATAAGATTTCTCCGCGTTGTCCGGCAGGTACTTCCTGATGGGTTTCCGGATCTACGATTTTCATATCGGCACTAAACACAGGTTTGCCTACGGAGTGGTGCTTATCCCAATCCATAGGTGCGGACCAGTATGCCAAAGCCCCGGTACATTCGGTGGCGCCATAGACATTTTCTATGGTAATGCCCAGCTTCTTATATTCGGTGAATAAGTATTCCGGAACAATTGAACCTCCGCAGGTGAAATGCTCCAATGCCGAAAGGTCCATTTTATTAATATCAGGTACTTTCAACATGGCCGCCAGCATAACAGGGACTGTCATCCCGATGTTTATCTTTTCCTTTACAACTATCTGCCAGGCTTTAACGGGATCGAAGTCCGCCATGAATACGCAGGTAGAACCGACTAGAGCAGTACTGATCAGAGGGCTTAATCCTCCTATATGAAAAACGGGAGCTACATGTAAGAAGCGATCCGAGTAAGTCCATTTGATATTGTGGACCTGCGCACTGCTGCTATGATAAAAATTATTATGAGTCAGCATGACGCCTTTCGGCTTGCCGGTGGTCCCGGAAGTGTACATGATAATAGCGGTGTCGTCTCCGCCGGAAAACATGCCGGGCTCGTAGTCGGGTTGGTCTGCCAGGGTTTGTTCAAACTCTATATCCTGCCCGCTTCCGCCTATTCTGATAAAATGCTGCAGTTGAGTGGTGGATCGCAATTGATCCACAGTCCCGGCGAAAGCCTCGTCATATGCCAAAAGAACAGTTCCTGAGTTGTTCAATATATATTCTAATTCCGGGGCAGTGAGGCGCCAGTTAAGGGGTACCGCAGCGGCTCCCAGCTTGGCGGCTGCAAACATTGCGACGGCAAATTGATATCGGTTTTTACATAAAAGAGCAATTCTATCCCCAGGATAAATAGGGAGACTTTTCATGTAGTGGCATAGTTGATTGATCTTGCTGTTGATCTCCCTAAAGGTAAATCGATAGTCATCCCCAACATAACAATCAAGGTTTGGAGTTAAATAAGCACGTCTTCGCACCATGTCGCCGATATTAATTTCCATAACAATCCTCCTCAACAAAATAAATTTTTATTCCATCTCTTGGACAGCGGCAGCCTGATAGGCGTGGATGAGATTGTGGCAGAATTTATCCCAGCGCTCACAGATTTCAAAGGTCTTATCATCCATTTGCATAAGGCTGGGATGGGAGATTAGTTCGGTCATTTCCAGAGCTAGACTCTTGACTTCTGCGGGATCGCTGCCTTTGAGAATTCTTTCTACGAACTCGGCCGGAGAATACCAGGAAGATGCCCGTTGAAAATCGCGGTGAATTTGAGTCAAAAGTACGTTTCGCGGCCCTTCCCATAGTTCGTTTACGGCTGCATCTCTATAAAGCCGGGGCAGTGAAGAGAAATCTTCCATAACTCCATGTCCGCCAAAGGCCGACATTGCTGTGCGCAAAACATCGGTGGCATCCCAGGCGGCCCCTATTTTTTGCAGCATAATCAACTCCCGAACCTCGAAAGTTCGTTTGTTGGTTTCTTCATTCTTTGATGTTACCAGGCCACCCATTAGTCCGCTCTCCATCTGCAGGAAATCCCGGTAGAGCCTGAAAACTCCGGCGGTCGTTTGCTTGGCTAATTGGTCGGCTTTATTCAGTTGGGCGGCCAGCAGCGGGAAATGGCCGATTTTAGTCCCAAAAGCATCACGAAGCTCGGCATATTTTTTGGCTTCGCGGACTGATCTGGTCATGAAGGCGGCTGATCCATTGCCAAGACCTAAGCGTGAAAGGGTAAGAACTATACCCACTACATTGGCAACTCCCCTATCAAGAGGACCGACCGGATAGGCGATGGCGCCATCATAAGTCAGTTCCCCGGTAGTCAGTTCACTGGTGCCCATTTTGTACTTAATGCGGTCAATGGTAAAGCCGTTGCGTTTTTCTTTCTCCTTATCTCCCTGCAGCCATGAAGGGACAACAAAGAGAGCTACCTTTTCACTGCCGGCCGGTTTAGCCGTAACCAAGGAATAGTCGGCATGAGTAGCGGAACAAAAATGCTTGATGCCGTATAAACGCCAGGTATTTCCATCCTGCACTGCTTCCAGCACGTTGGCTTGAATATCAGACCCGCCCTGTATTTCTGATATATACTGGGCACCGATACCAAAGTCACCGTCTATGCCTTCACTGCAGTGTTTTAAGATGTGTTGGAGTTCCGGGGTGTCGGCGTAACGGCGAAGGATAGTTACTAAGCCTTCGGTACAAGCGGTGGGACAGGTGATGCATGCTTCGCCGTTTTGAGAAATCAAGTATATCTTAACTAACCGGACCCAAGGTGATGTCTTTTCTGAATACATGGCCTCGGCAAATATTTCTTTCTCCATGACTTCGGTTTCGTGGGGGCGTACGATCCGGTCGATTCGATTTTTGTGCCCATCGTAGTGCATCATATAAGGCCGCTTCTCCGGCCAGCCTATGGCATCTGAAATATCCCGCCAACGCAAAGATGTCTTTGGTGAAATCTTACGGGCTTCCTCGTCCACCAGTTGCCATTGATCTCCGGTATAGTGTTTGACTACCTTCTGAAAAAACAAATCGTCACGGTAATAATCGCAGTTTTGTCTCCATTCCAGGAAGTCATTGAAATTGTAAGGGTTGTTTCGATCAGAGAATGACATATTAATACCTCCAATTTTTAAAATTGTCCGATTATCTGCCGGGTTCACCTCCCCGAAAACTAATAATTAACTAAAGTGAGGGTGGTCTAAATCGTGTAATATTTATAACAATATGTTGATTTAATTGTAATTTTCTAATCAATAATTGTCAAACAGCAAATATTATTCCTAAAGATAAATGTCCATTGGCCTCGGAGTACATCTTGCATTATAATTATTGCAGTAAAGGATTAGGTGAAGAGATTGTGAAATATCGTGAGATAGGATACCGGATTATTATAGCTCGTGAGGAAGCCGGTTTAAACCAGAAAGAACTGGCCGAAAGACTAAAGATTTCCCAAGCTACGCTGTCTAACTATGAAAAAGGGAAACGTCGGGTGTACTTACCCCAATTGCAAAATATTGCGGATGCGGTAGGAAGGCCTATTGATTATTTTTTGCAGCCTATTGACCCGGTGACTTCGGAGTCCGCTTCTTCCAGTCATAACGAGGTTGCAGAGCTATTGCAGATAATGTCGGAACTAAGCGACTTGCCGCGAGAGGATCGAAAATCAGTAGTGGACTATATCCGGTGGCTTAAGTCCAAAGGGAAGGAGAATTATCGTGATCGCATTCCAGATGAGTGATGAGCAGTCTAACCTTGTAGCGTTGGTCCGAGATGTTCTTGAACAAGAGGTTCGACCTTTGGTTCATGAGATGAATAAAAGCGATCAAGAGGCGTTTGACTGGCGGCCCGTGGAAGCTCTGGCCCGACTAAACATGCTGGCGCCTAACATTCCCCGTAAATACGGGGGGCGAGGGCTGGATTTTTTGACGCTGGCTCTGATTATTGAGGAAATTGCGGCAGTATCCGGCGGCTTATCCTCATGTATAGTGGGTACGATTCATGCCACATTGCCAATCCTTATTGGGGCCGGTGAAGAACAGAAGCAAAGATTTCTTGCTCCACTGGTTACTGACAAACCTGCATTAGCCGCTTTTGCCCTCTCCGAGCCTAAAGGCGGTTCAGATATCCAGAGACTGGATACGGTTTATAATCCTTCAGGTGAAAACTACGTATTAAATGGGGTAAAGGACTATATAATCAATGGCGGGGTGGCTGACTTCGTAACTGTTTGCGCCAACGCCGATCGGAAATCCGGACGAGGATCGTATCAATTTTTCGCTGTACCCCGTGAGCAGGTGAAGGTGGGAGTAAATCGGCAAACAATGGGGTTAAAGTACTGTAATATAGCCCAGCTGTTATTTGAAAACGCTTTGGTTTCAAAAGATGAAATGCTGGGAAACAGCGATACCGGTTACCTGCTGCTGAGCCAGACCCTGGATTGTGGCCGGGCTCTTATTGCCTCCAATGAATTGGGAATTGCCCGAGCCGCCTATGAACTGGCTCTCTCGTATGCCCAGACCCGGGAACAGTTTGGCCGTCCCATTTTCTCTAACCAGGGAATTTCTTTCCCGCTGGTTGAGATGGCGACCGCTATTGATGCGGCTAGATTTATGGTCTGGCGGGCTTGTTATCTTATCGATAAGGACGGGGACTATACCCGGGCTTCTTCCATGGCCAGGCTTTATGCCGGTAAGGTCGGACATATGGTCACCTCTCAGGCCATCGACATTATGGGGGCGGCTGGATATACTGATAAAAGTCTGCTCAGCATCTATTTCCGGGATGCCAAGTCCTGCAGTATCTCCGGCGGAACCGATAATGTCCAGAAAATGGTCATAGCTTCACTGCTTTAGCTTTGCCGTAACATTATAATGTGGAGCTGATATATTGCGATTACTGTTGCCATAAGCCGGTTCACTTTGTTGTGATCCGGCTTTCGTCATAATCGGTAATGATGGTATCAAAACCTATCAAAATCGGGTATCGGTATCAGGCAACCGGAATTCCGGGAGTGATGAGCAGAGCAGGAATCCAAGAAAAAATGGGGAATTGGTGAGGAACACGAAGGGAGGCGGAGGGTTGAACCGGTTGATTGAGGAGCTTGATAAAGTCTGTCGGAAGTATCGGCTAGAGGAGAAGATTCTGATAATGCCCACTTTGCTGGCGGGATATGAGCTGAGGAATGCCTTGGCAGCTTGTTCATCGGGGTGGATTAATCTCTTGCCAGCGACGGTTGCCGGCCTGGCCGCTGATGTGGCCGCAATGGGGATGATTCAGGAAAGACGCTCCTACTTGAAAAGGTTGGATGCTTTGCAGGTGGTAGAGGATGTGCTGAACGGACTGATGGCCGGCAACGGGATGGAGTACTTTCCTGAACAGGGGAAGCAGAACGGTCTGGTGTCGGCTTTGACGGCTTCCATATTCGAGCTTCGTCTTTGTGGGATAAAGGCGGCGGACCTGAAAGAGACTCAGTTTTTAACGGAAGCTAAGGCGCGGGATATTACCAGAGTATTACAGGGCTATGAAGATTATCTGGAGAAAAACCTGCTGGTGGATTCACCGGGGCAAATCAAGATGGCCATCGATATTTTGGAGAATGGGAAGACGGCTGACAGCCGGGTTTACCTGATCCCTTCATTTATGAAATTGTCTCCCCTGGAAGAATGCTTGCTGGATCTGCTCTCTGGCGGAAGGCTGATAAGGCTTCAAGCGGAGCCGGAGAAGGATGAGGATCTGATATTCCCGGATCTGGGAGTAGTGAAGGCGGAGTTTTTCCAAGCCTATGGCAAGGTTAATGAGGCCCGAGAGGTGCTGCGAAGGCTCAATTCAGACATTGTGCCCTTGGACATGGTAACGGTTGCCTATTGTTCAAGTGACTATATACCGGTTTTCTGGTCCTTAGCCCGTGATTTGGGTTTTAATCTTACCGTGTTCGAGGGGCTTCCGGCGGCTGTGACCCGCCCCGGCCGTATTCTTCTGGGGTTGATCAACTGGATTAAACAGGACTTTGCTGTTTTTCAGCTGGTATCTTTGCTGCATGAGAATGATATTACCTGGTCCGAGCAGGGTGGCCCGGATATCTCCGCTGCTACCGCGGAACGATTGCTTCAAAGGGCCCGTATCGGCTGGGGGCGGGAGCGCTATACCCGGCTTCATGAGCTGGCGGAGAAGTTGAAAACTTCCGCGCCGGAATCGGAAACCGATGGAGAGGCAAGGGGCCATAAGCCTGAGGTGCCGGACCAGGCGGAACTTGTTGACCGGCTGCAATCCATGCTGGATGAGATCCTGCAGGCAGTACCTGAGCCGGATAACGAAGGCATGGTTTCTATGGAGCAGATGGGAAAAGGGCTTTCTTTCCTGGTGAAAAGGCTGACAGTAAGCAGAGATGAGCTTGACCAAGCTGCCTTGAATGAGATAACTGCCCGCTTGGAGCGCAGGGGATATGAAGCGTTGGTCGATTGGGATGATGCGTTGGAAAGACTGGAAAATCTGATATTTACTATGGGGGTGGGGAGAAGTCCTGCCCGGCCAGGCTCTCTGCACCTGGTCAATTACCGGAATTTGATATGGTCTGTGCGTCCGGTTACATATGTGGTCGGACTGGATGCCGACAGTTTTCCCGGGCGGGGATTTCAGGATCCGGTGTTGTTAGATGCAGAGAGACGACTTCTGCATCCGGGTCTTAAGCTGAGTGGCACCCGCCCCGAAAATAACCAGATGCTAATGGAATTAGGGCTAGGATCCCGACAGGGCAAGGTGGTCATGAGTTGCAGCTGTATCGATTTGGTTGAGAATCGTTCTCTGCAACCGGCTTTCCTGATCTTAAAGGCATTTCGCCAGCTTAAAGGCAATGTCTGCTTGGATTATAGTGATCTGGCCAAGGAGTGGAAGGAACTGGCTGGATTTATACCTCCTGACGGCCATGCCCTTGATGAGGGCGAATGGTGGCTCCAGGCGGCGATTGGACGGCGGTATGAGGTTATGAATCTGATCCTGACCAGATTTCCCGGACTGGGGAGGGGGGCCCGGGCCCGGGAGGAGCGCAAGAGGCCCGAACTGACTGAGTACGATGGGTTGGTTGCTGTTTCGGCATCGGACTACGATCCCCGCCGAACCGGCATAGTATTGTCATGCAGCATGATTGAGCATCTGGCCGGATGTCCTTTTTCATATTTCCTTAGATACATTTTGAATGTTAAACCTCCGGACAGAATTGAATATGATTCTGAGCGATGGCTGCAGGCTTCTGAACGGGGGAGACTCCTACATGCTCTTTACTGTAATTTTATGCGCTGGGTGACCGAGCAGGATGAGAAGATTGACGAGTCTGTTCACTTTCCGGTTCTGCGGCAAATGGCGGAAAAAATCATCGAGGATTATCGTAACCAAATACCGCCTCCCAACGATATGGTTTTTGGGTTGGAGGTTGAGAATATTCTGGAGTCATGCGATCTTTTTATTAAAGGGCACCGGGTTTTCGCCGGTTGTCGGCCCCGCTATTTTGAGGTGCCTTTTGGAATGGGAGCGAAGTCGGTGAAAGAGGCCGGATGTGGTCTGCCTGATCCGGTGGAGATTGAACTTGGATCCTGTGAGAGCATTCGTTTACGGGGAGTGATCGACCGAATCGACCAGAAGACGGAAGATGCCTTTGTGGTTTGGGACTACAAAACCGGGAGTTCGCGAAAGTATGAAGACCATCAGTATTTATGCCGGGGGCGGCAAATTCAACATGCCCTGTATTCCATGGCGGCCGAAAAAATTTTGGCAGCTCAGGGCCACTCTCATCCCCGAGTCCCGGAGGCTGGTTACTACTTTCCCACCGAGAAGGGCGAGGGCCGGAGAGTACTCCGCCGGCAGGATCAAAGAAGTGTGGTCTTAACGGGTCTGAACTATCTGTTTGACTTGCTGAGAAATGGGGTTTTTACGGCTGCCGAGGAAAAAGAAGCCTGCGTTTACTGTGACTATGTCGAAGTTTGTGGTGGCCCTGCCGCCACATCCCGAACTAAATCATTGCTGGCCACCGAAGAAGCCCTGGAGCCTTGGAGGAGGTTGATGGATATTGGGTAACGCTGTGATGCTCCCGGATCATGATGCCCGGCGGCAGATAACAGAGGATCTGGACCGCTGTCTGCTGGTGGAAGCCGGAGCCGGTTCGGGCAAAACCGCCAGTTTGGTACTCCGGATACTGGCCTTAGTGAGGGAGGGCAAGTGCCGGATTTCAACTATTGCCGCAGTTACTTTTACCCGGAAAGCCGCTGCCGAGATGAAGGGTCGCCTGCAGGTATCTCTCGAAAAGGCCTGGAGAGATGAAACCACTTCGGACAAAAAGGAGCGGCTGGGGCAAGGGCTTAAAGAAATAGATAAATGTTTTATTGGTACTATTCATTCCTTCTGCGGGCAGCTTCTGAGAGAAAGGCCGATTGAGGCGGGTATTGATCCGGAATTTTTGGAAATGGATGAGCTGGAGGACCGGCGGTTTTGCCGGGAGGTTTGGCAAGAGTATTTGATGGAGTGCCGGTCGGACAACCACCAGGCAATAGAAAGGCTACTGGAAATCCAGGTGGATATGCGGGATCTGGAGCATTTTTATATGACTATTTGTACGTACCCGGAGGTAGAGATAGTGGCCCAGAGCGCTCCTTACCCCCACCTGGAACCAACCAAGGCTGCATTTGATGTTCTAATGAAAGTATCCGCCCGGCACTGGCCGCAAGGAATTCCTTCCGATGGACCTGATGCTCTGCAAAGCATATTGGCCCAGATGAAACAACACCGTGATTTTTTGGGCATCGATAATGATCTGAGATTCTTAAAGGCATTGGAGATCATGGAAAAAACGGGGAATATAATCCTGAAACGCTGGGATACCCCTGATGACGCAAAAACAGTGAAAAAAGCTTATGATTTGTATCAGGATGAGCATGTAAAGCCGATTTTGCGGCAATGGCGGGAATACAGACATGAACAATTGATTAATTTCGTGCTGCCGGCGGTCAGAAGATGCGGACAAAAGCGGGTTCGGGAAGGGCGGTTGAATTATCAGGACCTTTTGATATTGGCCTTGCAGTTGCTTAAGCATAACTCTGAAGTGCGGAAATACTTTCAGGAACAGTATACTCATCTGCTGGTCGATGAGTTTCAGGATACCGACCCCTTACAGGCGGAGATTATGCTCTATTTGACCGGTCAAGAGACCGACGAGCTTGATTGGCGTAAGCTGACTCCCCAGCCCGGCAGCTTGTTTGTAGTAGGTGACCCCAAACAGTCCATCTATCGTTTTCGCCGGGCGGACATCGATACTTACAACGAGGTCCGACGGCTGATTAAAAAATCCGGCGGCCAAATTCTGAATCTCACCACCAATTTCCGCTCGCTGGATGGTATCGGAAGATGGGTTAATCAGTCCTTTGCTGAATTGCTGCCTGAATCTGCCGACCAATTTCAGGCCGGGTTTAATCCCTTGGATACGGTGAGGGTCTGTGGAGGAGGAGATCTGGGTGGGATTCACAAAATTTCCATCCCAAGGGTATCTCGGCATACCCAGGAAACTATTGCGGTTTTGGATGCGCAGCGGATTGCCCGGTGGATCCGAATTGCCCTGGATGGAGGAATTACACTGACCCGGACAGACCAAGAAATTGCCTCCGGGATCGGCGGAACACCGCGTCCCCAGGATTTTATGATTATCTTCCGCTATAAATCCCATCTGAATATCTATGCTCAGGCCCTCGAAGAGTATGGCATTCCATACAAAATATCGGGCGGTGACGGTTTTGCAGAGTCCCCCGAGCTTATCCAGATGATTAGATTATTGCGATCTTTGCTTGATCCGGAAGATCCCATCAGACTTCTGGCGGTTTTGAGAGGTCCTCTGTTCGGACTCAGTGATAACCAGTTATTGCGTTTTCGCCGGGCAGGGGGGAAGTTTAACTTTCAAGGGCCAGTCCCAGATGACCTGGCACCGGAGGATACCGAGGCCTTTTCCTGGACTTTCCGGAGCCTCCAACAACTGCGAGGTTACCTGATGGATCTGCCTGCCTCAGCAGCTTTGCGGCGGATTGTGGTGGAAACCGGGCTTTTGCCTATGGCTGCTGCCGGAGAGCTGGGCAAAAGCCGGGCCGGATATGTGCTCCAGGCCCTGGAACTATTAACTGCCGTGGAAAGATCGGGGATGGTTTCACCTCTTCAATTGGTGGAGTATCTGGAGGCTTTGCGCGAGCAAGGTGTGGAGGAAGAGATTTCCGTGACTCCGAAGGCGGATGATGCAGTTCGCCTGATGAACCTCCATAAAGCCAAAGGACTGGAGGCAGAAGTGGTATTTTTAGCTCATCCGGGCAAAACGGTCAGCCATGAACCCACGGGCCACATAAAGCGGCAGGACGGAGTGCCAAGGGGGTACTTCGTGGTTGAAAGCCGGACCTCCCTTTTTCACTCTCAGGTCTTAGGGTACCCGTTGGACTGGGATAACTTCCTGCAGAAGGAGAGGGAATATGCTGCTGCCGAAGAAATTAGGCTCTTGTATGTTGCCGCCACCCGAGGAAAAAATCTGCTGGTAATCAGCTGCTATGAAGGCAAACCAGAAAACAGCCCGTGGATGAAACTGGAACAATTTTGTGCCGGAGTACCGGAACTGGAAGAGATAACAGTCAAGCGAGCGCGAATTGACAAAGTGCCCGGACTGGTGATGGATGATCTGGAAAAAGCCCGTCACCGGTTTTTTAATACAAATGCTCCAGTAACAGTTCCCAGTTACTCCACGACCACAGTAAAGCGGGCATCTGACAGCTTATTCCCCCGAACGGCGGGGGAGAGAAAGGGCAAAGGCACCGAATGGGGAGGGCTTATTCACCAGGCACTGGCTGTTCTGGCCGCCGATCCTCGACCCGATCCGGAGCTTCTTTTTGTCAACGTTTTGGCCGAAGAGGAGCTTTCCGCCGAAGAAACAGATGAGGCCATCTTGCTCCTCAAGGGTATTATTCAGTCTCCTGTCTGGCAGCGTATGGCTCGGAGTTCGCAAAGGTTTATGGAGATCCCTTTCGCAACGACGGCAACAGATGACATCCTGGGCATACCCATGGGAACAGCTGTGAGTGGCGTAATAGATCTGGTATTCAAAGAAGCGGGAGAATGGGTGATCGCCGACTACAAGACCGACGCCATAGAAACTCCTCAGAGGTTGACTGAGCTAAAAAACTACTATGCCCCGCAGGTGCGACTTTACAAGAGATTCTGGGAAACTCTGACCGGGGAGAAGGTTAAGGAGGCAGGCCTTTATTTCACTGCGGCGAAAAAGTGGATCGAGGTATGATATTATATTCGATTTTCGAATTTAATTCTTATTATGGTAAAATGGCTCGCCATCTGGAAACGGCCATTATCCAGTTATTTCAAACGCGTGCGAATTTTTGGCCTGCGGCCAAACGCACATGCGTCGATTATACCAAGGAAGCTACGCTTCTGGTATAATATTGAAAAGAGGGAGGGGGGCATATAATGTATGATAAGTGGCTGGAAAAGTTTTCTCATACTTTTGTTGAGTATGATACCGGCATCGATATGAACGCTTTCGGGACGTTTAAGGGCAAGGAATACCACGTACATAGGTTTTTCAAGGGCTATAAGGTTTCTGCCCTTGACGACATGCTGGCTGAAATGAAAAGGATGCTCTGGGCTGTTATCGCACAAGATTTTTCCACTATTGATACGCCCTTTGAGGAAGTCATTGAAGCCTTGCAATTGATCGCCAAACACGGCGGAGTTGACGTTCGGTATGACCGATTGGCCTCCCACTACGGAGACGGTGAAAAAGCGCAGCATATGTACAAACGCCTGATCGCTATGGGCTACCTTAAGGCAACCACTGATTTTGGCAGCGTAGTTATGAGTGCCAGTTTAACCTCAGAAGCCCGCTCACTGTTGGAACGAATTGAATAATAAATACAGACTGCATATGTTTCGGTTCTTTGTTTGTGATGATGCGGGGCTTTTTTATTGGTTCGAGTTATTGATCAAAGCAGGGATGAGATGTCAGCAGAGAGAAAACCATAATTACTACTTTTTCAGGAGAATTACAAATGCTGATAATCGATCGTTTTGAAGGAGAATGGGCCGTCGTTGAATACCAAAAGAAGACCTTTAATTTCCCTAAGGAGCTGCTGCCTTCCCAGGCCAAGGAAGGTGATGTGATCGAAATTAATGTGTTAATCGATGCGCAAGGGACCAGGAGCCGGGCAGAGAAAATCAAGAAGCTGGCTGATGAACTGTTTGAAGATTAAGAGGTAGAATTAGTGAAGAAAAAAATATTGCTGTTGCTGGTCTTTTTGGCTTTTTTCGTAATGCCGACCGGTTGTTCAGTCAACAATGAGAACCACTCCCCGATTTCAGCAACGGGAGAGCTTGTGGTGCATTATATTGATGTGGGCCAGGCCGATGCGATCCTGATTGAATTACCCAATTCCCAGAACATGCTGATTGACGCGGGCAATAACTCCGATGGAAAGACTGTTGCAGAATACATAAATGATCGGGGCATTCAACGTCTGGACTATATTGTCGCAACTCACCCGCACGCGGACCATATCGGGGGTATGGATACGGTTATTAATGCCTTTCCAGTCGGGAAGGTTTACGCACCTAAAGCTACCGCCAACACCAAGTTTTTTGAAGATTTCCTCCTGGCCGTAAAAGACCGTGAATTGAAGATTTCTGCCGTCAAAGGACCAATGATTGTCCTTGATGACGGCGAACTTAAGGTTAGCTTCATAGCGCCGTCGAGGGGTTCCTATGAGAATTTGAACGACTGGTCTGTCGTAACTAAAATCCAGTATAGTAAGACATCCTTTATGTTTACCGGTGATGCGGAGAAGGAATCGGAAGAAGAAATGCTTCTGCAATCAGCTGTTCGGTTAGAAGCAGACGTACTCAAAGTCGGGCACCACGGCAGCCGGACTTCTACATCCGCTGCTTTCCTCGAAGCCGTATCTCCCCGGTACGCCGTAATCTCAGCAGGTTCCGGCAATGACTATGGGCACCCGCACAGTCAGGTTTTGGAGGCACTGGATGCCGCCGATGTTAAAGTGTACCGGACTGATCTGAATGGAACCATTGTAGCTGCTTCGGATGGCGAAAACATAACCTTCACAACGCTGAAAAACACCGTCGAACCCAGAGCGCCAGCCGCAGCTACGGCGGCCGCTGGTTATATTGGAAATAAGAACACCAGGAAGTTCCACCTGCCAAGCTGTCTGTCACTACCCGAACCGAGCAACCAGATCCGGCTGCAAACCAGGGATGAAGCGATTAATTCAGGGTTCGTTCCCTGCAAGATTTGCAATCCTTAAAACGCCTGGTATTCCTGACCGGCGCCTCTCTGACTGCTCTAGCACCCACTTGCTTTGCGGTTTATAAGAGTCCTCTAAAGGCATGGCGGACGACTGATAAAAACATGCTATAATGTTTTTACACAATATTAAAGGGAAGGAGGGATAAGCTTGGAAAAAATTTTGAAGCAGGTTCTCAACAAGCTTGAAAGCATGGAGCAGGGACAGGGCACAATGACTTCAAGGCTCGATAGCATGGAAACCACAATGACTTCAAGGCTTGATAGTATGGAAACTACAATGACTTCAAGGTTTGAAAGCATGGAGCAGGGTCAAGCCGCAATGACTTCAAGGCTTGATAGCGTGGAGCAGGGCCAAGCCGCAATGACTTCAAGGCTTGATAGCATGGAACAGGGTCAAGACGCAATGACTTCAAGGCTCGATAGCATAGAACAGGGTCAAGACGCAATGACTTCAAGGCTCGATAGCATAGAACAGGGTCAAGACGCAATGACTTCAAGGCTCGATAGCATGGAACAGGGTCAATCCACAATGACTTCAAGGCTCGGAGACATTGAACAGGAGCTGGGCACAATGACTTCAAGGCTCGAAAACATGGAGCAGGGACAGGTTTCTTTGTCCGAGCAAGTAAATCGAGTTGAATCGGAAGTAGAGCATTTGCGGAAGTCCCAGGCCAGAATGGAATTCCAGCATGGCGAAAAGATTTCTGCATTATTTGATGATCGCTTAATAATCCGAGATTATTTGGAGAGCCTTAGGGATGGTCAATCTAGAATCGAAGAATCGATAGAAGCTATTTTGGATAGACAGAACCAGCAAGATCGAGAGATTCGTTTATTACGAGCCGAAAAAGCGAAGTAACGAGTTGTATGAATTCGAGCTATACCTTCTATGACCTGTAGTGGCAAGATCATCGGGGAAACGAGTGCCTTAACTACTGGCCTGATTTACAAGTGCTGAAGAAAACCGGTTGCTTGTTCCACAGCAGCATCCACCTTTATAGTTTTCCTTTCACACCTTCCATATTTAAGCATGATGGGAACCGTCTTAATTCTCCTTCTCTAAAATAAAATTCTTGCGAGAACCAATAATTTAGTTTTATTTCTTTGCCGTAGAGTTCTCTAAAAGCAAATATAGAATAAATAAAGAACTTTTAAAAGTTTTAAGTCTTGATTTACAAGTGTAAGTGGCAATAGACCAGCCGATTGTACATAATGAGGGGCGGGAGGCTGAAATTAATGGACATTAAATTTGAAAAGATAATTGATAAAGCTCAAATTGAAAAGCTGGCAGATCTTGCAAAGGAAATATGGCGCGAATATTATCCGGAGATTATCGGTATGGAGCAAGTAAATTACATGATCCAGGAATTCCAGTCCGCAGAGGCTATCGCAGAGCAAATCACGGATGAGGGCTATCAGTACTTTATGTTAATTTGTGACGGAGAGGCTTTAGGATATCTGGGATTAAAAGAAGATAAGGAAAAACTGTTTTTAAGTAAATTGTATCTAAAGCAGGATTGCCGTGGTAAGGGCTATTTTAACATTATGCTTTCCTTTATCGAACATTTTGCCAGGAAAAGAAACCTCAGAAGCCTTTATCTTACCGTGAACAAGGAAAACGGTGATGCCATTGCGGTATATGGAAAAAAGGGCTTTGTAATAGCAAAAGAACAGACAACAGATATCGGCAGAGGATTTAAGATGGATGATTATGTTATGGAGAAATGTATTTAGGCTTTAATAATAGGCCTGGCTGCCTCCAAGCATGCGGTTATCGGATTCACTAAGAACACCGCATTCCAATATGCCCGGGAAGGAATTCGCTGTAATGCCATTGCTCCCGGAGCGGTTGAGACCAACATTGCCGCCTCCATCGGCAACATCAATGAGGCCGGCATGGAAAGGGGCAGGCCCGGCATGGCCCTCAATCCCCGCTTTGGCAAGTCCGAAGAGATCGCCAAAGTCGCCCTCTTCCTGGCGAGCGGCGATTCCAGTTTTGTTACTGGTGAAGTGCTAATCGCAGATGGCGGCTGGACGGCCTATTAAATCTGCTTCTTGAATTTAAAATATATAATAAGAGGCTGTCCCAAATCCAAAAATGGATAGGGTCAGCCTCTCTTTAATCTATCCTTCAAACTAAGCTTAATTGGCTAAAATTATAAAATTAAAAAAGAACAGAGCTGTTAAGCTCTGGCTCCTG
>Ga0123334_1002153_pt1 | contig 23096 bp, 18 predicted proteins | sample BiotimSIPDNA_FD_89706 | JGI IMG/M metagenome (GOLD analysis project Ga0123334, IMG submission 89706) | Anaerobic biogas reactor microbial communites from Washington, USA - Biogas_R1 time_0 SIP DNA | ecosystem: Engineered > Bioreactor > Anaerobic > Unclassified | place: Washington, USA... | reverse complement strand
TAGACGAAAAAGACCGTTATCTGTGCAAAATCTTGAGTTGTGTGTGGATTTATTGAAAAAAAACACACACAACTCAAGATTTTGCTCATTTTTTATATGACCAGCCAGAGGGACCAGCCACGGGGTCTGTCCCTCCGGATGAAATAGCAGCCAGGGGGTCTGTCCCTCCGGATGAAAAAGCAGCCACGGGGTCTGTCCCCGTGGCTGCTTTTGGTTGGTTTTCTTATTTGATCAACTGCGACCCTTCTTTTTCGAGAGTCTCGTAGCTCATATCCATATAGGCCGGCACCTCACTGCACAGTGCCCGGAATACATCCTCCGCAGATTTGAATCCCGTATCAACACCCAGGCGCTGTAAAAGCATGCCCAGGATCTTGCTGTCGGCAAGTGAGCTTCCCGGTGCCTGAACAGCCTTACGTACCCGCTGTACACGGCCTTCCATATTGGTGAAGGTTCCGTCCGCTTCCGCAAAACTATCCGCAGGCAGAACAACATCCGCAAGCTCTGCTGTTTCGTTAAGTGCGATGTCCTGAACCACAAGGAAATCCACTTGCTTCAAAGCTTCCAGAGTGCCATCCACTCTCTTTTCCGGCGCAAGAGGATCCTCTCCCATCAGATAGAGCATCTTCACCTTACCTGATTTGACTGCATCAAGAACCCTGTTGTTCTTCATGGGCACCGCGGATATCCCTTCCGCTTTCGCAGCACCGGAAGCCTTACAAATGGCTTCTGCACCTTTTCCCTGGTCCGTGGAAGCATCAGCAAAAACAGCTGCTTCCTGCCATGGAACTTCTTTTCCGGAAACGGTTTCAGCTAACTTGTTAAGCATATACTTCGCTTCGTTGCTGACCATGTGACCCGCAAAAGCTGCAAACGCATCCGGCTCTTTACTGTCTTTTATCCCGGCTAATTTTCCGGCGATTACTTCCAGCGCCTCTTCCCAGGTTGCTTCTACAAGCTTGCCATCCTTGCGGACGAGAGGTGTGGTCAATCTGTCTTCTGCGTATAGCTTCCGGTAGCCGTACTTGCCCTTGACGCAGAGCAGTCCTTCATTGGAGGGGCCAAAGGCAGGCTCCACACCAACCACCCGGGTTCCGGAAAGCTTAAGATCCATCTGGCAGCCTACGCCGCATTCCGTACAGGTCGTACGAAGAAGCGTCGTATTTAAAGGGATCGGTTTTGTATGGTCAACCTTGGGCAGCAGCGCTCCTACGGGACAGAGGCTGATGCAGTTGCCGCAATTGATGCAGCCGGATTCTTCCAGAGGATTGCCAAGTGCAGGCTGTACAGTTGTATCGAAACCTCTCTTGACCAGACCCAGAGCAGTCACTCCCATTACCTCGTGGCACACCCGGACACAAAGTCCGCAGAGAATGCACTTGTTGGGGTCTCTAACAACATAGGGATGGTTGTCGTCGAAATCCAGACGGTTGATGTCTCCCGCTAACCGCTCCGGCTTCACATCACATTGATTGGAGTATTCGTAAAGCTTGCACTCGAAGTACTTACCGCAGCCGCATTCCAGACATCTGTCTCCTTCATACTCCGCATCTTTCGGTGCATATCCGCTGACGATCTCTTTGAAATTGTCTTTTCTTTCATCAGGGCTTAGCATGCCCATCCTGGGACGGCAAAGTCTTTCTCTGTCTTCAAAGGTCTTTTCGTCGATGTCATCTCTGACTACCACATAGGGCTTTCTGTAGCGAATCTTTTCTCCGGAAAGATAGGCATGAACGATTTCCGTTGCTTTCACTGCGTCGCCAATGGCTTCCACAGCGATAGAAATCTTATCGTTACCACAGTCTCCGCCGGCAAAGACACCCTCCATGCTGGTCATGAATGTCTCCGGATCGTAGGAGAATCCCTTTTTCCTCGTCATGTCGAAGCCTTCCAAACCGCTGTGATCCACAGCCTGGCCGATGGCTAATATGACATTGTCCACATCGAGGATTTCAGTCTTTCCTTCTACGGGAACAGGAGCTCTTCTGCCGCTGGCGTCCGGCTCACCCAACTCCATGATCTGAAGCTTGATCTGCTTCACATGACCGTTCTCATCCTTGATGATCTCCAGAGGATTGGTCAGGTTCTTAAAGATGACGCCCTCTTCCTCTGCCTCGTCGATCTCGATCTGATCCGCAGGCATTTCGTCCTTGGTACGCCTGTATATATTGTAAACGGTCTTACCTAATCTCACTGCTGTACGGCAGGCGTCCATAGCGGTATTTCCGCCGCCTACTACTGCCACGGTGTCTCCCAGCTCGATTTCTTCCTTTTTAATCACTTTGCGGAGAAAATCGATACCTCCGATGACACCTTCTGCATCCTCACCGGGACAACCTGTTCCCGTTGAGACCCAAGCGCCGACACCTAATGCAACGGCATCAAAGTTCTTCCGGATCTCCTCGAAGGAAATATCTTTCCCGATATGGGTATTTGGTTTCAGTACGATGCCCATTTTTTCCATCTGGGCTACTTCACCGTCCACTACCTCCTTGGGGAGTCTGTACTGGGGAATGCCATAGCGCAGCATACCGCCGAAATGGGGCATGGATTCGAATATGGTCACTCCGTGTCCCTTTTGTCTTAAATAATAGGCTATGGAAAGACCAAAGGGGCCGCCGCCGATGACCGCAACCTTTTTCCCGGTCTCCGGAGCAACGGGTGGAATGTAGGGGTCATCCCCTTCCATATCTGCCGCAAACCGCTTCAGCCATGCGATGGACACAGCCTCATCCACAAACTGTCTCCTGCAGTTGTCCTCACAAGGGTGGGGGCATACACGACCGATGGATCCCGGTAGTGGAATCTTCTCCTTAATGAGTTTCACGGACTCCCGGTATTCGCCGTTGGCGATGAGGCCCACATAACCCTGGCAATCGGTGCCGGCAGGGCAGTTGAGCACGCAGGGAGGTCTGCAATCACCCACGTGATTGGATAGAAGCAATTCCAGATTTGTCTTTCTGGACTCCAAAACCCTTTCTGTATTTGTCTTAACTACCATGTCCGGTGCAATCAGCGTAGCGCAGGCTTTCACGAGCTTGGGATTGCCTTCTACTTCCACTACGCAGATGCCGCAGGCACCGTAGATTTCTACTCTGTCATCGTAGCAGAGAGTGGGGATATCGATCCCGTTCTTCTTTGCTACGTCCAGAATCGTCTGTCCCGTCTGGCCCAGACATTCCTTTCCGTCTATTACAAGTTTCATATTTTCCATTTTATCCTCTCCTCTAATCTCTCAGGACAGCATCAAACCTACAAACCTCTTCGCATTTGCCGCATTTGATACAAAGTTCCTGATCGATCAAATGCTTTTCCTTGACCTTTCCCGTAATGGCTTTGACCGGACACTTCCGTGCACAAAGAGTACAGCCTGTGCAGTTGTCCTTGATCGTAAAGGTCAGCAGCTCTGTGCAGGAATGGGCTGTGCATTTATGGTTGTAAATGTGATCCTCATATTCATTTCTAAAGTAGCGGATCGTTGTCAGGATAGGATTGGGTGCTGTCTGACCCAGGCCGCACATAGAGCCGTCCTTGACCTTCTGAGCCAGCTCTTCCAACAGCTCGATGTCGCCTTCCTTGCCTTCACCACGAGTGATTCTTTCCAATATCTCCAGCATCCTCTTGGTGCCGATACGGCAATAGTTGCACTTTCCACAGGATTCCTTCCTGGTGAAATCCAGAAAATACCTGGCCATATCCACCATGCATGTGTTTTCGTCCATGACGATCATTCCGCCGGAACCTACGATAGCACCCGTCTTAGTGATGGATTCATAATCCACAGGGGTATCGATAAGATCTGCAGGGATACAGCCCCCGGAGGGTCCACCCATCTGAACGGCCTTGAACTTCTTATCGTTCTTAATACCACCGCCGATTTCATAGATAACGTCCTTGAGAGGGAGTCCCATGGGAACTTCCACCAGACCGCCCTTCTTGATCTTTCCTGCCAGGGCAAAAACCTTGGTTCCCTTGCTCTTCTCCGTTCCCATCGCTCCAAAGACTGCTCCGCCGTTGGATATAATAAAGGGAACGTTGGCAAAGGTCTCCACGTTATTGATGTTTGTGGGCTTTTGCCAAAAGCCTTTCTGTGCCGGGAAAGGTGGTTTGAGCCTTGGCATTCCCCGTTCACCTTCTAAGGATGCAATGAGTGCCGTTTCTTCACCGCATACGAATGCACCGGCACCCGCCTTGATCCGCAGATCAAAGGAGAAATCAGTGCCCAGAATATTCTTGCCTAAGTAGCCTTTTTCTCTCGCCTGTTCCATAGCAGTTTCCAGACGGGCGATAGCAAGCGGATATTCCGCTCTGACGTAGATGACCCCTTCCGATGCCCCTATAGCATAAGCACCGATGATCATGCCCTCCAGCAGTGAATGGGGGTCGCCCTCGAGGACACTTCTGTCCATGAATGCACCCGGGTCTCCCTCGTCCGCATTGCAAACCATATATTTCTGATCCGCTTCGTTCTGACGTGCCGCATTCCACTTGAACCATGTGGGGAAACCGGCTCCGCCTCTTCCTCTGAGTCCGGAAACCTTGATCTCTTCAATTACTTCTTCCGGAGTCATGGAGGTCAGTGCTTTTTTCGTGGCTGTATAACCACCAGTGGCAATGTATTCCTCGATTTTTTCGGGATTGATTACTCCGCAGTTTCTCAGTACGATCTTTTTCTGCTTCGACAGGAAGTTCTGATCCACTTCAGGGATCCCGTATTCCCATACGGGTTCACCACCGACGATATGCTTGTTGACTATGTCAGAAACCTTATCCGGATGCACTTTTATGTACCGGATCTCCAGATTGCCCTCATCGTCGTAAACGTCAACGATAGGTTCAAGAAAACAGCTGCCGATGCAGCCGGTCTTGTCTACCGTTACATTGTCGAGTCCCAGATTTGTGATCTGCTTTATAAATTCATTTGCAGTTTTTTTAGCACCGGTAGCAACACCGCAGCTGCCTTGTCCTACTAAAATTTTCATTGTTCGACCTCCTGCTCTCTTGTTTTGATCTCACGGAGGATCGATTTGACCTCATCCTTTGTCAGATTTCCGTAAGTCTCATCTCCGTCATGATTTTTTATCATCATGACCGGAGCAAGGCTGCAGCAACCCAGACAAGCCACATTGTTCAGAGTAAAGATACCGTCCTCTGTCGTCTCACCGTCTCCGATGGACAACTCCTCCGTAATGGCCTCTTCGATCATGTCAGCTCCATTAACGTGACATGCTGTTCCTTTACATAGCATGATCAGATTTTTCCCGATCGGTGATAAACGGAACTGTGTATAGAATGTAGCGACGCCATAAATATGTGCGGGTTTCAGCCCTGTTTTTTCGGATATATAGTCTATTGCGTCGATTGAAAGGTATCCGTATATATCCTGTGCCTTTTGTAATATTGTGATGAGGCTGCCCGGAATCTTTCCATAGGTCTCCAAAACGGTCGCCAATTGGCTGAAATCCGGCTTATTGCATCCCTCACTGCAACAGCACCCACTGCCTAACAATGTCATTTTCTTTCCTCCTTTGTTATAGATGAACGGGAATATTCATGAAGTCATCCCAACTCAATCACTATGCGTCAACACTACTATTATAATTAAATATATAAGATTTTCAACTCAAATCGCATGGCTTCGACAGATTGTTACAAATTTACAGATCTACTTAACAATCAACAATGTAATTTTTAATTTTTTTGTTATTGTGGGTTATATACCGGCGATGAGCATTTCCAATGCCAGCCTGCCTTCCAGGAGACCTGACTTAATGTGCTTGTCTACCGTAAAGCAATGGGAGAGGATCCTGCGAAGCTGGTCTATGGAATAGCGAACGGATAACTGACCGGCAATTTTGATCCGATACTCATGAGCTCCTGTCAGGGCTTTCATTTCATCAGGACGAAAACCCTCTTCTCTCATTTCCTTCACCATCAGGAGGATCTCATAGTGGGAGCAGATCAGGCCCAAAAGCTTATGCAGATTCTCTCCGGAGGAGAGCAGATTGTGCAGGAGCATAAAGGCCTCATCCTTTCGGTTGCGGGATATGGCATCGATCATATCAAAGACATAGGACTCCGTATTTCCGGACAGTCCTCCTGTCACGTCGCTCATTCGTACTTCATCGCCGTCACTGTGGGCAATGAGTTTTTTCAGATCGTTATCCAGATTGTACAAGGTATAGTCGCTCTGCTTGTCAAAATATCCGGACATAGCAATCATCTCTCGAATAACGGATGCGCTGGCTGTCTTCCCGGATTGCCGCAATCTCTTCTGGATGAATTTCTGCAGTTCTCCTTCATCCAGCCGGCTGAACTCATAACAGCCACCCAATGAAGCAATGGTCTTATATAGTTTTTTTCTCTTATCGACAGCATCTGCGATGAGAATAAGAAAACAGCTGTCCGGCAACTCCTTCAGGTAATCCATGAGCTGCTGCTCTTCCCCTTCGGTATAGTTCTCCCTTGCGTTTTCCTTTGCTGCCGGGAACCCTTCTATTATGACGATTCGTTTTTCCGATAGCATGGGCAGGGTCTCACACTGCGTCACGATGTTTTCAATGGAAGCGGTCTCCCGGGTCAGAACAGAGCAGTTAAACTGCTGAAGCCCGGGTTGTATATAGCGCTCAACCATGGCATCCACAGCCCACCGGACAAGGTACTGCTCTTCCCCATAAAAAAAGAGGGGATTCCCCAAATTGCCGTTTTTTATATCCTTCTGGATCTTCCGAAATGCATGTTCTTCTGTTTTGCCGGTCTTCGTTGCCATTCATACCTCTTACGTCAAAATTGTCAAAGCATGGTGCGCAGCTTGATACCCTTCCTGTTGAAATAGAAAAGTATAGCACCATCGTTATCGTTCCTATAAACTATTATACTCTTTTTTGTTAATTTTTCAATGACATCCGGGTGTGGATGTCCAAAATTGTTGCGACCCACCTGAATGATCGCAATTCGCGGATCAACCGCTTCTAAAAAATCATCTCCTGTTGAATAGCGGGATCCGTGATGTCCTACCTTCAGAATATCAGCCTTCAGTCCTGCGCCCGCCGCGGGATCGAAACGATCCATTATCAGCTGTTCTCCCTCAAATCCCATATCCCCTGTCACCAGCAAAGAGAGACCCTTGTAATGTACTCGAAGCACCAGACTGCAGCTATTTTCATCTGCTTCATCCAGAAGAAGCTGTTTGTAAATTTCCCGATTTTTTCGTGAAGGATACAGAACGTCGATATAGATATCCTCTTCCACATGAATTCTGTCTCCCGCCGATACATAGAGGAGCTGTTTTTCCGATAGCCCCGTGTCAATAAGGATCCTTTCCTCCTGCAGGGCATTCCCATCGTAAACAGCCAGTTTTCTCACCGGCATTCGCTGGCAGAGAGATGCAATGCCACCGTAATGATCCTTATGAAGATGGGTGACTACGGCCAGATCCACCTCATCCACACCATTCTTCAGAAGATACGGGAGCAGTATGTTTTTTCCGGTGTCATAGGAATCGCTGCCCCCTCCGTCGATGAGTATATTTTTGCCTGTTGGAGTCCGTAAATGAATGCAATCCCCTTGTCCAACATCGAGAAAGACCATATCTCCACGCCTTTCTCCTTCGTTCATTATGAAAGGGACCGAAGCAGACACGCATAGGATGCAGATAAAAACTCTTCTGATCAGATTCTTATTTTGTACTCTGAACAGGATCCAGAAACTCTCTGATGTGAGGAAGAAAAACAGCCCATAATATAGCACTAAAATCGCCAGGGGAGGAGCTGTCACGTTCATGGAAGAGATGCCCAGATCCCCCGAATAGACATTTAGTCGAATCATGATCTGCAGCAGAAGATCCGCTCCCGTTGCACAAAAACCGAAGAGTCCACCTCCTAATGAACTCAATATCCCCATTATCATCCCCAGGGGTAGTATGAGTCCGGCCAGCGCTATCACCGGAAGGTTGATAAGAAATGCCGAGAGAGAAAAGTATTGAAAGTGATATGCGGAAATCGGAGCCATTCCCATCTGAATCACGAAGATGGGAGTAAAAGCCCGCATAATGATCACGAGCCATTGGTAGCGTCTGTATTCCTTCAGCTTTTCTATCTTGCTCTCAGCTATTGGCAAGGCAAAAGCCAGTGTAAAGACTGCCAGGTAGGAAAGCTGGAATCCCAGACTGAATAAATAAAAGGGGTTGTAGAGCAACATGAGGAAGGCAGAGAAACTGATGCAACAGAGCAGGTCATATCTTCTATGCAGATATTTTGACAGTATGTGAATAGCAATCATTAACACTGCCCGAACTACGGAAGGGGAAAAATCAGCCAGTGCAGCATAGAAAAAAAGAAGCCCTAAAACGCATGCGGACCCAACAGGGTTTCGGCGATTCCGAAAGAGCGAGCTGATGTAGATATACAATATACTCACGTGAATCCCGGAAACGGAGAGAATGTGAGCGCAGCCGTTTCTCTGGAAATCCTCGTAGATCTCTTCCTCGATCAGGTTTTTGTCTCCAAACAGAATACCCAGCAGCAGAGCTCTTGAGTCCGGGCTCATCCATTCACCGAGAGACGCTGCAAAGTTTTCTTTTAACCTGCCCGTCATGGAGATGGCGGGGTTTCCCTGATCAATGACTTCAAGATTTGTCTTTCCGGTGTTCAAGATACCGGTCACTCCTCTGGTCGCCAGATAGAGCTTATAGTCGAAAAGGCCGGGATTTCGCATTCCGGATGGCATTGAAAGCCTCCCCTTCAGTCTGACTTCCTTTCCGATGAGATCCAATCGTTCCTGCATTCGCAATGGATCATAAGGGTCCCTTATCTCTTCTCCCGGCAGATAAGATAGATTTACCAGGATTTTTCCGGTAGTTCCGGAGGCATCATCGCATTGCCATGTATCCGGTCGTATAAGGATTCTGAGATAATCTGCCTTATCCTCCACCATCAGGACGGTTCCGGTGATGGTGAGTACCCTTCCCTCAAAATCCTGCAAGGGCTCCCATCTGCTGTCTACCCCTTGAAAATAGCAGAATCCAAGCATCCCAATGAATAAAAAGATACATACCTGATGTTTTTTCCATAACAAGGCAGCAAACAGCGACGATCCCCATAGAATTGCTGCTGCCCAAAAGGCAATGTAATATCCTAACCAAATCCCCCCTGCAAAGGCGGCAAAAAGAAATGTTACAGGTCTTCTCACGACATCACCGGAGGCTTCCGAATTCCCTTCTTAAATTTATCATTATTTACTTATTATGTCAATTAAATTTGTCAGTTTTATTACAAACGGAACAAATTCGGACTACTTGCTGTCAAAAAAATCGTAGTATGTTATAATAAATACCATGTATGACGGGAAACCTGTGGGTTTTCCTCATATGTATCAAAACAAGGAAAGTAGGTGTTTCCTTTGAGCGATGAATTCAACAAGAACGACAAGGGTCTTGATAATACTTCCGAAATCGATGATTTTCTGAGCAAATTTGACGAGATCAAAAAAAGTTTTGAAATGAATGAAATCGGAACCGACACAGTTTCAAACGAGCAAAGTGTTAAGGCCTCCGCAGGGGAAGTCGAGGCGGCGGGTCTTTCACCCCAGCGAGCCGAAAGGTTAAAAAGGATCCGATCAAAGGATAAAAGCGAAGCAGAAGAATCTATGCCAAAAAAACAAAAGAAGAAAAAGAGATATCGTATAAACATTAAGCGGTTGATAATAGCGCTGCTCTGTTTGGGTGTCATTACAGGCGGTGCAGTAGGTGTCTGGGCCCTTAATGTCATCAGCAAAACCCCTGCAATCGATGCGGACAACATCTACTCCATGCTATCGGAGAACTCCGTTATTTATGATGATGCGGGTAATGAAATTGAAAACCTTTTCGAAAGCGGAGTGGGGTTGCGAACCAACCTGAACTATACGGAGATGCCCGAAGATCTGGTCAATGCCTTTATAGCCATTGAGGATAAGACCTTCTGGGAGCACACCGGATTTAATGTCATACGTATTTTCGGTGCTGTCTGGGACAGCATCACCTCAGGCGAATCTATACGAGGTACCAGTACCATCACCCAGCAGCTTGCAAGAAACCTCTATCTGGAGGATAAGAAAAGTGACCGTACTTTAGAGAGAAAAGTGCAGGAAGCTTATTATGCCGTGCAGCTGGAGCGTCAGCTTTCAAAGGAGCAGATCATCGAAGCTTACCTGAACACGATAAATCTGGGAAGCGGCGCTAACGGCGTCCAGGCAGCAGCTCAGACCTATTTTTCAAAAGATGTGAGCGAGCTTACACTAGCCGAGTGTGCTGTTTTAGCCAGCATACCCAAGAGCCCCAGCAAATACTCGCCTCTCAAACGATTGAACAATATCGACATTACAGATCCTGACTCTCTGGATTTCGTATACCGGGGTGAAACCTACAGCATATGGTACCAGGACGAATTCCTAGAGCGGCAGCGGTTGGTCCTCTCTTTCATGAAGCAACAGGGTATCATCGACGAAGAACGCTACCAGCAGGCGATAAGTGAAGATATTCGGGCCGCTATCAATCCGGATATCAACGTTTCCACGGAGATCAGTTCCTATTTTGCCGATTACCTGGTCAACGATGTGATCCAGGGGCTGATGTTTGAGTACAATATGGATGAAGCAGATGCAAGATACATGATCTACAACGGTGGCCTGCGCATCAACAGTACTCTCAATGTCGCCATGCAGAAAATCATTGAAAGCGAGTTCAAAAACAGTGATAATTTCCCCAAAGTCACCGGTCTGAATAAAGATAAGGCGGGAAATGCCAGAGATGCCAGTGGTAAAATACTGCTTTACGAATACAGCAATATGTTTGACGAGGAAGGGAGCTTTACCCTGAAACCCGATGAGTATAAGATCAATGAAGATGGCTCCATGACCGTGTTCAAGGGAAATCGCCTCAATATCTTCAAAACCGAAGTGAAGAACAATGTGGATTACAGTGTGGAGTTCAAGAGTATGTACACTCTTGAAGACGGCACCTTCTATACTATTTCAGCCGGCTACGTCATGATTCCGTCCGAATTCAAGAACCGGGATGACGATGGCAACCTGATCATAAGCAGTGACTTCTTTGGAGAAGACTGCCCCTTCACCTTATCTGAGTCAGGTATGACTATTCCTAAAGGCTACTATCAGTTAAAGGAAAAGGTGATCCAGCCCCAGTCTGCAATGGTCATCATGGATTACAAAACCGGAGCAATTAAAGCGATGGCTGGTGGCAGAAGTCTCAGTGGCAAGCTCCTCTTCAACCGGGCAACAGGCACGAGGCAGCCGGGTTCCGCCATCAAACCAATGGCTGTTTACGCTCCCGCTCTTCAGAGGTCCGTTGATATGGTTAATAACAACGCCGTGGACTCTGGCGTCACCATGTGGACGGCTGCTTCCGTCATCGATGATGCGCCCCTTGTTTTGAATAACAAGCTCTGGCCGAAGAACTGGTATTCCGGCTATCGCGGCCTCCACACTCTACGTCGGTCTGTGGAACAGTCAGTAAACGTGAACGCAGTCAAGGTCTTCAATGATCTCGGAGCCACTACTTCCCTTGCCTTCCTTAAGAAGTTGGGTGTTACATCTGTTGTGGAATCCGGATCTGTAAATGATATGAACCCTGCCGCTCTGGCACTGGGAGGGATGACCAACGGTATTTCACCCCTTCAGATGGCTGCAGGGTACGGAACCTTTGCTAACCAGGGGTTCTATGTCAAGCCTGTGACCTATAGCACCGTCACCAATAAGCGCGGAGAGATTCTTCTGGAAAACACTGCAGCGAAGGAACAGGTCATGGATCGGGGCGTAGCCTATATCATGACCGACATATTGAGAACGACCGTTACCAACGGCATTGCAAAAGCTGCTGCTATAGGATCTCATCCCGTGGCGGGAAAGACGGGTACAACCACAGATAACTACGATGCCTGGTTCGTGGGTATGACACCCCATTACTCGGCCGCACTCTGGATTGGTAACGATATCAATCTTGAGCTTTCTCAAGGCAGTGTCGCTGCCGCCAGACTGTGGAGCAAAATAATGAAACAGGTCCACTCAGGGCTTCCTCAGGGCAGTTTTCCAAAGGCTGAGAACGTCGTCAGTGTGACCGTGGACACAATGTCGGGAATGCTCCCTTCAGAGCTGTCATCCCTGGATCCAAGGGGAACAGTCCGCAGTGAGTTCTTTGTTACAGGAACAGCTCCCACGGAAACGGATAACGTGCATGTAGCGGTAACGATCTGCAAGGATTCCCGTTATTTAGCCACTCCCTACTGCCACAATACAGAGAGCAAAGTCATGGTGAGGCGTCCGGAGGGCTCTGTGACTACCTACTCAAACTTTACCGTGGCTGATATCGAATATGAAGCTCCGGTTTACTACTGCAACCTGCATAATTTGGATACCCTTACCTATCCCATCGATCCCAATGTGCAGCTCCAGCCTTTTACCCCCTGGAATGGCGGAAGCGGTGATGTCCCGCCCTGGCTGGACTGGAACAACGGAAATGACGGTAACAACGGTAACAACGGTAACGGAAATGGTAATGGGAATAACAATGGCAACGGGAATAATCCTCCGGTTACCGACAGCAATCCGGGTCCCGTTATCAGTCCGCAGGATTCTGAAAAACCGGATTGGCTGGACTAGCGGATCGACTTCGGATTAAAACAGAGAGCAACGATATAACCAAATACAATTGCCGCCGCAACTCCTGCGGCGGTGTCTTTTATTCCGCCAGTGAGAGCTCCCATGAGGCCTTCCTTTGAAACAGCATCCATGGCTCCTTTTGTTAGAGAATATCCAAATCCCGGCAGAGGAACGGTAGCTCCCGTCCCGGCCAGTTCAACAATAGGCTGATAAAGGCCCAACCCCGTCAAAACGGCTCCGAGAACCACGAACAGTACCAGAACTCTCGGTGCAGTCAACTTGGTAGCGTCCATCAGGATCTGACCTATGACGCATATACCTCCGCCTATGATAAAAGTCCATACATAATCCATAGTTTCAATCATCCTCCATATTCACCTTAGGGCTTCGATAGCAACTGCATGGGCTATTCCCGGAATGGATTCTCCCTGTAGAGCACTTGTAGTTGTTACTAGTGCTCCTGTGGAAACCAAGAGCACTTTTTTCAGACTACCGTCCAGCATGGAACGGAATATGGGTCCCGCAAAGACCGAAGCAGAGCAACCACAGCCGCTTCCGCCGCTATGGACATCCTGTTCCAGATCGTAAATCAGGACGCCGCAGTCGTCATAGGCCGGACTCATGTCCACGCCGAGGTTTTTGGCCATGTCGAGCAGGATTTTCTTGCCTATATGGCCCAGATCTCCGGTCAGTATTCGGTCGTAATAACTCCATTCCCTTCCCGTATCAAGAAGATGCCTGTAAATGGTATCCAGTGCTGCCGGTGCCATCGCTGCCCCCATTTGGTTCGCATCGGTCAGGCCTGTATCCACTATCTTTCCTATGGTAGCGTGGGTGCAGCAAAATTGAGGGTTTTCTGTTCTTCCGATAACCAGGCCTCCCGAAGCAGTAGCTGTCCACTGAGCGGAAGGAGGACGTTGGTTGCCGTGTTCCAAAGGCATACGAAATTGGCGCTCTGCAGTGCTGTAATGGCTGGAAGCGGCAGCTACCACCGTATCCGCATAGCCTCCGTCAACGAGCACACAGCCCATGAGTATGGATTCCGTCATCGTCGAGCAGGCCCCGTACAAACCCAGGAATGGTATTGAAAAGTCCTTTGCTGAAAAGGTAGAAGACATGAGCTGATTCAGAAGGTCTCCTGAGAGGATCGCATCGATTTGGTTCTCATTCTTGCCGGCTTTCTTCATGGCAGTTTTAATAGCTGTAGACAGCATCTTGCTCTCTGCCGACTCCCAGTTCTTCTCGCCGAAGGTATCCTCCTCCAGGACTATGTCAAAACCTTTTCCCAGAGGCCCCTTGCCCTCTTTGACTCCTACTACAGAGCCTGTCCCCAATATTTCAGGTCTGTTCCGGAAAAGTAATGTCTGTTCCCCTATTTTATTGCGCAACATATTGATTCCTTTCATAGCAAATAAATGATGATGCCGATGATCACAGATGCCGAAATACCGCATACCAGTACCGGACCCGCCAGCGTGAACAGTTTGGCTCCCGAACCTAAGACCGGACCTTCCTTCTTAAACTCCATGGCAGGGGCCACCATGGAATTGGCAAAACCTGTTATGGGCACAATAACCCCTGCACCTGCAAATTTAGCAATGGTGTCAAACCAGCCGAAGCCTGTGATCAACTGGGCAGTACAGATCAAGAGCACTGTCACGATGGAGCCGGCCTCTGTTTTTTCAAAGCCTCTGGCCATAAGCATTTCCTGCGTATAGGACGCAGCCACGCAAATGGATCCTCCAACGATAAAAGCTTTCACGCTATTGGAAAAATATTTCGGGCTGGGCGTGAATTTTTTTACATATTTTTCATAAGCTTTCGCCTGCTGCTTTTGTTCATTTTTCTTTTGTTCTTTTGCATCCTTTGAAGCGTTGCCCATAAGAACCTCCTGTTTATTTGCACACAATTTAAGATTATTATGACCATGTGATTGCGAAAAATGCTATAATGATCAATAAAACATTGAGGTCGAAAATATGGAAAAATATAAACTTATACTCGCATCTTCATCACCCAGAAGAATTGAAATGCTCAGAAAAAACGGCATAGATCCTGTTATCATTCCTCCTGATGTAGATGAGGATCTTCCCTTAAATATGGATCCGAAAGAAGCGGTGATGCATCTGGCACTGAAGAAAGCCCGATACGTTGAAACTATCGCTATAGACCGGTATTCAAAGGAGCCCTCTCTCGTCATCGGTGCAGACACTGTTGTTTACTTAGACAGGATCATCGGCAAACCAAAAGACAGAGAAGAAGCCTTTGCAATTCTGGATCACTTGCGTGGCCGGGAGCACTTTGTTGCCACCGGTGTGGCTATCCTGAAGGCCGGAACGGGTGAAAGAAAGGTCTTTTGCGATATTACTAAAGTGTTTTTTAAGAATTATTCTGATGAGGATATACGGGCCTATATAGATACAGAAGAGCCTTATGATAAGGCGGGCGGCTATGCTATACAGGGAGCCTGGGGGAAAATGGTGACGCACATTATCGGAGATTTCAACAATGTAATGGGGTTCCCCTGGACCAGAATAAAGCAAGAACTCGACCAATTTTAAATTGCCGTATCGACGACCGCCACCTTGGGATGGCCCCGTAGAAACCGTGAAACCGATCACCGTTTTCATGCGAAGCATACAAAAACGGCGGTTTCCGAGGGGCATACCCAGGGTGGTGGTCTTTCGATACAACATAATACAAAACCGGCCGTCAAGTTTCCTTTTCGGTCGGTTTTGTTTTGCTATGCTAAACTTGCATTAGCGTCTTATTTATTGTGCTCTTCCTTAACCCTGTTCCACTCTTCGATGATCTTCGGAACAACCTTATAGAGGTCACCTACGATACCGTAGTCCGCCACTTCAAAGATAGGAGCGTCCGGATCCTTGTTGATGGCGATAATGAGATCGGAAGTCTGCATTCCTGCCAAGTGCTGGATCGCACCGGAAATTCCGCAAGCGAAATAAATCTTAGGCTTAACAGTAGTTCCTGTTTGACCTACCTGATGAGAGTGATCGATCCATCCTGCATCAACAGCTGCTCTGGAGGAACCTACTACACCTCCCACTGTATCTGCCAGCTTCTTGATCAGTTCAAATCCGGAAGGATCGCCAAGTCCGCGGCCACCGGAGCAGATGATTTCTGCATCGGTGAGGGATACCAGCTCTTTAGCTGCCTTGACAACTTCCACAACCTCGGTACGGATATCCGATTTGCTCAGGCTGTGGTTCACTTTAATAAGCTCACCAGTTCTTGATGGATCCTTTTCCAGCTTGCTCATAACGCCGGGTCTTACGGTGGACATCTGCGGCCTCTTCTTGGGACAGATGATGGTGGCCATGATGTTTCCTCCGAATGCCGGACGAGTCTGCTTCAGGTTCTTATCATCGGAGTTCGGATCCATTCCGGAAGTATCAAGAGTGGTGTACTTATTCAGGTAGTTTATGTAATTACCTGTGTTTACATCCAGTCTGGTGCAGTCTGCTGTAAGACCGGTATCCAGTCTGGCAGCCACTCTGGGAGCCAGGTCTCTTCCGATATGGGTAGCACCGAACAGAACGATTTCGGGTTTGAATTCTCTAATAGCATCGGTCATGACCTTAGCATATCCATCTGTTGTATAGTTCTTTAACAAAGGATCGTCAATTTGGTAAACAACATCAGCACCATATGCATAGAGTTCCGGGATCAGATGATCCGTCTCGTGTCCGATCAGTAAGGCGCAGACCTTTCTGTCGCCGATTTCATTTGCCAGCTTGCTGCCTTCTCCCAGGAGCTCAAGGGCAACGTTCATCAGCTTTCCTGCTCTTTGCTCTGTATATACCCATACATCTTTGTATGCGGACAGATCTACCGGACCTTCATCCGATGTGGTCTGCTCGATAGCATCGAAGGGGCATGCGGCGATACACTGTGCACAAGCTGTACATTTTTCATTGATTACAGCCAATTTTCCAACCATGTCTATGGCATCAAAGGGGCAGGCTTTTACGCATAATTTGCACCCTCTGCATTTATCATTAATTACTTGAATAGCCATTCTTATTCCTCCTCCTATGCTATGATGTACTTTTCTTGCAGCATTTCCAGTAATGCGTGTGCATTCTCTTCAACGGTATCCTTATCCAGCATGATGCCCTTACCCTTCGGTGCAGGAGTGAAGGAACGGAATACGTTTGTCGGAGATGCTTCAAGGCCTACTGTATTCAGGTCGAGCTCAAGCTCTTTGGCGCCCCAAACTTTAATATCTGCCTTCACAGCATCATAAATGCCGCCAATTGACATATAGCGCGGGGTATTAAGTTCTTTGATCGCAGTCAGCACGCAGGGAAGCTGGATCTTGATCAGTTCATATCCATCTTCCAGAGCCCTTTTGACCGTTACTTCTTTACCGTTTATAGAAAATTCTTTAACATAGGTTACCTGAGGAAGTCCCAGTTTCTCCGCTACCTGAGGTCCTACCTGAGCAGTATCACCGTCGATCGCCTGACGACCTGCGAAAATCAGATCATAATCACCGATCTTGTTAACTGCTGCAGCTATCGCATTTGAAGTAGCCCATGTATCGGAGCCTCCCAATGCTCTGTCAGAAAGCAGGATACCTTCATCTGCTCCCATAGCCATGCATTCGATGAGAAGATCTTTCGCCTGAGGAGGTCCCATGGTAACGACTGTGATGTGAGTATCAGGGTATTGATCCTTGATCTTCAGGGCTTCCTCCAGTGCGTTCGCATCATCATGATTTAAGATGCTGGGAACGCCTTCTCTGATCAGAGTGTTCTTTACCGGATCTATTTTTACTTCATTTGTATCAGGAACCTGCTTTGCGCATACAATTATCTTTAATGCCATTTTTCCTTCCTCCCTTATCCTTATTTACCGAAGATATCCGCAGCAATAACCATCTTTTGCACTTCGGATGTACCTTCATAGATTTCCGTGATCTTTGCGTCACGCATCATTCTCTCTACGGGATAATCCTTTATGTAGCCGTAACCACCGTGGAACTGAACCGCTTTTGTTGTTACGTACATAGCAGTTTCTGCCGCATAGAGTTTTGCCATCGCAGAATAAGGACCGTATTTCAAGTGATTGTCTTTCATGTTTGCAGCGTTATAGATCAGCAGTCTGGCAGCTTCGATACGGGTCCGCATTTCAGCCATTTCAAACTGCAGCGCCTGATACTTGTTCAAGCTCTTTCCGAACTGTTTTCTGGACTTCATGTACTCTACGGTAACATCAAAGGCTCCCTGTGCGATTCCCAAAGCCTGAGAAGCGATACCGATCCGGCCGCCGTCCAGAGTAGACATGGCGATCTTAAAACCTTCTCCTACCTGTCCCAGCAGATTTTCTTTGGGAACGATGCAGTTCTGGAACACCAGCTCGGTTGTGGAGGAAGCGCAGATACCCATCTTATCTTCCGTCTTTCCGATGGAAAATCCCTCAAAATCCTTTTCTACGATAAAGGAGCTGATTCCGCCTCTGGTACCCTTGCTCTTATCCGTCATAGCCATGACGATGAAGACATCCGCATATCCGCCGTTTGTGATGAAGACTTTGGCTCCGTTGAGTTCCCAGTGATCACCCTTATCTACGGCTCTGGTCTGTTGCCCGCCGGCGTCGGTTCCTGCATTGGGTTCGGTAAGTCCGAAAGCACCCAACTTCTCGCCCTTTGCTATGGGTACAAGATATTTCTGCTTCTGCTCTTCGGTGCCGTATGCCAGCAATGGCCAACCACAAAGAGATGTGTGGGCAGAGCAGATAACGCCCGTTGATCCACAGACTCTGGAAAGTTCTTCTACAGTAATAGCATAGGATACATTATCTCCACCTGCTCCACCGTACTCCTTGGGAATGGGTACGCCCAAAAGTCCGTACCTGGCCATTTTTTCGACGGTTTCGGTTGGAAATCTATGTTCCTTGTCTATGTCTGCAGCGATAGGCTCAACTTCCGTCTCTGCAAACTTCCTAACCATTTTCCTTACGAATTCCTGTTCTTTTGTCAACTGAAAGTTCATATTCTCGTTGCCTCCTACACAATAATTAACTGGGTGTAAATAATTTTCAATGCTATTTGCTGCGTTGTTGTTATTATATTAACAATTCTAAATCTATTAAACCCTATTTATCGATAAAAATCAACTGTTACTTTCTCGTTTAGGGCCAAAAACAATAAGTTTATTTAATCCGAATTATCTGAAAATAATCATCCTTTGAGGCTCTCATTCCTGTGGCTAACAAATCTCGAAGCTTATTATCAGACTGGTCGGATTCAACTCTTTTTAATAAAGGAAAAATTAATTTTTTGTCAAATAAAATTTTATTAGGAAACAGTGAATAATTATAAAGCAGAACCTTCCCGATTTGTTGTTATTTGTTTGTTTATTTCGAATAATCAGATTGTTGTTCTTTGATAATTGCTTGTCGGTACTGTTGTTAATTGCTATACTGTATGAACAGTAGATTTCGTTATCTTCTGCAATTTCTTAAAGGAGGAGGAGCATGAAAAGACATTCTACATGGTTGATTTTGTTGCTGCTGGCGACTATGGCACTGTTTGTGTTCGCAGGTTGCGGCGGAGGAGAGGAAGCACCATTGCCCGATCCGGATCCCGCCGAAGTCCCTGACGAAGTACAAGCTGTCATAGACCATACGGTGGACCTTGCCGCCAATTATGCGCTGCAGCTGGATGGAGAGTGGGCGGATGAGTATCTTGCCTTACTCGATTCGGGTCAGGGATGGGATTATCCGGGTTATGATGATCTCAAGGCGACCCTTGATCAGTTCCGGATCGAATCCGGGGCATACTATGTCTATATCCTGACAGATATGGACCCTGACGATGGGTATTTCGAAATCACGGTGGACGGTTCAGAAGAACCCGATGACTGGATGGCTCAGTATGAGGTCGAGGGTCAGTTCTTTGTAGCTCAGGATGGCGAACCCTGCGCTGCCCTCTCCGCCTGGGACAATGATGTAGATGATCCCGTATGGTCTGCCTTCGCGCCTGTTTATGACAGCGATGGCAATGTTGTAGGCATACTCGGAGTGGATTATCCTGCTCCGGAGATCCTTGACTTCCCCGAGTGGAACAGGGATTCGGATGAGTGGAACGGCATGGAAGTTGAATACTGAATACATAATTTGAATACTCATTACGATTAAAAAATCGGAGCCCAATAGTATACTCCGCGCGCAGCTGTCGAGCAGGAGAGTACTATTGGGCTCCGATTTGATTATTGGGTTCTATTTTTTTGAATCCTATTCCATCTGCTCTCGCAGGTTCGAAAGAACCTTCTTTTCGATGCGGGATACCTGAACCTGAGAAATACCCAGCCGATCAGCAATCTGCTGCTGTGTCATATCTCTGAAATAGCGCAGCACTATGACCTGACGTTCCCTATCCGCCAATCTCCCTATGGCACTCTTCAGGTAGATCAAATCGATCCTGCGTTGCTCCGATTCCCGATACTCACTTTCCGCCCCCGTTTCCGGACGATCCGGATCATCCAGGCTTTCGGGAGTGCCCATAGCATCGCTTGCCTCCATCAACCGCAGGATCTCCTCAACTGAAACGCCCATCTGCTCTGCTATTTCGCTCACTTTGGGGGATCTTCCATGAACATGACAAAACTCATCGCAGGCTTTTTTCATGTTTCGCACATCCTGCTTGATCTGTCTGCTCACCTTAACTCTTCCGTCATCCCGTAGATATCGTTTTATCTCGCCCAGGATCATCGGTACCGCATAGGTAGAGAACATTACATCATATTGGGTGTCAAAGCGATCTACTGCCTTCAGAAGTCCTATAAACCCTATCTGGAGCAAGTCCTCGAACTCGTAGCCTGTCCCTATGAATTTAAGGGCTATATTCTTGACCAGACCGGTGTTCTGCTCGATCAATTGCTCTCTGGCCGCCTCGTTTCCCGATTGGGCTTCTTTGATAAGGCGGTATGTATCTTCTTTCATTACTGGTTGATAATTAGAAGCCATGTATACGATCCAGTGACTTTATTAATGTCACTTTCGTCCCTTTCCCGGGAGAGGAATCCACCTGAACTTTATCCATGAAGCTTTCCATAACAGTAAAGCCCATTCCGGATCTCTCCCTGCTGTCGCCGGTGGTAAAGAGAGGTTCCATGGCTTTTTTTACATCTTCGATACCAATACCACGATCTTCTACGATAATGGTGATTTTTCCTGATGTATCAGCTTCCATTTCCAGATAGATCGATCCGTCTTTCTCGGCGCCATACGCATGGAGGATGGCATTGCTCACTGCCTCGGATACGGCGGTCTTTATTTCTGTCAGTTCCTCAACGGTAGGATCCAAAGGTGCTACGAAGACAGCGGCAATATTTCTGGCAATTGCTTCGTTTTCTGATACGCAGAGCATCTCCAGCTTTATTCTGTTTCGGCGTTCCATATCTCTCCCTCCCCTCCTTCTTCAAATGCTGCTACAGCTTCTTTCGTGGACACAAAGCATCGGGCAATGGTGTATATACCTGCCAGATCCAGTATCCTGGTAATATATTCATTGCAGCCTACCACTGCTATTTTGCCCTTTCGCTCTCGTACTTTGTTATAGCGCCCCATGATGAGTCCGACTCCGGAGCTATCCATAAAAGTCACTTCTTCGAAGGAGAGAATGATGTGCTTTGCCTGAAAGGTATCATAGGTGTGGTCGATGGTATCTCGTATCTCCCCTGAGCTGTGGTGGTCCAATTCGCCGGAAAGTACCGAAATGAGGATATCATCGATCATCTCAAACGTTATTTCCATATAAAAACCCCCCTTATCCTTCCTATAATTATACATAGGTCCGGGGGGCTTGTCTTTAGGAGGTTCTGCTGAAAAGTGTCTCTTTTTGTCACCTAAACGGGACGGATCATCACAGTTTCTTTATTTTCCAGGGCTTTTTCAATGAGGCCATCTGCATCTAACCGACTTTCGGATTCTAAAATAGCAGAAAGCTTTGGTTTTGTTTTAGGGTGCTTGGGCAGAAATACTGTACAACAGTCTTCATAAGGGAGGATGGCGATGTCATAGGTGCCTATTTTTCTGGCCAGATCCATGATCTCCACCTTGTCCATTCCAATGAGCGGGCGCATTACCGGCAGGCTTGTGGCGGCGTCTGTAACTACCAGAGCTTCCGCTGTCTGGCTGGCCACCTGTCCTAAGTTTTCTCCTGTGATCAACATGAGAGAGCCGGTCTCGGCCGCAACTCTTTCTGCAATTTTCATCATGAAGCGCCGGACTAAAATGGTCATCTCCTCCTCGGGACAGTGCTGCACGATCTGTTCTTGTATAGGCAACAAATTGATGCTGTGTATCTTAATATTGCCGCAATACTGGGTGAGGACACGGGCAAGATCCTTAACCTTATCCCATGCTCTCTCGCTGGTATAGGGATAGGAATGGAAGTGGACCGCCTCGATATACATGCCCCTTTTCGCCATGAGAAATGCTGCTACCGGGCTGTCGATCCCGCCGGAGAGCAGCACAAGACCTTTTCCGTTTGTACCCAGAGGCAGTCCTCCAAGCGCGGAAACTTTCTGTTCAAACAGGAAGCTTCGCTCCCTTCGCACATGGACATGGAGTCTGCACTCCGGTTGGTGTACATCGACCTTGAGGACTTTGCAGGCAATCAGGACCTTTGCACCGACCCGCCTGGCGATGTCCGGCGACTGGACAGGAAAGCTCTTATCCGCTCGCTTGGCCTCCACTTTAAAGGTTCGAATACCCTTCTCTTCTATTTGTTTCTGCATGAAGACAATTGCGGCTTCTTCTATAGCCTCCATGTCAGATTCTACTTCTATTGCAGGACTGATAGAATCCACTCCGAACACTTTCGAAATCTCACCGATCACTGTGTCCCCGGGGATATCCTTGACAGTGCGCACCACAATAAGGCCGTCTTCACGACGGATTTCGATCCCCTGATGTTTCTTCAGGACTTTTCGGATGCGCTCCACCAGCATCCGTTCAAAATATGGTTTATTCATACCCTTCAGAGCAACTTCACCGCATCTGACGATGTATATGTTTCTTTCCACTCCTGGCTCCTTTCAAATAGCCGAAGGCTAGCGCCGTCGTTGTGTTAGTCGCCTCATGGAGGAGACTGCCTTTTTTAACTCTACCAAAACATAGTCCATTTGTTCAATTGTATTGAATTCGCTGAAGCTGAAGCGAATGGCGCTGTCTATGACCGGGGCGGCGAGGCCGGCTGCCGCCAGTACCCGGCTACCCTTTTTCCTTGACGAGCAGGCGGCACCGGTAGACACGTAGATGTCCCGCTGCTCCAGGAAGTGGAGCAGCACCTCGCCGCGGCATCCCAGAAAACTTACATTCAGAATTCCGGGGCTGGACAGGGCGATCCCTCCGTCTGCCTGCCTTGATTCGGCGTCTTGTTTTCCTGCTGATTTCTCACTATTAAACACCGT
>Ga0123334_1002143_pt1 | contig 23145 bp, 18 predicted proteins | sample BiotimSIPDNA_FD_89706 | JGI IMG/M metagenome (GOLD analysis project Ga0123334, IMG submission 89706) | Anaerobic biogas reactor microbial communites from Washington, USA - Biogas_R1 time_0 SIP DNA | ecosystem: Engineered > Bioreactor > Anaerobic > Unclassified | place: Washington, USA... | reverse complement strand
CTTTCGGCGCGACATTCGTTATCTTATCACTTTTGCCGCTTTTACGTCAAGTAGTACTTTTTGGCTTCTTTGCCGCCTTCAATTATAACCTGACTTTCCACCCTCGGCAACTTATAAAGGCCACCTCTAATAGTGATCCCGGATATAAATGTTAGCATGATCAGTCGCCCCTTGTCAAGGATGTTTCACGGCGCAAATAAAGATAATCCGGGTCGTTTCCGACGAAAACAGCCCGGATAATTTGCTTTTTTGAACATTAAAATTTTTAAAAAAATTATTAATCTACAAGCATTACGGCATCTGTTCGGGCCGGTAAACTCTTTTAATCAATATTTACACTTATGTTTTATTCCCGGGGCTTCATTAAGGGGAAAAGCAGGACATCGCGGATGGAAGCAGAGTCCGTCAGCAGCATAATCAGCCTGTCGATGCCGATTCCCATGCCGCCGGCCGGCGGCATCCCGTATTCCAGGGCGTTGATGTAGTCTTCATCCATCATGTGCGCTTCGTCATCGCCGGCTTTCCTCTTTTCAACCTGCTTTAAGAAACGCCCCTTTTGGTCGATGGGATCGTTCAGTTCGGAAAAAGCGTTGGCCATCTCCCGGCCGTAAATAAAGAGCTCGAATCGGTAAGTCAGGTCGGGATCTTCCAACTTGCGCTTGGCCAGCGGGGAGATCTCAACCGGGTAGTCCATAACAAAAGTTGGTTGAATCAGCTTGGGCTCCACCAGTTCTTCAAAAACCTTATTTAAAATGCCTCCCCAGGTATCTGACGGTTCCAGTTCGAGACCCGCCTGTTTTGCAGCCAGGCGCGCTTCATCATCAGTTTTTATTGTGCTGAAATCAAGGCCGGAATACAGTTTTACGGCTTCCAGCATGGGGATCCTTGTCCACCCCGGAGAGAGGTCAATGGGGGTGCCCTGGTATTCAATCCTGTGATTACCCAGGACTTCGGAAGCCAGGAAGGAGATCAGTTCCTCAGCCAGGTCCATCATATCATGATAGTCGGCATAGGCCTGGTATATTTCCAGCATGGTGAATTCGGGGTTATGCCGGGTGGAGATTCCCTCATTCCGAAAGTTACGGTTAATCTCGTAAACTTTCTCAAAGCCGCCGACTAAAAGCCTTTTTAAGTAGAGTTCCGGAGCAATTCTGAGATACAGGCTGATATCCAGGGCGTTGTGGTGGGTGACAAAGGGCCTGGCTACAGCGCCGCCGGCAATGGTCTGCATCATGGGTGTTTCCACTTCCAGGAACCCCTTGCGGTCCAGAAAGCTGCGGGTGGCCCGGATAATTTTGCTCCGGGTCTCAAAGACTTCTCGCACCTCCGGGTTGACAATCAGGTCAAGGTAGCGCTGCCGGTAACGCAGGTCCACATCTTTCAGGCCATGCCACTTTTCCGGCAGGGGCCGCAGCGACTTGGCCAGGACAACAAAGCGCTCAGCAGAAACGGTGATTTCACCCATCCGGGTTTTAAAGACATTGCCGTGGACTCCGATGATGTCGCCCAGATCCAGTTTGCCGAAGAGTTCGTAGGCTTCTTTACCCACATCGTTGGAACGCACGTAAATCTGAATTCTGCCGCTGGCGTCCTGGATGTGGGCAAAGGAGGCCTTGCCCATGCCCCGCCTGGACATGATCCTGCCGGCAATGACTACGGGCTTGTTTTCCAGTTCCTCAAAACGGTCTAAAATATCACGTGCCGCATGGGTCCGCTCAAAACGGCCGCCGTAGGGCTCGATCCCCTTCTCCCGCATTTCACTGAGTTTTTCCCTGCGTACCCGCATCAGCTCATTGAGGTCTTCCTCTGCCTGCAGGGCCGGCGCGCCGGCCCTGTTAACTTCCCGGGCTTTATGTTCTGACATTTATATGAGACCTTCTTTCTCTAGCGCAATATATCTATGATCTGGTATTTCAACTGTCCGGCCGGAACGCTGACCTCGACAACATTACCCTTGGTCATCCCTAAAATAGCCTTGCCCACCGGGGATTCGTTGGATATTTTATTAGCTCCCGGGTCGGCCTCCACCGAACCTACTATTGTATATTCGAACTGATCTCCGTACTCAAGATCTTTAAGCAGTACGGTTGAGCCGATGGACACCACATCGGTAGCAATACTCTCGTCGTCAATTATTTTGGCGTTGCGCAGCATTTTTTCCAGAGTGAGGATCCGGCCTTCTATGAATGCCTGCTCGTTTTTGGCATCCTCATACTCGGAATTTTCGCTGATATCGCCGAAGCCGATGGCCTGCTTAATCCGCTCGGCAACCTCTCTCCTTTTTACGGTTTTAAGCTCCTCCAGCTCTTCCTCCAGCATTTTCAGACCGTCTATGGTCAAAAATACTTCCTTTTCTCTCATGCACACAATCTCCTTATCCCCTGTATTAAAAGTTACAAACAATATATGTCTTATATCTATGATTATGATTATTCGGCGGCCTTCCAAAAAGCCCTAAACTACACTTAAAGCACTGCAAAAACATTATTTTTTGCAGTGCTTGTATCATGCAGCGCATTATGCCCGTACATCAATGTCTACAAAATTGAAAAATTTTAAACCAGGTATATTATGGGATTACCGTACGCTTGCAAGGCGCCGCTTTTCCTAAACATTATAAGAAGATGGCCCTGCTTTGTCAAGGCCATCCGGCACCCTTTTATTTAATTTGACACGGCCGGGCAGTTTTCCGCTCCGAAGCACGGGATTTAATCCCGGCAATCTCTTTTTCCGTCAACGCCTTACCGAAACTCCGGAAGCCGCTCAGTTTAAATCCGTGTTTTCCAGCAAGCTGAGCAATCTCCTCCACCTGCTCCACTGTGAGTTCCCGGCCCAGGGTATAGCTCTCATAGCGCTGCTCCAGGGCCAGCACCATGGTTTCAGCCATGCAGGCGTAGGCCGTTTGGGGAGGGAATCCGAAATTAAGGTTGAACTCCACATCCCCGGGGACCTCCACCACACCGCCTTCGATAACCAGGACATCGTCCCGCACCTCGGACACCCGCTTCGACACGTCCCGGGGGCGGGCTACATCGCAGATAACAGCGCCGCTCTTTAAATCCTCCGGCTCGATAACTGTGTCTATGGAACTGGTTACGGTGATGACCACGTCAGCTGTTTGCAGGGCCTTCTTGCTGTCGGAGGTAACTTTCACAGCAAGTCCGGTGTCGTAAAGAATTTTGGCGGCCAGTTCCTCCAGTTTGCGCTCATTCCGGGCCACAATCGTTATCCTGCGCGCTTCCCTGGCCAGCACCAGGGCGCAGACCCGCCCGATGGCGCCGGTGGCTCCCATGACCACAACGGAAGAATTCTTCAGGTCATGCCCCATAACCCTGGCCGCTTCCCGGGTCGCTTCGATGGCCGTGGCAACGGTGTAGCTGTTCCCTGTTGTGACCGGGATCTTTAAGCGTCTGGCAACTGTGACACCGGCATCCCCCACAACTTTGGTGAAAGCGCCCAGACCTAAAATTTTAGCGCCCAGTTTTTCAGCCACCCGGCCTCCCTGGATTATTTTATTGAGAACGTATTCCTGGGGAAGGCTCATCAACAGCCGGACCGTCAAGGGACAGGCGATAAACCAGCCCTCGGCCTCCCCGTAGGGAGAGCGAATCCCGGTTATGTGGGATACCTTCATGGAAGGAAGCAGGGAGAAGGCCTTTTCAATAGCCCGCTCGGGTACAAACCGGGCAAACTTAAACTTCCTGGCGACGTCGCCGGCATGCATGGGGTGGATCATAAAGGCGAAATTTTGCAAGGGCTGCTTCCTCCTATCCTTTAATCGCCCGGATTAATTCGATAATTTTTCCGGTATCTACATACTTGTCTTCCTGAATGGGCGACTCCCCAATCTCAAACCCCACCACATCCTTGTCAAGCACCGCTTCAAAAATTTTAATCCGCTTGTTTGAGCCGATGATAACGATATGGTCAAAGGAATGGGCTTTGGCGATCATTTCCATGATGGAATCAAAAAGGTCGATACCGCTTTTTTGTTTGATAAATTCCCAGCGCTCATTTTCCGACATCAAAAAGATGAAGTCCACACCCTCGCGCTCCAAAGCCTGCTGTACTTCTTCTTTATTCAAAACCGGAAAGCCGACCACGGCCAGCCTGCGCCCTTTCCTGATTTCCCCCAGGCTTTCCAGGCGGCAGACGAGGGTCCGGTCCACGCCCAGACGGGAGGCGACTTCGGTCTGAGACAGTCCCTTTGCCCTGAGGCCGAGGATTTCACTGATAACGCTGTTAAGCTTGCGCCTGCTGATAATTTTTTCACCGAGCCTGATTAAATCCAAGTATTCCTCCGCCCTTTACGATAGTATTTATTAAGGTTGCTTAAACCAAGGTTTTAAATGCGGTTTTTCTTAAGGACCCCTTATTTATAAAGGTTATAAAGGCTCCTTGTTAACAGTACCTGAATAGAGTTCAGCCGGCCCTGCCGCTGACGCGGCACCGACAGAAGTTGAAAATGTGTATTTTCAGAGTAGTTGCCGGTATTTTTAAATTAAGTTGCCCAGTTTTATGTTAAGTATGTGCACACATTGTGTACATACCAATCTTAGCAAAAAAAGGAGCCCTTTTTCAAGAGCTTTAAAGATTTTATCCAGTGCGCAAAGCACGGGCGTCCTCAAAACCAGAAGCCCGCTGCGCCCGGATGGCGGCGCGGGATATATTAGCAGGATATTCGCACAGGATTGGCGCAGATTTACACAGGGTATTTGCACAGAATTTACGCAGGATATTTTTATTTGCAAAAGGTTTTATGCACCGGACTCGCCGGAGAGAAACAACGTCAAAATATCTTCAATTTCTTCCTGCGATTGGGCCCTGTTGATTGTTTCCCTGAGGCGGGCCGAATTCCTCAAACCCCGGGTATACCAGGCGGCGTGTTTGCGCATCTCCCGGACCGCCACGTTTTCCCCTTTAAAGCGGACCAGCAGGTCGAAATGCCTCAGGGCTGTGGCGATTCTTTCACCGTTGGTGGGGCCGGGAAGGAGTTCACCGGTTTTCAGGTAATGCACGGTCCGGCTAAAGATCCAGGGATTGCCCAGGGCTGCCCGCCCGATCATGACGCCGTCACAGCCCGTCTGCCGGAGCATTTCCCGGGCGTCGGCGGGAGTCCGGATATCCCCGTTGCCGATAACCGGTACGCTGACGGCTCTTTTAACTGCGGCGATGATCTCCCAGTCGGCCCTGCCGCTATAAAACTGGTCGCGGGTACGGCCGTGCACGGTGACCGCGGACGCGCCGGCTGCGGTCACGAGCTGCGCCAACTCTACAGCGTTGACCGCTCCCTCGCTCCAGCCCTTGCGCATTTTTACGGTCACGGGGACCTTGACCCGGCTGACCACCGCAGCCACCAGGCCGGCGGCCTTTTCAGGGTCCCGCATCAGGGCCGAACCCTCGTTGTTTTTAACAATCTTAGGCGTTGGACAGCCCATATTAATATCGATCAGGGCAGCCCCCCGGCTTTCCACAATTTCAGCAGCCCTGGCCATGTATTCACTGCAGGAACCGAAGATCTGCACACTGACCGGGCCGGTTTCTCCTGAGATATCCAGCAGGCTGCAGGTCTTGGGGTTGCCGTACAAAAGAGCCTGGTCGCTAACCATTTCAGTGCAGACCAGGCCGCAGCCGGCCTCCTTTGCCAGGATGCGGCAGGCTTTGTCGGTGACGCCGGCCATGGGCGCGGCTATTACCGGGTTTTTCAGGTGCACGGGGCCGATTTTCAACGCTGCCGGTTCCTTTCGTAAATGAGCCTCAGGCCGGTCAGGGTCAGTAAGGGTTCAACCCGCTCAATGACCGAGCTTTCCTGGGCGATCAGCCTGGCCAGTCCCCCGGTGGCAATAACCTTAGTGTCTTCACCCAGTTCTTTTTTCATGCGCCTGACGATCTCATCGACCTGTCCCACAAAACCGTAAAAAATACCCGCCTGCATACTGTTGACCGTATTCCTCCCAATAACCCCGGCAGGCTTGACCAGTTCCACCCTGGGCAGCTTGGCCGCCCGGGCAAACAGGGCTTCCGTGGAGATGTTGATGCCCGGCGCAATGGCCCCGCCCAGGTACTCTCCCCTGGCACTGATGGCGCAAAAAGTCGTGGCCGTCCCGAAATCCACAATAATCAGCGGGCCCCCGTAGAGCTCCAGGCCGGCCACGGCATTGACGATGCGGTCGGCGCCCACTTCCCTGGGGTTTTCATATTTGATTGAAAGCCCTGTTTTGATCCCGGGACCCACCATGATCGGGGTAACGTTAAAGTATTTCTGGCAAGCTTTATCCAGGATATAGGTAAGCGGCGGCACCACCGTAGAAATAACCACCGCCTTAATCGACTTCATTTCCAGACCGGAAGTGTCAAACAAATCTTTTAGCGTAATCCCGTACTCGTCGGAAGTACGGTTGCGGCATGTGGAGAGCCGCCAGTGCGCCACCAGTTCTTTATTACGGAATACTCCCAGAACTATATTGGTATTGCCTACATCAAAAACCAGAACCACAGGCGTCCCTGCTTTCCTTCTTTTTCTTTAACTCCGGACAACTTATCTTAACAACTAATTTTAACAGAGACCCTGGCGGCAGGGCAAGCTAAAAATGAGGATACATGTTGCAGAAAAGCAGGCTGAATTTGCGGGGCATGAATACATGAATAAAGGAAACCCTATGATTGCCCGGCTGCCCTTTGAGCATAATAACGGATTAGAATGTCGGCCACCTCTTTGCGGGTAAATTCTTCCGGAGGTATCAGCCCGGCCGCAAGCATCTCCCGGACCCTGGTACCGCTTAAGATGACATGGCTGGCCTGACTGTGGGGACAGGTTTTACCGCTGGCCATGCCGCGGCATTCCCTGCAGTAAAAGGAATGCTCAAAAAAGAGCGGGGTAATTCCCAGTTCTTCCGGCGCAAATTCCTCGAAAATCAACTGGGCGTCATAGGAGCCGTAATAATTCCCCACACCCGCATGGTCCCTCCCGACGATAAAGTGGGTGGCGCCGTAGTTTTTCCGGACAAGGGCATGAAAAACCGCCTCCCTCGGCCCTGCGTAGCGCATGGCTGCCGGGAAAGCCGAGATAAAGGTCCTCTCCGCAGGGTAATAAAGGTCAAGCAGGGTACGGTAGCACTCCACCCTGACCGCTGCCGGAATGTCGTCGTTCTTTGTTTCCCCCACCAGAGGGTTGATAAAAAGCCCGTCGCAAATTTCCAGGGCGCATTTCTGAAGGTACTCGTGGGCCCTGTGGATGGGGTTGCGGGTTTGAAAGGCGACAATCCGCTTCCAGCCCCTTTCCCGGAAAATACGCCTTGTTTCGGCCGGGTCCAGAAACATTTCGGGAAACTGCCGCACCCTCCTTTTGTTGAGCAGGGTGATTTCCCCGCCCACCAGGTACGGGCCCCGCTGAAAAACCCGGTTTACCCCCGGGTGGGCCCGGTCCATGGTCCTGTAGACATTTACGGCTTCCCGTTCCCTGGAGTATTCGAAAACCTCCTCTACCAGAAGCAGCCCCAAAAGATCTTTCTCCCCGTTGTAGAGCGCAACCTTGCACCCCCGTTCCAGCAGGCCTGCTTCCCGCCGGGTAACGTCCAGAACCACGGGGATGCTCCAGACCGTGTTATCTGCCAGACGCATCCGGCTGACAACGCTTTCGTAATCCTCTCTCTTCATAAAACCCCGGAGCGGGCTGAAGGCGCCGTTGGCAATCAGCTCCAGGTCCGAGATTTCCCAGTCATCCAGGACCAGCCCGGGCAGGGACCCGGCCCCGGCCAGCGCCTCCTCCCGTTCCGGCCCTGTCAACATACGATTAACCAGTGTTCCGCCGTGCGGTATCAGACTCAAGATTAATTCACTCCAGTCCCCTTCTGCTGCGCCCGGGCCTTCTTCAGGCAAGAGCTGTACCGGGTAATAATCCCCGGCAGGCCGGCTGCCTGCTTTGCTCAGGCCCTGTTCAGGCCCCAGCGCTGCCTGATTGAGCATTCAATTTTACCGAACACAAATTTGTCGATAATCAGTCCGATGATGATAATTATAATCATGACTCCAACGACCTGATTCATATCGTGCAGGTCCCTGCCAAGGGTCAGAATGTAACCCAGGCCGTCCTTGGGAGACAATAGCTCCCCGGCCATTAGGGCCCGCCAGGCAAAGGACCAGCCTTGCTTCATACCTGTGATGATGGTGGGGAAGGCTGCGGGAATAATCACCGAGGTATAAGCCTTGATCCCCTTCGCGCCCATTGTCCTGGCAACTCTCATATAAATGGGGGGCACGTTCTTGACTCCTCCCAGGGTGGCCATGCCTATGGAAAAGGTAGAACCCACAGCCACCACAAAGATTATGGAGTCCTCGCCAATGCCGAACCAGAGTATGGCCAGGGGAAGCCAGCAGATGCTGGGCAGGGTCTGCAAACCCAGCAGGAGCGGGCTTAAGGTCTCATCAAGAAATCTAAAGGCGACAATTAAGAGTCCCAGGGAAAGCCCCACAACCAGTGATATGCTGTAGCCCAGGATGACCCTTTTCATACTTGCGCCGATGGCAATGATAAAACTGCGGTCCTGAAAACCTTCCAGCACATTTTGAAAAACACCCAGGGGGGAGGGGAAAAGAAAGTCGGGCCAGATGCCGCTCCTAAATATTCCCTCCCACATTGCTATCAGGACTAAGTAGAAAAGTACTTTTTTGAAGAGACCAGCCACTGTCATACTCTGACCTGGCAACCTTTTCCACCTCCTCCTTCAGCTCCTTCATGATCTGGTTGACTACACGGACCAGGCCGGCATGCTCGGGTGCCCTGGGCCTGGCCAAATTAACCCTGTACTCTTTCTTGATTCTGCCCGGGTTGGCCGCCATCACGATTACCCTGTCCGCAAGCAGGACGGCTTCTTCGACATTATGGGTGACAAAGATGACGGTTTTTTTGGTGGCGCACCAGATTTGCTGGAGTTCTGTGTGCAGGATGCTCCTGGTCTGGCTGTCCAGGGCCGCGAAGGGTTCATCCATGAGCAGAATATCGGAGTCCATGGCCAGCGCCCTGGACAGGGCCACCCGCTGGCGCATGCCCCCGGATAATTCGTGGATAAAGTGATGGGCAAAGCGGGTCAGATGGACCATTTTTAAATAATACATAGCCCTTTCCCGTCTTTCTTTTTTGGACACTCCGGCAATCTTCATTCCGTATTCCACATTATCGATGACCCTCAGCCAGGGGAAGAGGGCCGGTTCCTGAAACATGACAATCCGGTCCGGCCCGGCCCCGGTTATTTCCCGGCCTTCCTTGTATACAATACCGCTGCTGGCCTTTTCCAGACCGGCAATAATGTTGAGAACTGTCGTCTTGCCACAGCCTGACGGGCCAACCAGCGAGAGGAACTCTCCTCTGGCGACGGTTAAATTGACGTTTTCCAGGGCTTTGGTATTTCCGTTGTGGGTGCTGAAGATCTTTCCCGCGCCTTTGAGTTTTAACATCTCTCCACTCCCTTTAGGCAGGCTTCGTTATTCAAAATTTCAACCAGCAAGGCCGGGTCTAAGCAGCGTCGCCAGGACTCCCTCAACCGGCAGGCCGGCTGTAACAGCAGTGCGGCAGCCATCCTTAACCAGTTGACGGCTTACTGCACCGGCGGTCAGCCTACTGCACCGGCGGCAATCCCTTTGCCTGGAGCACCTCATTTAAAAGATCCGTGTTGACGAGATTGCTGAGATCGGGCTGCTCCTTGAGATAGCCATAATCAAAGGAGAGTTTTCCAAATTCCTTAATGGAATCCGTCTCGGGATCGTATGTTATGACAAGCCGCTCAAAGGCGCTGTCCAGGACATCTTCAAGGATTCTTTCCCTGGTCAGTTTCTCGATCTGGCTGTTGATGGCGTCTTTCCCGCCTTCCTTGTCATGATTAATCCGCTCCGTCAGTTCAACGTGGGCCTCCAGCCATTTCTTAACCAGCCCGGGCTGTTCCCGCAGTGCTTTGCTGCTGGCGATGATGAGGGCAGTGGTGTATTTACCGTCCCGCCAGACCTCGCCGGCATCCAGGACAATTTCGGCCCCGGCCTGTTTGACGATGATTGAACCCCATGGTTCGGGAACAAGGGCCGCATCCAGTTCACCCTTGACAATCAGCGTTAAAATATCCGGGTTCGCCACCGGAATAATATTAACAGTCCCCCCTTTGGAACTATCCTGCAGGTTCTCCCGGTCCAGCAGGTACCTGAGGGAAATATCCTGGGTATTGCCCAGCTGCGGGATGGCAACCCTTTTACCGTCAAGATCCCTGACGCTTCTTATACCGGCGCCGGGCCGGGCCACAAGCACGGCCCCCGCGTCGGACGCCCCGGCAATAATACTAAGCTCGCCCCTGGACTTGACAAAGCCGTTAATGGCCGGAACCGGGCCGATATAACCGATGTCAATTTCGCCGGCCAGGAGTGCTTCAATTTCCGAGGGACCCGCGTTGAAGGTGTACTCTTTAATTTTTATTTCGTCCCCCAGGGCTTTCTGGAAAGTTCCGTCACTGAGTCCCACCAGGGCCTGGGCGTGGGTTAAATTGGGGAAATACCCCACTTTTAAGACTTTTTCCGGCCCATCCTCCGCCTTCTTGCCGCATCCGGCCAGCGTCACCAGCAGGGACGCAACCACAAGGATGGCGATAACAAGCAGGCAGTTACCGCTATTTCTCATGCTTTCATCTCCTCGCATTAAAATTTCATTGAAAATGTCAAAGGATAAGACATCTTCAGATCAAGAGTAAAGGGAATACTGGTTTGAAATATTGCCGATATGCTCCATGAATTGAACACATATGCTTATACTTGGAGTTAATGCTTAATAATAATTTAAATCAGGCGTGGTTTACTAAATTATGATATAGATGTATTAATTACCTTTTTATTACCAATAAACTTCACCTCTTTAGCCAGGCAGTACCAATACCATACTACGTACACTGGATGCAAAATGTACCTTGAACTAGATCTGGGAATTATAGTTAATAAATACAAAACACCAGACAATTTGCCCGGTGTTTGTAATTAATACAATATATGGATTGCAAAATGAAGTAATAGGAAGAAGTTTCTGTTAAGACTTTAATGACTTATTGCCTACCCGGCAACGTACTAAAATGATCAGCTCTTGAGGTGGTGGAGCCCGGCTTAAAATAATCTTGCAAGTGAATTTTGCGGGCAACTTCAAAAATATTATTGTCTGTAACCCTTGGGCTGAGAACTGCTGTGGGCCCCGGCGGCGGTTATCTTCTTTCAGTTAAACTTGAGGCAGTTAAACTTCAGGCAGCGGACTCTTTTGACTAATCCTGCGGGTGAACTCCTGCTGTGAGTTAGTTTTAGTCATATCCCATGGAACGCCATGCAGAAAGCTTTTGAAACCCTGCCCGGTGAACTCCTGCTGCAAAAGCAGAGGCCGGCAAACAAGGCCCTGCAGCACCTCAGGCCGGTTTTTTCCCTCTGCCACTTTCGCCAAAGCCGAAAGCCCAAAGCCGCCTGTAAACCGCCCTGGCCAGCGCTGCAGCAGCAACCGCCTTGACCAGATCAAGAACTATAAAGGGAGTTAAGCCGATGGCCAGCAACTGCCCCAGTGACACGGTCCGGCCCAGATAAAAGGTTAGAATAACGTAAAGGTAGGGAACCCCGATTAGATCATACACGACCACACCGGCCACCATAGCCAGAAAATACGGGACAAAACCTCCCTGCTGCCGGTTTTTAAGCAACAGCCCCACTACATAGGCGCACCCCGCAAATCCCACCAGAAAACCGAAGGTGGGTTGAAGCACGTAGGCAGGACCGCCAAAGGGGGGCGTGGCAAAGACCGGAACACCTGCCAGGCCCAGCAGGATATAAACCACCATACTCATTGCCCCCAACCGGGCGCCCAGAAGGCCGCCTGCCAGCATGGCCATAAAAGGAATCAGGCTGAAAGGAACGATGCTTCCACCGTACCGCGCCACCATGGCCGCCACAACGTTCAAGGCTGCAAAAACCGCTACCAGGGTAATCTCCCGGGCAGAAAACCTGCTCATTTCACCAAACCCCTCCCCGTACCGGGTAACTAAGTTATTAAGTTATTGGACTACACGGCGTTAACAGAAGGACAAAATGCCGAAAGCGTTTTTTGGACAAATGTTATTCGTACCGGGTAACTAATTATTAAGTATTGTACTTCAGCAATGTTATTTGTCGCTGAAGCGGATCCTGGGAGCGTTTTTTGGACAGGGTATGAAGCAATTGGCTCGTGCTTAATGTAAACCTGTGCAGCCAATGTGGTTTACATTAAGCCCATAAAAAACTTAGATTATCCGCAGGGAAACCTCCCCGGAAACAAACCTCTGCAAACTTCCGTCCGGCAGGCGCAAAAGCAGCGCGCCGTCACTGTCGACATCCTCGGCCCAGCCGTCCCAGGCTTGATCCAGGGTGTGAATGCGCACCGGGCAGTCCAGGGTTACGGACATCTGCTTCCAGGCAGCCCGGACAGGTTCAAAGCCCTGCTCCAACCAAAGGCCGTACCAGTGTTCAAAGGATTCCAGGGAGACCTGTAAAAGCCTGACCCGGGATACTGTTGCACCGGTTTCCAACTTCAGCGAGGTGGCCTTGTCCCGTATATCTTCGGGAAAATCTCCAAAGTCCTGGTTGGCGTTGATGCCTATGCCCACCACCAGGCAACCAATCCGGTCAACCTCCGCGCTCAGCTCGGCCAGGATGCCGCAGACTTTCCTGCCGTCAACCAGGAGATCGTTGGGCCACTTGATCCCGGCCCCGACCCCGGTTTCCGACCGGATGGCGGAGGCCAGGGCCACCGCCGTAAGCATGGTAACCTGGGAAACCCGGGACGGGTTTACGGGGGGATACAAAAGCAGGGTAAAGATGATGCCCCTTGATCTGGGAGAGTACCACTGCCTGCCCAGCCGTCCCTTGCCGCCCGTCTGCTCCTCGGCCACCACCAGCAGGCCTTCTGCGGCCCCATTAGCGGCCCGCTCCCTGGCCGCTTCGTTGGTAGAGCCGACTTTTTCATAATAGTCGATTTCCCTGCCCAGCGTACGGGTGGCCAGGCCTTCCAGGATTTCCGCAGGATAAAGCCGGTCCGTAATACCGGTCAGCCTGTAACCTGCCCGGGGCCGGGCGTCAATAACATAACCCTCTTCCCTCAGGGTTTGAATATGCTTCCACACGGCGGTCCTGGTTACATTAAGGCTCCTGCAGATCTCTTCCCCGGAAAGGTACCCGGGCCTGCTGTTTTTCAGCAGCTTTAGAATTGACTCTTTCAGCAGGCTCACCTCGTTTTAAGTAATAGGTAAAGGTTAAGTAATAAGTAAAGGAATTATTAAAAGCGGAACATCTAAAACCCTTTCCAGAACCGGTGAAAACTAAGGGTTAAAAGTGTTGTAAGACAATTATAAAAAAAATTGAGAAGCAAAAATCTTATTTCATTGTACGCCAATTATGGAACTTTCGTCAACTCAAATATGGCTTAGGGTTAACATATCTTTGTTAAACATACTTATTACCTTTTATTTTATAAAATTTATCACTTTTTTATATTTTAATTTTCATTTTTATATTACTATTTACATTTCCTCATTTCCTCAAATTCTTTTTGTCTCCTTGATATCCAGGCTGATGTCCAGGGACTTTATAGAATGTGTAAGAGCTCCCACTGAAATCAGGTCGACTCCCGTAGACGCTACGGCCCGGATAGTTTCCTCTTCGATCCCGCCTGAAGCCTCCAGCAAGGCGCGGCCCGCTACCAACTCCACGGCCTCCCGCATGGTCTGAGTGTCCATGTTGTCCAGCATGATAATGTCGGCGCCGGCTTCCAGAGCTTCCCCGACTCCGGCCAGATCCTCAACCTCCACCTCGATCCTGGCTGTATGAGGACTTCCCTGCCTGGCCGCCAGAACAGCCTTTTTGATCCCCCCGGCCATCTTGATATGGTTGTCCTTGATCAGCACTCCATCATACAGGCCAAAGCGGTGGTTATGGCCGCCCCCCGCCCTGACCGCGTATTTCTCGAGCGCCCGCAGGCCCGGGGTTGTTTTGCGGGTATCAACAATGAGAGCTTTTTCACCCGAAACCATTTCAACCAGGCGGGCTGTCCTGGTGGCAATGCCGGACAGATGACGCAGGAAGTTTAGCGCAAGCCGCTCGCCTGTCAAAATGGCCCGTGCTTTACCGGTAATTTCGGCCAGAACCCGGCCCCGTTCCACATGGTCACCATCCCGGGCCAGGGGTCGAAACTCAACAGAAGGGTCCAGACGGCGGAAAATCATTTCCACCAGGGGCAGGCCGGCTATCACACCGTCTTCTTTGGCCAGAATATAGCCGGTCGAGACTGCGCCCGCCGGCACGGTGCTGTTGGTGGTCAGATCGCCGGCGCCGAGGTCTTCCCGAAGACAGCGTTCAATCAGTTTCTGGAGTTCGAAAATGTTCAGTTCCACGTGTTTAGCTCCTTTATTGAGGTTATATTTGATGCTTAAAAACAAAGATACAAAAGACTGGAATTTTGGATTGCACAGGATCGCAAGGGTACGCAAAGGGGCAAGTTTTTTCCAATTATTGTTCCATTCTTATCCGGCCTTTTGTTTTCTTCTTAGCTCAACTTTTATCTTCTTCATATCAGTTTTTTCAACTCTTAAAGATTGTACTTTTGTTTTAAAAACTGTACCGTAAAGTCTTCCAGCGATATTTTCTGCGGGTCGAAACCGTCCACCAGGGCCTGGGCAAACTCCCCATCAAAGATATAAATCCCTTCACCCACATCCCGGGCGATCCCTTTCCGTACATTCAGGTAGCGGGCAAACCCTTCCACCAGGTTCTCCTCAACCCAGCCTTCCCAGGTATAAGGGACTTCTTCATTGAACATTTTCAGCAGTTTTTCGTCTTTTTTGAGCTTGCCGGCGAGATATTTAAAAGACATGCTACCGGTAAAGGTACGGAAAAAAGGATGGCTCATTTCGTGGAACGGCGTGGCCCAGATTTTTTCCGGCGTGGCGTTCCACTGGATAGTGGTCAGCGAAACCTTGTCCCGGTAAAAGCCTGAAGCCCCGTAAATCCGCATATTGAGCAGCAGTTCGATGGCCTCCGGCTTTTCCTTCAAGGTAATACCTGTTTCTTTCTCCAGAAAACCGGCAATATCAAAGTCCTTCTCCACCAGGGCATTTATTGCCAGGGCCTTTCGTTCAAGAAGCGGCCGGATCTGCTGGTAATGGGGCAGCGCGTAATTGGAGCCGTACCAGGAGTAAAAGTCGACGAGGGCGTTGCGCATTTTTCCAAAAAAACGAGCTTCACGGATAAAGGCGATCACCTCGTCCAAACCTGCCTCCTGCCTGCCATTCCGGATCAGCTGTTCGGACATGGGGTGATGGTGGTATTCCGTCATAATCTCACGCAGCTGCGCGCGGCGGTGCTCGTCCCAGCTGTTGTAGGTACTGTAGAGCCAGTTATAGTGCGCCGCGTATTCTTCATCCGCTGCCGCCAGGTCGCGCAGCGCCTCCCACATCCCGGGGTCTTTTATGTTGGCCCGGTATATTTCTTCCGAAGACTCAAACAGGAAGATACAAAAATCTTCAGGCTTTATAATCAGAGCTCTATCCCCATCATTCTGAGACGGCGTCCAAAGTGAACAACCAGTCCAAAAAAGCAGGATCATTGCTAAACAACAAAAAGGATATCCCCAGGATTTCAATCTTTCTCTTTTCAAACCGACTCACCCGCTCTCCGGTGTAAGCTCTGTTCAATTCCGGTCTTTAACAATACTCTGATTTTATCTTTACAATAATGTTTTCATCTGCCCCAAACGCTCCAAACTACTCCGGAGTTTATTATGTAAAATTGCTTACATTACTGTTAATATTATACAATTATTTCCGACGACAGTATACCCCCGGCATTTCTTTTTGTCAATGGAGACACTCCTAAAGCCTCGCCTGTCTTGATAAACCCGGGCTATAAAAGCCCGGGTTACACTCTCTATTTGTTTTAAGACTGTGTCTAAGCACTTAGGGCGGCCGATGTTTTTCCATACGCTGATATACAATACATCTATACCCGCAGGGTGGTTAACCATATCGCGCAGAAAAATTTAAATCTTGCTACAACCCGAAAATACATTATATTATAAATAGTTACATGGCAGAAATGGCATTATTTTCTTTGCTTTACTGGTTAAAATATGGTGCAACCGCCAGCAGATCCAGGATATTTACCACATTATCTTTGTTTACGTCAGCCTTCCTTGAATTAGAGTCCTCCACAGGGCCGATACTGGAGGCTATAAAGAGGAGATCCTGAACGTCCACCTGGTCGTCGCCGTTGACGTCGCCTGACTTGACGGTGGTGAAGCTAAATGTGTAGGGACCTTTGAACAGATTACAGTTAACATCTTTCACGGCGCCCTGGGGAATTGTAACTGTGTACAGGGTTCCATTAGCGAGATTCCCGGACGGGTAGATTGTGATGATGGAATAGTTTAAACTGTGCAAAAAAGCAACTTCTTCCTCTCCTGCTTTAAGAGAGATATTGTTAAAGGCGTCGCCCCTCTGTACGTATTCATTAAAAACAACTTTTATTTCTTTGTCCACTGGAACAAGGGTGCTGTTATTGACAGGATCCGTGCTCGCAACCACCGGCGGCGATGAATCCCCGCCTCAGCCTGCCGATGCGGTACCACCCGTAGGTGCTGTAATCATAAAAAAGCATAGGGTAAATGAAAAAAAAGCTAACAGTGCCCTCCTCGTAATTTGAGCAATCATTCGGCCGCCTCCGTTCAATTTTTTTGTTAAAGTATTAAACTTTTCTTAGGCAATTCCTTTCTTTTGAAGGTATTTTAAAGATAATTAAACTGTTCGCCTGAAAATTCCTACCACAGGACAGACAGTTTAGACTACGGCGCTGCAATATGCAACGCCGCCATTCTTATTAAAAATTATCCTTTTTCTGAACATATTACCTGTACGGTAAACGGAAGCATGCTTTTTTTATTTTGTCCGGTGCCTTTGGTGTCCTGCGGAATATTAATCCCGCCCCGATAAGGGATACCTGTCCCCGCATCCCATAGGGATAAACTGGAAAGCGTTGGGACAGGGAACCTGTCCCCTTGTCCCACCTCTTCAGTCTTACTGGTTCAGGTAACGTGAAATCATGGCGCAGGCTTCGGCCCGGGTGGCGCTGTTTTTAGGGCCGAAGGTACCATCTGGATAGCCGCTGATCAAGCCTCCACGGACAGCTTCAACAACATAGCCTTTGGCCCAGGGGGCGATCCCCCGGTCGTCGACAAATTCCGTTTTGGGATCTACAATGGCCTGGACCGCTGCCTCCCGCTGCAGGCCGCGCACCAGAATTACGGCCATCTGCTCCCTGGTAATCCTTTCGTTGGGCAGAAATTCACCGGTTTCCATACCTGTCACCAGGCCGGCGCCGGCCGCGGCCTCTACGTATCCGTAGTACCAGTCACCCGGTTTAACGTCAGTAAAAGAAGGCTTTACCGGCTTCACCTCCGCCAGACCTGTTGCTCCGGCCATAAGTTTGGTAAACTCGGCCCTGGTGATGCTTTTTTCAGGGCTGAAGGTACCATCGGGATAGCCGCTGATTATTTCTTTCCGGCAGATTTCCCGGACCACGCCGTAGGCCCAGTGGGAAGAGGGCAGGTCGGAAAACGTGCAATCGCCCCGGCTCTCAGGTATATCCCCATCTTCAACCGGCGGGACTACGGGCCGGACGGCAGCTGCTTTTGTGGTAAAACTCCAGCTGATAGCCCGGTTTTTTGTGCTGCCGCTTTTATATGCTACCGTACCTTCAGGTATGTAAACCGTGTAGGTAGTTTCGTCCTTAAAGGTACTGTGAGTTATAATCAGTGTTTTACCGTCGACTGTTGCTTTTACATCCTCAACCTTCTTACCGGCGCTGTCGTTGATATACACCTTGTCCAGTTCCAATGCTCTGATTTCCCTGTTAAAAATGAGCTTCACCGCAGCAGCCTGGTTCACATCCCTGGCGTCCCTGGCGGGCTCGTAGGCAACAACTGTTAAATCTGCTGAGGAGGAACCTCCCCCTCCACCTCCGCCGCCACTTCACGGGGAGCCGCAGTCGTCACCGCCGCCTCCGCCACCGCCGCCACCGCCGCCACTGGCTTTGGTTTTAAAGATCCAGCTCGCGGGATCGTTCAATAGGCCGGTTTCACCCTGGACGGCGCCTCCTGGAATGCTGACCTTGTAAACCTTGTCGTTGTCCAGCTTGGGATGGCCTATCTCCAAAACCCGCCCGGAAAGGGCTGCGCTGACGCCGGTCAAGGCCGCGCCGTCACTTTCAATTTTAACTCCCGATAAATCAACAGCAGTTACATCCATATTGAAGGTGGCGCTGATTTCCGCATCCACAGCTACGCTGTTGGCTCCTTTTGCAGGTTTATATAGTTCTATTTCAGGTTTGGCCACCTGCTGCAAAGAAACCCTGAAGGCCGCCTCCGCCTTGACGACGTTTGCCGTAGCATAAACCCTGTAATCTCCGGGTTCCAGGGTACTGGCGGGAATGGTCCAGGTAAAGGCACCCTCCGCATCCGTTGTTTTCTGGGCAAAGGCCACCGTTTCTTCTCCCAGGTACAGGACCAGTCCGATAGCTACGCCCGGCACGGAGGTCTGAGACCCGTTTTCTTTCACTAATGACCCCGACACTTCAACAGCCTGGTCCGGACTATACTCCTTCCTGTCGGTTCCCAGGGTCAGTTTGTATGATGCCGGTACAGTTTTCTCCTGTATAGTGAAGCTTGCCTCTGCACTCGCCACATTAACGGTGGCAACAACCTTATATTCGCCCGGCTCCAGGTTGTTTGTGGAAAATCGCCAGGCATAGCTGCCTTCGTCATTTCTGTTTTTGGTTTGCTCGAAAGCAACCGCAGAGTCTCCCTTAATTAAAACCAAGCCGACGGATACATTGCTTGCGTAAACTGCACCGTCTTCCAAGAGCTTCACCGTTACATCAACGGGTTCACCCCTGTCATAGGAATTTTTGCCGGTCTCAACCGTCAAGGTATAAACGCCGCTTGCGGCCGTCAGGTTGTAATTGGCGTTGCAGACCAGCCCGGAGAAAACCAGGACTGCCGTAAAAAGCAGGAGCATGCTGATTCTTTTTAACTTCATCCGGAAACGGATCACCTCTCATCTCTCAGATGCCTTTTCAAAAGAATGGCGCTGTGCGTGAGACAGCGCCATTCCGACAGCCAATCCTACTCGTTATCTGTGCTATTGATATAGCGGAAGACCATCGCACAGACCTCAGCCCTGGTTGCGTTTTTCTTCGGGCCGAAGCTTTGGTCCGGATAACCGTTCACAATACCTTCCCTGAATTCAATTACAACGTAACCCCTGGCCCAGGCGGCAATGTCCTGGTCATCCGTAAACTCTGTCCTTACGTTCGCCAGGGAAGCAGCTTCGCTTTCTTTGCCCATGGCCCGGCAGATCAGCGCTGCGATTTCCTCCCGGGTGATCTTCTGGTTGGGACGGAATTCACCCGTCTCGTAGCCCTTCACCAGGCCGGCCCTGGCCGCCGCCTCAATGTAACCGTAGTACCAGTCTGACGGATTCACATCTTTGAATTGAGGCATATCCGGATCCGCTTCCTCGAGCCCCTGTACCTTCACCAGGATTTTGGTCATTTCCGCCCTTGTAATGTTGTTATCCGGCTTGAATGTACCGTCGGGATAACCGTTAATGTAGCCTTTCAGGCAGAGTTCCTCGATCATTTCTGCTGCCCAGTGGGCGCCGGTAACATCGTCAAAGGTGCATTCCTCAATATCCTCAACTGCGGTGGTGAACTTCCAGCTGATCTCCCTGTTTGTCTCGCTGGAGTTCCTGACGCCCACTGTCTTCGCCGGAATAACTACCCTGTAAGTGACGCCGCCCGCAAATTCATCATGCTCTATGGTCAGGACCTTGCCGCTGATGCTTGCCTTAACGCCTCTTACAATTTTACCCTTGCTGTCCTCGATGTACACCTTGCCCAGGTCGACCGCTTTGATGTTCAGATTAAAGGTGGCCTTTACTTCAGCATCGGTGGCAATGTCTTTGGCACCTTTTTCGGGTTCATACTCTTCAACGCTCAGGTAGATACTATCGCCGTCACCGATCCCGCCGCCGCCTCCGCCGCCGGATCTGGTCCTGAAGCTCCACCTTGCTTCATCGTTCAAAAGGCCGGTCTCGCCCTCTACAGCGCCTGCCGGAATGATCACTTCATAGGTGGTCCTGTAGCTGAATCTGGGATGGCTCAACTTCAGAACCCGGCCTTCCAGGCTAACACTAACGCCGTTCAGGGTCACACCGTCTTTTTCGATTCTAACCCCTTCTAAATCTACCGCTGTTACGTCCATATTGAAGGTTGCGCTTACTTCTGCATTCAATTGAACATAATTGTCACCGGGTGCCGGTTTGTAAATCTTGATTTCCGGCTTGCCGGTTGCTTCAGTGGATACTTTGAAGCTTGCCTCCGCACTGGCCTCGTTTACCGTCGCGTAGACCCGGTAATCTCCCAGCTCAAGGGTGTTGGCCGGGATGGTCCAGGCAAAAGCTCCCGTGGCATCCGTATATGTCTGTTCAAAGATAATCTCATCGTCACCCAGGTACAGAACCAGGCCGACAGCCACATCCGGCACCGGGTTTTGAGCTTCATTGTTTTCCAGCAACAGGCCCGATACCTCAACAGCTTCGTCCGGCTCATAGATTGCCTTGTCGGTCTGAACCGTCAAGATGTAGGGTCCCACCGGCGTATCGTCTTCCTTGGTGGTGAAGCTCCAGACGATTTCGTCGTTGGCAACTCCAGCCTCTGTTTGCACTGCCCCTGCCGGTATGGTGACAGTGTATTCGGTATAAAAGGCAAAGCCGGGATGAGTTACGGTCAGCACCCGGCCTTCCAGGGCAGCCGTCACGCCATCCATTGCCACGCCGCCTGCTTCAATCTTGACACCGCTCAGGTCACCCTCAACAACATCGCGGTCAAAGGTGGCTTTTACTTCAGCATCCAGTGCCACGCCCGTGGCTCCGTCTGCAGGCTCGACTTCTGCGACCGGCTTATCTTCTCCGCCGCCGCTGTCTTCTTTGGTGGTAAAGCTCCAGACGATTTCGTCGTTCGCAATTCCCGACTCAGTCTGCACTGCCCCTGCCGGTATGGTGACAGTGTATTCGGTGAAATAGTCAAAGTCGTCATGCGCAATGGTCAGCACACGGCCTTCCAGGGTAGCCGTTACGTCCATTATCACCATTAACATGGGCTGGTCGCTGCTTACTTCAATCTTGACGCCGCTCAGGTCTCCCTCAATAACATCGCGATCAAAGGTGGCCTTTACTACAGCGTCAAGTTCCACGTCCGAGGCCCCGTCCGCAGGCTCGACTTCGGCCAGCGGCTTATCTTCTCCGCCGCCGCTGTCTTCTTTGGTGGTGAAGCTCCAGACGATTTCGTCATTGCCTACACCGTGCTCGCAGAGCACTGCATCTGCCGGTATGGTGACGGTGTATTCGGTGAGATAGGCGAAGTCAGGATGAGCCACAGTCAGCACACGGCCTTCCAGGGCCGCCGTTACGCCATCCATATCTACGCCGCCTGCCTCAATCCTGACGCCGCTCAGGTCCCCCTCAACAACATCGCGATCAAAGGTGGCCTTTACTTCGGCGTCAAGCTCCACGCCCGTGGCGCCGTCCGCGGGCTCGACTTCGGCCGCCGGTTTATCTTCTTCTCCAACATCCCTGGTGGTGAAGCTCCAGACGATTTCGTCGTTGCCCACACCGTGCTCGCACAGCACTGCATCTGCCGGTATGGTGACGGTGTATTCGGTGAGATAGGCGAAGTCAGGATGAGCCACAGTCAGCACACGGCCTTCCAGGGCCGCCAATACGTCCATTTCCACGCCGCCTGCTTCAATCCTAACGCCGCTCAGGTCTCCCTCAACAACATCGCGATCAAAGGTGGCCTTTACTTCGGCGTCAAGCTCCACGCCAGTAGCCCCGTCTGCAGGCTCGACTTCGGCCACCGGCTTGTGGTTGATTAAACCCAGTTTGTCCAGAATTAATTCCAGCTGTTCCTTTTCCTCACTGCTTAACTGGTCCACTGCATCCGCAAGATTGGCTGCCGTCAGGCCGCACTCCGCAAAATCCTCAAGGGTACGCTTGCCTTCGGTTCTGTCGACTATGGCCTGCAGCTTCTGCTCATACTGATCGAGAACCTTTTGTGTAACCGGCAGTCCGGGCTCATATTCCACCTGAAGCAGTTCCGAGGCGCTGACCATCAGGTCCGCAAAATCGAGCCCGTAGTAATTCAACATGTTTTTAGCCTGCGCTGAAGTACCGTTGTTAACAAATTTGACTAGGTCACTCAGGTACTGCAGGTTGTTGTTCTCAACAGCGTCCAGGAAACCGGCGTAACCAGTAAAACCGCCGCTGGAAGCCATGCCGATATATTTCTTCAACCCGCCGTTTATGGAGGCCTTTATGGTTTCATCTGTAACCTTGTAGGTGAAGTTAAGACAATCCTGCTCTTCGTCCGTTAAGACTGGTTCATTGCCATTAATCCCCGACCAAAGGGCGTCTGTGATTTTTTCCAGGAGCGCGATTCCGTTTTCACAATCTTCCGGCTCAAAATTCTCGATCCTGTCCAGTAACGGACTGATATCCGATACTATCTGGCCGTAGTTTTCAGCCGCAACAACCGCGCCAATAGTTGTAAACATAAAGAGTACAAGCAGCGCCGTAATGAACCATACTCTTTTAGGTCTGTCCCTCATTTTGCGCAATCACTCCTCTCTTTTTAAATTGTAAAGCTAGTCGCAACAGAATCACCCAGGATTATCCAGCCGTCTTCTGTTTGCAGCCATAAGAACAGCTGCGCCTGATACGTACCGGGAGTTTCAATGTCACTGCAGCTGAACTCAAGGTTTTTGCTGCCCATGGACTCTATTGTCACCGGTTCGCCAATATGCAGGTCAACAACATCGCCCGCTGAATTTGTCACCTGGAGAATTCCCTGGACTTGCTTCGCTTCAGCTTCAAGGTTTTCCACTACAGCTGAAACACTTAATGTCCCGGCGGAGGCCGAAACGTTTAGCTCAGCCGCTTTGAAAGAGTAATTGGTCACACCGAAGGTTTTAGTCTCGACAAACGGGTCACCTTCTGCCGGAGT